>JAABUY010007720.1_pt1 | contig 10168 bp, 12 predicted proteins | sample 5560271 | NCBI WGS metagenome assembly JAABUY01 (sample SAMN10711886, study PRJNA513374) | rock metagenome | isolation source: Antarctica rocks | place: Antarctica: Victoria Land, University Valley
ACGGAGGCACACCCCCCATGCAGGTACGTGCAGTCTTTGGGCGGCTCGCCTCTGGAATCGTTGCCCGACGTCTTGCCCTGGCGGTGTTGTACGATCGGATGCGTATCACGGGAGCTCGGACTGACCGGGCTGAGAGGGCGACTAGACGGGTCGCCGACCGAATGAACCTGTCCGGGTAATGCCGGCGTAGGGAGCGATCATGACTGCTGGACTTCGGTTCATGAAGCGCCCTTCCGCAGTCGCGGAGGCGCCGTACACGCTTGGGGAATCACCTCCACGGGTGCTTGGGCTGCTGGATCAGTTGGGGCTGTGGGGGAATCTGGGAGTAAGCCTGCTCGGCTTTACTGGCGCAATCTTTGTGTTGGTCCCGGTAGCGGAGCCGGGCATGTCCCTTGGTGCGGCGCTGACGGCGCTGGGCCTGGGGACGGTGCTTGGCGCGTTGGGGCTGGGCGCCGCGTCCGTGCCCGGAGCGCGGACCGGAGCGCCGGCGATGGTCCTGCTGCGTGGACTGTTCGGCACCAAGCCGTCCTACCTTCCCACCGTTTTGAACGTCGTGCAGTTGGTGGGGTGGACCACGTTCGAGCTGGTCACCATCAGCACGGCGCTACATCAACTCGCGCCGTCGGTGCAACGCTGGGTGTTCGCGCTGGCCGCGGGTGTTCTCACGACGCTGTTGGCGCTGCGTCCACTGGGCTGGATCCGGGTGCTGCGCAAGTACGTGACGGTGGCCGTCGTGCTGGCCTTGGTCTACCTGGGCGTGCAGCTGCTGCGCCACCCCCTGCCGGCGTTGGGTGAGGGCAGCTGGGACGGCTTCTGGGTCGCGGTCGACACCGTCATCGGCGTCGCCGTCTCCTGGGTGCCGCTGGCTTCGGACTACTCCCGGCACGCGCGTACGCCGCGATCGGCCTTTCTGGGTTCGTTCGTCGGCTACGGCGTGACCCAGATCGCCTGCTACGCCCTTGGTCTGCTCGCCTTGGTCACGGTCGCCGGTCGCGACCCGGACAAGATCTTCGGCTCGTTCATCGCCATCCCCTTGGGAGCGATCGTGTTCGGTGTGCTGACGATCCGAGAACTCGACCAGTCGTTCGCGGACACCTACTCCACCGCGGTATCGGTACAGAACCTCCGGCCGAGCTGGGACCGGCGGGCGCTCGCCGGCGCGGTCGGCCTGCTGGCAACGATTGGCGCGCTAGCGTTCAACATCAGTGACTACGAGAACTTTCTGATTCTGATCGGCTCGCTGTTCGTGCCGCTACTCGGCGTCCTGGTCATCGACTACTTCGTGGTGCGCCGCGGCCGCTGGGACCTCAGCGAACAATCCCCTCCACGCTGGCCGAACCTGCTGGCGTGGGCGTTGGGCTTCGTCGCCTTCCAGCTGGTCAACCCGGGATCGCTCTCGTGGTGGACAGCCATGTGGGCCCCCCTCAACCGCGCGATGGGGTTCACGTCGCCGTCGTGGCTCGGCGCGTCCCCCTTCTCCTTCGTGGTGGCCGCTGTCGCCGCCTGGGCACTCAGTGGTCTGACGACCTGGCGCAGGGCACGGCACGATGCCGGAACCGACGCGCAGGCGCCCCTGCCTGAGGATCGGCAGCCTGGAGAACAGATCCCTCCACCCCATGACGTCGCTAACCGAAGGGACGTGCCCCTATGACGACCACGATGGCTCCATCCGTGATCGGGGATGCTCTCAAGACGTTGCGCGGACGACCGCCGCTGGTGCAGTGCCTGACGAACATCGTGGTGGCGCAGTGGACGGCCAACGTGCTTTTGGCCGCGGGAGCGGCGCCAGCTATGGTCGACAACCCTCATGAGGCGGCCGACTTCGCGCGCATCTCCGGTGGGGTGCTGATCAACTTGGGCACCCCCTATGACGACACGGCGTCGGTCGATGCGAGGTGCGGTGGCCTCCGCCAGCGACGCCGGCACGCCGTGGGTGCTCGACCCCGTCGCCGCGGGTGCCTTGGCGTGGCGCACGGAGCTGGCGTACGAGCTGCTCGGACTGAGCCGGCCGGCGATCATCCGGGGCAACGCCTCGGAGGTGCTCGCCCTGGCGGGCGGCGAAGGCGGGAAAGGGGTTGACTCCGTTGACTCGCCGGAGGCGGCTGCCGACGTAGCGCGGAGCCTGGCCCGTGAGCGCGGCACCGTCGTGGCTGTCAGCGGCCCGATCGACCACATCACCGACGGGGACCGGCTGGTGCGGGTCGGCAACGGGCACCCGTGGCTGACCCGGGTGACCGGGGTGGGGTGTGCGTTGGGAGCGTTGATGGCCGGGTTCGCCGCCAGCGTCGAGGATCCGCTGGTGGCGGCAGCGGCCGCGACGGCGTTGCTGACGGTCGCCGCGGACCTCGCCGCAGCGGGCCGTCGGGGGCCGGGCAGCTTCGCCGTGGCGTTGCTGGACGAGCTGTCCCTGTTGAGCCCCGAGACTCTTGCCGACCGGGTCACCCTCAGCTGATGCTCAGCTCGATCCGAAGGTGTGCGGTCCGGCCGCCACTGGACCTGTCGCTCTATCTGGTCACGGACACCGCGATGTGCGCCCGGCTCGGAGTGCCGACCACGGTGGCCGCCGCGGTGGCCGCAGGTGTCACTCTCGTTCAGCTGCGCGATCCTGCCGCATCGGACGTCGAGCTCGTCGCCCTCGGCCGAGACGTCGCCGCGGCCCTGGCGGGAACCGGTGTCCCGCTGATCATCAATGACCGGGTCGACCTGGTCGCGTCCATCGGGGCCCAAGGGGCCCACGTCGGCCAAGATGACCTCGACGTCGGACAGGCGCGCGCCCGACTGGGCCGCTCGGCATACCTGGGCCTGTCGGTGCACGCTCGCGAGCAGGTGACGGCCGCGATCTCGCACGGGATCGAGACGCTCGACTACCTCGGCGTCGGTCCGGTCTGGGAGACCACGAGCAAGGCCGACGCCGCGCCTCCCGGCGGCCTGGAGCGGCTGCGGGCCATCACCGCCGCTAGCCCGTGGCCGTGTGTCGCGATCGGCGGGATCACCCCCGTCCGGGTCGGCGTCCTGCGCTCGAGCGGGGTGGCCGGGGTCGCCGTCGTCAGCGCGGTCTGCGGACAGCCGGATGTCACCGGGGCGACACGGGCCCTACGCGCGATGTGGGACGACGCACCTCATCTCGACGTTACCGACGAGCCAACGAACACACGCAAGGAGATGCGCCGATGAGCCGACCACCGGTGGCCCTGAGTATCGCGGGCAGCGACCCGTCCGGCGGTGCCGGAATCCAGGCCGACCTTAAGACCTTCAGCGCGCTCGGCGCGTTCGGGACCAGCGTGATCACCGCGCTTACCGCGCAGAACACTCAGGGCGTGACCGGGATCCACGTGGTGCCCACCCAGTTCGTCATCCAGCAGCTTGAGACGCTGATCTGTGACGTCCGGGTCGACGCCGTGAAGATCGGCATGCTCGCGAACGCGGAACTGGCCCAGGCTGTTGGGGCGTTCCTGCAGGCACACCCCCAGCGGGTCGTGGTTCTCGACCCGGTCATGGTCGCCACCAGCGGTGACCGGCTCCTTCAGGACGACGCCGTCCAGGCCATCCGGGCGCTGATGCCCCTCAGCTCCGTGGTCACCCCCAACCTCGCCGAGGCAGGCGTCCTCCTCGAGACGGCGCCCGCGCAGAACGTCGCCGAGATGCGATCCCAAGCCGCCGCGCTACGTCTCGCCGGCGCTGCCCGGGTGCTGCTCAAGGGCGGCCACCTCGATGGCGGCGACGAGGCGGTTGACGTCTTCGCCGACGGCGAGACCGTGGTGGAACTTCGGGCGTTACGGGTGCGCACGATCAACACCCACGGCACCGGCTGCACGCTGTCCTCAGCGTTGGCAGCGCTACGGCCTCGACGGGGCTCGTGGTCGGACACGGTCATCGACGCGAAGGCCTGGCTGACCGGAGCGCTGGCCGCAGCGGATGTCCTGCAGATCGGCCACGGACACGGCCCCGTCCACCACTTCCACCAGATCTGGAGCACGTGAATGGGCTTCTGCGACGACGCGTGGGCCGCAACAGCTCCGATCCGCGCAGCCATCGACGGGCTGCCATTCCTGGCCGGCCTGCAGGACGGCACCCTGACGCGTCCGTCGTTCGTCTACTACATGGCCCAGGACGCCCACTACCTCTTGGAGTTTGCTCGCGTCCTGGCGATGGCTGCGGGACAGGCCAACGACCCCAATGAGCTGCTCTTCTGGGCCAATAGCGCGCATTCCGCCGTCCTGGTCGAACGACAGCTGCACGCGACCCACGTCGCTGACTTCGCCGCCACCCCCATGTCGCCGACCTGCACCGCCTACACCTCCTTCCTTCTGTCCCTGACCACCGCTGGCTGCTACCCCGCGCTGGCCGCGGGACTCCTGCCCTGCTTCTGGATCTACGAAGACGTCGGCCGACGACTCAAAGATCAGGTCCTTGACCTAACGGCTCACCCGTACGGCGACTGGATCGCCACCTACGGCGACCCCGGGTTCGCCGCCGCCACCGAGGACGCCAAGACGATCGTCGACCGCCTGGCCGCACGATCCGGCCGAGCCACGACAGAGCGGATGCACCAAGCCTTCACCACAGCCTCCCGCTACGAGTGGATGTTCTGGGATGCGGCCTGGCACCGACAACCCTGGCCAGCCTGACTTAAGGCGCGCCGGGCCACGGCCTGCCGCCTAAGCCACGCCTAAGCCTTGGTAGAACCCGAACTCGGCAGGAACTCGGCTTGGACGCTGCGGTGGCCTGGCCGAGCGATTCTGGCAGGAGTTGTCTGCGTGGCCCCGCCGCTCTCAGGTCTGTGCGTGTGCAGGAAGCTTCCGGATTCGACGGTTCGCCCCCGCCGCGACCGCCACCGGATTGGCCCGTACCGTCTCTTGAGCCTTGCGGTCGAGACCTCACCCCAGCCCTCGACGCTGAAGACCCACTCGACTCCGAAGCCTTCAAGACCGATCCTTCCGCGGGCTGGCGGACAGAAGGTGCACAGGCGATTCCGATGGGGCCGGGCGACGATGGGGTGGAGTCCTCGCGTTTGATCGGTCGTCGGGCGGTCCTGCTGCTGGGCGGGGCGGGTACCCTCGCGGCGTGCACGTCGGGTTCGCCGTCCCTGCCGGCGACGGTGACGTCCTCGGGCGACGGCATCCCCGCGTCGAGGTCGTCGGCGACTGCCACGTCTTCGGGCAGGGCGTCCTCGGCGACCGGCGCGAGCGGGTCGGGGTCCTTGCCGGCGCCGTCCCTGCCGGTCGCGCCGCCCTGGGCTCCGAACGCCGCCGACGTCCAGCCGCAGGTCAAGGCGGCGGCGGTGCAGGTCGTGCAGGCCGTCCTGGGTTACCGCGCCGGAGGGGCAGGGCTGGCCAGGCTCGTCAGCGGTGGCCTCGCTGGGACAGGACCCGGGACTCGATCGTGCGTGCGCCAAGGATGGTGGAGGCGGCCGCGGGCGCAGCGCTTGAGGTGATCGACGCCCAGTACGGCGGAATCCTTCCCGACTCGGCGAGCGTGCTCGTCGCCTGCCGTCAGTGGCTGGCGGCGGCTGACGGCCAGGTCAGCGAGGCAGGAACCACGATCGACGTGCGGCTGGCGCGGGCCTCGCCTCGGTGGATGGTGACCGAGCTGCGTCCGGCCGATCCTGGGTCGGTGGCTACCCGGTTGTCGGCGGCGGCGAGCGCGGTGCTGGGCTGCTCGCGGATCGTCCTGGCGCCGGCGGCGGTGGCCGACGTCCGCTCGGGTCAGGTCCACGACTCGGTGCTGGCGGCGATGCTCGCCTGTCCTTGACCTACTCGATCGGGGCTCGGTACTCCGCTGGGGTCACCCGATCGCCGTGTTCGGCACGTCACGCCTAAGCGATCACCCGCGGGGAAGGGCGTTTGACACCTGGCAGGTGGATGGGCAGGCGGTGGTCGACGCGGCCACGCCGCAGAGGCTGGTTACGGCATACATGCGGGCTGCAGCCTCGGCCGGGTCCTACAACGTCGGCGGCCCTTACCCCCTGGGCGGCGCCACGTACTTCTCGGACGACACACACCACGACCACGTCCACGCCGGGTTCACCATCTAACGAATCCCACCTCTGCCCCGGTGACCCGAGTCGCCGCGACCGGCGCCGACGTGGGAGTGGGCAGCGCAGGCATGGCGTCAGCTCCATTGGGCGCCTGCACGATTGGGGACTGACATGAACCTCCGGCCGACTCCGGCGACCTCGTTGAGGGTGTTGGACACGCGGGCCGACGTCGTCGCTAGGTCCGTGGCAAGCTGCTGAGCCTCGAACGTGACGGTGACGCTGGCCTTGGCCAGAGCGCGTCGTTCGGCCGCGCCGGTCACGGTTTGGATGTCACGAGGATCGAGTTGTCCGGTGAAGCGGTCGCGGGTGAGCTCGCCGAGTTGGAGGCCGGACCCCCAGTCGCTCTGGTTGCGCGTCAGCTGCCAGAGGACGGTGATTTCGTCGACGTGATCGCCTCGGGCGGCGAGCTGTCGCACCGCGTGGAATGTCGCGCCAGCTTTGGGGTCGCTGAAGTCGCGAGGCTGGAACATTGCCACGAGTTGTGAGCGACTTCCCTTGGGGTTGTCGTGCAGGGCGGATCCGAGGACCATGGTCTCTGCGGCGGCAAGATCTCGGTCTGGCGGGTCGGTTCGTGGGTCTTGTGGTACCGGTTCTGGTTCGGGTACATGGGTTTCGGTCGCGCTTCTCGAGTCACCGACTGGGCTCATGGGGTTCGGAGGGCCGGCGTGCTGCCATCGGTTCGTGAGCCCCTCCAGCGCCTCGATCGCGGCCGACGGTGAGGCGCGCTTTTGTGGGGGGTGCCGCTCGGCTTCCGATCCGAGCTTGAGTCCGATGGCGAGGATCTGGTTCCGGATCGCGACTTCGACGAGGATTCGCCCGTATGCGGCGGCGTGCGGGTCGGCTGGCGCGTGAACCTGGAGGGCGGCGATCTGTGAGGGCGAGGTGAGGCGTGGGTGGAGGTCGGTCTCGGCGCGCAGCACGTCGGAGAGGCTGACGTAGTCGATGGGGTGCGTGAAGTGCGGCGGTGAACCCTTCTCGAGGTGAGCCCACAGGGCCCGGCAGAGCGGGTTGGTGAAGTCGCTGACCTGCACCCATGGCACGTCGGTCCGGCGGGTGGGGTCGTTGAGCAGGGTTCCGAGCAGGGACCTCTCGACGTACTCGGCGTTGATCACGACGGGTCGCTGCTGGCATGGGCTGCGTCGAGACGGCGGCGCATCGCGTCGAGCTCGGTGGCGTGTTCGTCGCCGAGTCGCGTCCACGTCTGGGAGTCCTCGCCGTGAGCGACGCCGTACCAGCGACTTTGGTACTGGAACGGAGAGAGGGCATCTTCGGGCAGCAGCGCTACGGCTCGGCCGGCGGCCAGCAGGTCTCGGACGGTGTCGGCGGTCAGCGTGGCGCCGGCTGCCGGGCCGGTGGCCGCCTCGTCCGCTGTCTGGTCGAGGAATGCGGTGAAGTCGGCGCCGTCGGTCGCCGGTGGGGCGGGTCGGGCGGGTTCGTGGGTGCCGCCGGTGCACTTGGGCCAGACGCGGAGCTGTTCGTTCAGGCGGTGCAGGGTGGGCCAGAGCCAGCGGTCGTGCCAGTTGATCAGGGCGTCCGAGGGTGCGCTCTGGTCCGGGGAGTAGGCGGCATGCCAGGCGACCATGAGGGCGGTGAGCTCCTCGACGGCGACGGGGTGGCGGTACCAGCAGGGCGGGATGCTCTGCGCCTCGGCTCGCAGCTCGTACCGGGCGATCAGCCAGTCGAGCCAGTCCCGCAGCTGGGTGAGCAGCTCGCGCCGGCGGGTGGGGCCGAGGGTGCGCCACGCCCACGGGCCGTCCTTGGGGGTGGTTCCGAGCCGTCGGTGCAGGGCGTCGACGGCGCGTTCGAGCGCTTCCTGGCGCAGGGCGAGGGCCTCGAGGACCTCGGCGACCATGACCGGGTCCAGCGGCTCGACCTGCGCCGGATCCTCGGGCAGGTAGGCCTGCTCGGCACGCTCGGGCGTGTTCTGGATCTCGGTCATGCCGTCGGCTCCGGCGGCTGGGCCGTGAGTGCTTCAGCCGCGCTGGCTTTGATGGTGGCGGCGTCGCGGCGCTGCCACCAGGCGGGCAGCGCGATGAGGGCGGGCGGCAGGGCCCGGTAGAGCAGCAGTGCGGTGCCGACGGGCAGGCGGGCGAGGTCCTGGACGGGTAGGATCCGTTCGCGTTCTCGGGAGGTGGAGGTGGACCCGTCGCCGACCGGTAGCAGGCCGGTCTTGGCGGTGTGGGACTGGCGGCGGGCCCACCGATCGCCGACGATGCGGGAGATCCGGTCGAGGTCGTCGGCCTCGGTGCAGCCGCCGAGCAGGAGCTTGGCGCAGGAGGCGCCCCAGATGCTCTCGGCGCCGTCGCGTCCCCACCGGGCGCGCAGCTGGGCGAAGGACTGCACGAACGCCCAGGTGGTCATGCCGCGGCCGCCGCCGTCGGACATCAGCAGCGGCAGGTCGGGTAGCGGGGCGACGTTGGCGGCCTCGTCCAGGACGAGGGTCAAAGCAGGGTCGAGGCGTCCGCCGGGGCGGGTCTGTGAGTGGCGGCGGGCGGCGGTGACGACGGCGGAGGCGAACGCGGTGACCAGGGGGGCGGTGGAGATCCCGTCTCCTCCTTCGCTGATCAGGTAGAGGGTGTCGGCGCCGGCTGCGACGAACGCGTCGACGTCGAGACCGTCGCCGGGTTCGGGGCAGAGCAGGTCGAGCACTTGTTCGTCGGCGAGGGCTTTGAGGACCAGGCCCAGGCTCATCGCGGTGGAGGAGACGGTCTCGGGGGCGCCGGCGCGGCAGAACTTGCGCAGGTCCTCCAACCAGCCGGGGGCCGCGTCGGGGTGGGTGCGCAGGATCTCGTAGGGGCGTTCGTCGGTGAAGTCTCGGGCCCAGGCCAGGACGTCGCGCATCGAGAGCTGTTCGAGGGCCGCGGCGTGCAGGAGGCAGCGTAGGACGGTTTCGCTGGCGCCCTCGAAGAAGCTGGAGTTGCGGCCCGCCTGCAGGGGCCGGGCGGCGACCATCGCCCTCGCCCGGGTCAGGGCCTCCCGGACGTCATCGCAGCCGGCGACGATGTCCCACCGACAGGTGCGAGGCCAGTGCAGGAGCCGGTCGGGGTCAAACACGTGGGAGCGGCGTCGGCCTGGGCGGGCGGAGGCGGTGAGGTGGACGAGGTCGGATTTGGTGGAGGTGGCGACGACGGCTCCGGGGGCGTCGACGATGCGTCCGACTGCCAGACGGGTGGTCTTGCCGGCGCGGGCGGGGGCGATGGTCAGAGCGCAGTCCTCGCCGCGCAGCCGGACCGGCATTCCGAGGTAGGTGCCGTAGGGCTTTCCCGCGTCGCCTCCGGCCAACGCTGCCCGCATCTGGCGGCGGGTGGCCAAGCCCGGCTTGGCCCGGCGCGAGATGACCGCTGCGGCGGCGAAACCGGACGTCACGACCTCCATGCCGATGACGGCGGCGACGGTCCACCAGAACGGGCCGGCTGCGGGCAGCACCGTCGAGGCCGGGCTCGGGTAGGCCCGGGCGGGTTCGCTGAGATGCGTCGCGAGCCCGAGCAGGGTGGTGCCCATCTCCGGTGGCGCCGGCAAGGCCCAGCCGTGCCCGAAGAGCAGCCCCGAGAGGGCGCCACCCAGCAGCGTCGCCCCGATCAGGAGGATGACCGCCGAGGCCGCGAGCACGACGGCGGTGTCGCTGCGGGTCAGGAGCGGCTCGGGTGGCGTGTTCATCGCTGCGCTCCTGTCAAGTCGTGAGTGGTGCTGGGGCGGCGGACGGCGACGATCTGCCCGCGCCACGCGGAGACGGCCTGGATCTGGACGGGTCTGCCGGTGCGGGGGGCGTGGATCAGCGACGGGACCCCGTCGACGTCGCCGAGGAACAGGCCGACATGTCCGGGCGAGCTCGGGGTGCCGTCGAGGCCGGCGGTGAAGATCAGGTCGCCGGGCTGCAGGCCGGTCGCGGAGGTGACCGGGCTTCCGGTCAGGACCTGCGCGAAGGTGGTCCGGGGGAGGGTGACGCCGGCGGCGGCCCAGGCGGCCATGGTCAGGCCGGAGCAGTCCCACGCGTCGGGTCCGATGGCGCCCCAGACGTAGGGTTCGCCGAGCTGGGCGAGGGCGAACCGGGCGACGATCGCCTGCGGACCCGAGGAGGGAGCCGCGTAGCCGGCGGGGCTGGCGGTGGTGCCGCTCAGGCTCATGCCGTCG
>JAABUY010007721.1_pt1 | contig 10166 bp, 14 predicted proteins | sample 5560271 | NCBI WGS metagenome assembly JAABUY01 (sample SAMN10711886, study PRJNA513374) | rock metagenome | isolation source: Antarctica rocks | place: Antarctica: Victoria Land, University Valley
GCTGAAGCCGTACACGCCCGACTTCAAGACCGCCTTCGAGCACTTCTGCATCCACCCGGGCGGCAAGACGGTCATCGAGGGCGTCGGCTCGCAGGCGCGCCGGGCCCCATGCGCGTCGCTCGCAGTGTATGCCCTGCATGCCGTCCTGCCGCGGGCTGTCAAGATGTGCTCTCGGACAGCAAGCACCGTGACTGTGGGCGCACCTCAGGCTGTACAGCACCCCTGGCTTCAACTCAGCGAACGCAGGCCCCTGCACACCCATACTAGCTGGGATTGAGCAGAAGGGGCGAGCCCATGAAGCGGGCCTGACCCTGCCGCGCCGCCCGCCCGCGCGCAGCTGGGCCTGCGCCCGAGCCAGCTGCTGCCGATGCTGCGGCCGTTTGAGCGCTACGGCAACACGAGCTCGTCGTCCACCTGGTACGCCTGGTCGTTCGTGGAGACGTGCCAGGGCGTCAAGCGCGGGCAGCGCCTGTGGCAGCTCTCGTTCGGCAGCGGCTTCAAGTGCGCGTCGGCCGCGTGGACCGCGCTGCGCGACTGCAACGAGCAGCACGACGCGTGGACGGAGACGCCCTCGTGCTAGGCGCGCAGGGTGTGTCAGGCTTCCCATGGCACCCAGGGCTTTTTCGAGCGGCGTGCCGGGGTTTACCGGCACTGCGGCGGCTCTTGTTTGCGTGGGCTCTGTTTGCGCATCGCCGCACAGATTGATCTGCACGATGGGCAGGCAGCGACACAGCATGGCGACAGCGGCGGCCTCGCGCGAGGGACGTAGGGCCTTACACAACTTTATGGAAAGCGAACGAGAAGGCAAAGCGCCATCTCTGACAGGACCTGTAGCTGCTGTCACTTGGCAGCGGATGCCGGAGCGCTGGGCGTGTGGCTGCGCGCTGTGCGCTGCGGCCGCCAGCACGCCGCGGGGATGCTCCTCGCCGTGACTGCGCTAAATGCGTTGTGCGGTGTGCATGCGTGCCAGAGAATGCATGTCGGATGCTCTGGTACCCGACTGCGAGCGGGACCGGGCCCGCATGCGCACCCCTCCTCTCTCTGATATCCTGGGCATGGCCCTGTTGTGGCGGCACTGCTGAAGGCGGCGACATGCAGCGCCTGGCAAATTCCTAGACATAAATGGTCAGTAGGCTACTTCCTGACCCTGGTGCACCCTGCACCGCACTTGAGTCACGCTTTATTGCGCACCGCCTACGCACGGGACACTCGAAGGCTTTGATGGGGTTGCACACTGCGGAATGAGTGCACTTCGGGCTCATGTGGAACCGTCTCTGTGAAATATACGCTCAGTATTGCGGTCTTGTGTGGTTCACACAATCATTTGGGCTTGGTCCAAATCAGACTTGAAGCGGGTTGTGTGAGGTCGCAGCGTTGGCTGTCACCCGCCTCGTGCAGGATGTACACCAGTGTAGGTGTGCCGAAGGGGCGCACCCGTCCCTGCCGCGATTTGCAGGCAGCTGCGCCTGTTGTGTTTGAAGTTGCTGCCTGTCGCGCCCAGTGCCCAATCTGTTCCTTGACGCTTGGTTGCACTTCACACTTGAACAATCTCCAGAGAGCACAAATGTAATGCACTGCGAGCGCAGCCCGCGCACATGCCACGTGATGCTTCAGCCACTTGCTTACAGCATGAAATGGACCAAACACGACCTACAACGGGAGGGGCCCGTGCAGACCAGCCCTCTTATTCTGGGCTGTTGGACCCAATATAGCTACCGGCGAGCAGACCCGCCACGAAATCATGAAACAGTGCTGTCCCTGCCTGCAATGGCAGGGGCTGTGTGCCGACCTGCAGCAGCAGCGCATGAGCGACACGCATGCCCCAGCCGTGTTCACGCGGCCCCAAGGATCCATCTTGGCAAGGCACAGAACTGACGGACCGTTGGGTCAGACAACGAACAACCGAAGCGCGGACTGAACAATGAGCGCCTCGCATTGTGCACACCCGACTCTTCCCAGGATCGTACCCATGCGCCCGCGCCCTGCGCATTGACAAATGGGCCTGCATGCTGCGCATGCGCTGAGCGCGCACCGTATTGCTCGATGAAAAATGACACTTACTCACGGGGTGCCATGATAATCAAAGCTGGCAGCGAAGCTAACGAGCGCAGTACTTGCAGCAACAGGCTTGCATCAAATCACGGCAGCGCCCCCCACCGAGCCTTGTGGCGGCCGCGGCTGCGGCGGCTCACACACCCCGGCGCCCCGAGCATGGCAGGGAAAGAGGCAAAGCTCGGCCGCCAGCGCGGCAACGCCCCGGGCCGGCGCAGCACGCTTCCCCAAACAGGCCACAGGCCGCACCCCAGACTGCCATATGAGACTCCGCAGAGGCCTTGACACGGGCCCAATACTCCCGCAGGACAGCACACCGCCCAGCAGCCAGAGCATGGGCTGCTCCCGCTCCCTGCCCCTTGCGTGAGCCCCCTCCTTTGCTACTCCACAACCTGAGATAGTGCACAGCAATGCCGCAACCACGGCGGCAACCCGGCAACGACCAACAGCCACGCCTCCCCAAATTACGCGCGCGCGGCAAGCAAGGATGCAACATGGCCCCGGGACGCCGGGGCTGAAGAGCCAGCTTTTCAGCCCCGGCATGTCAGCCCTTCGGGCCCCGGCACGCCAGGCCCTTAACATCATTCATCCGCTGCCGCAGGGGCCGGGGCGGGCGTCACACAACTGGCTGAGGGGGGCCGCAGACAAGACCGCGTGACCGGCACCCTCCTGCCCGCGTGCAATCACGCTACGGCCGTGGCAGGGGCCGGCGCCTAGCTGGGCGCCGCGCCCCAGCCCAGCACGGCGTGCCCGGACAGCTCGCCCTGCGGGTAGCGCGCAGTGCCGATGACGACGTACACGTTGCCGGCCAGCAGCTGCTGCACGCCGTACTCATAGGTCGGGTCGCGCAACGTGACGCGCGACACCTGGTCCACCCACCTGCGCGGCGCGGGCGCGGGGTGAGGCGCGGGGTAGCAGAGTGCCTGCGGAGCTCTCTGCGCTCCGCATTTGCAGATGACGCGCTGCGACGACGTTTATGCCTCGCTGTCAAAGGACCAAACACAGGAGCCACAGCAACGCAGCGCGCAGTAGATAGCCAGCTGCACGTCTGCTGCACATGCGCCGTGCGCCCCAGAAAGTAGGTAAGCAAAAGCAACCCTGCAGCGCACATACGCATGCTGCACTTTCTTTGCGACAAACCTGCCAGTAAATTTCGCATGTTCGCACACTTACAGTGTAAACAACCGCGCATTTCTCCTCTTAGGCTTGGACAGCCTTCCCATGCTCCCGACCCCATGCTCCCGGCCCCATGTGGCGCAACGCGGAGCACGATCAGAGGTAGAGACGCGGCTGCGCACCGGCCAATCCAGCCGGTGGCCAGCGTGAAGTTGGCGCCGTTGGTGGGCGGCAGCAGGCCGCCGCGCGGCGTGGGCAGGCGGTCGGAGGCGAACGAGTAGAGCGAGTACGGGAACCAGCCCAGGCGGCGCGTCTGGCCGTTGCCGAACCAGATGGACACGTTGAAGATCTCGTCCGTGTACGCCAGCCCGCCCAGCGTCACGTTGTACACCTGGCGGGGCGCGGCGGGGACGTCAGCCCTACCCTGACCCGCTTGAGGTAACGCCAACGTAACAAGCTGGGTTGCGCGGATAGTGACCTTGCACAGCTTGCGCCGCCTCAGGGTGCATCGGCGACAGCCGCGGCGCGCCATGCGCATGCGCGCGAGCGCTGGTGCGCAGGCCCTCGCGCGCGAGAGAAGGGCGCAGGCGCGGCAGCCTGGCATGCTGGGCCCCCGACACAGGGGCTGCCTGGCGGACGGGTCCTGTTGGGCGCGGCTCGCGCCGCCACACCGCGCGCGCGCGCGCGCGCTCTGGCGGGACAGGGACGGACAGGGTGGGATTATTGTTACGCGGTGCGCGGGCGCGGGGCCGGGGGCCGCACCACCGAGGCGTTGTCCGGCGCGACCTGCAGCTGGATGAGCCCGGTGGCGGTGGTGTTGACGGTCGGGTCGGCCGCCTCCAGGTACGCGTGGTACGGCAGCGAGTCGGCCGGCTGCAGCGGCGCGCGCTCGAAGCCGTGGTGGTCCTGCCGCAGGCCGCCCGCCGGCAGCGCCGCCGAGTTGAGCGGCTCGACGGAGCCCTCGCTGCGCACCTGCGCGCCGTGCGCGCGCGCCGTCGGCGGCGCCTTTTGCCTGGCTTGCGTTTGGGCTCTTTCCTACTGTCACACAATTGCGTCCACGCCGCTGCAAGCAGAACGGCCTGCGCACCAGTGGAAGCAGACGCGCCGCTGCGGCCCTGCGCGGCACTCGCGGCAACAGCGCACGGCGTGGGGGTCACACGCAGCGGCGCGCGGCGCCGTCGCGCCCGGGGCCCGCGCCTGCGCGTTGTTGCAGCAGCCCATGGGCTGCAGCGGCTGCGGGAAGTTGGCCGTGTAGATGTTGACCACCGCGCGGCCCAGGCTCAGATTAGACAGCAGCTCGGGCGCGCTGACGCCCGGCACGGGCGCCGCGGCGGCCGCCAGGGACCAGCTGGTCGCGTTGTCGCCCGAGCGCGCGACCACCGGCGCGGCCGCCTGCGCCGCGGCGCGCGCGCGGCGCGTCAGCGGCGCCCCATTGGTGCGTATGATGATGCCACCAAGACTGGACCACATGGTCACAGCTGTCGCCCAGAGCCGCGTGTGGCCCCGTTCACACACCAGACAGCCAAGTCGGACGGCGCTCGGCGCGTCTGCGCCTGTCGCCGCCTGGGGGAGCGTCGCTCTGCCAAGGGGCCAGAGCCTTGGGGCCCCGTGCACGGCGCGAGTGCGCAGCGCGCTGCGTCCCTTCATGCTGCGTTTGCTGCTGGGTCTATGCCGCAGGCCAACCGCTTGATCAGCCACTGCCAAGGGAAGCGCGCGCTGCGGCGAGCGCCGCGGGGCGCGGCCGCCACGCGCGGGCGCGCGCCTGCTGCGTGGCGTTGAAGTAGAGCACCGCGAGCGTCGCGGCGGAGCTGTTGATGAACGGTGGCAGCGACACCAGCACCGACTGCACCGGGTTTGCGGCCCCAACGTCCGCCGTGAACGTCGTGTTGAAGAACAGCTTCCCGGCCGCGTCCTGTGCCGGCGCGCGTGCGACGTTGGGGGCCCAGCCCGCGCGTGGCAGAGCCTCAGAATGCTGCAAGCAGGTACAGGCCGCCACGCGCGGGCTCACGAGCGCTACTTCTGCTGGGCGCCTCCGCACTTGCACCCTCTGCCGGCACGTGCCTCTGCGCCTGTCTGAGTGAAAGTATCCTAAGACCGCGCCTCGCGCCCGCCGCGTCGCCCACCAGCTCACATGACTTTCTATACCAGTGAAATTGCTGCTTGGTCGGAGCGGTGCGCAGCATCAGGTCAGACAACTCCTCCGCGCAACTGTACTTTGAGCCCATTCGCTAATGAAGATGGGCGCGGCGCAACGCGCGCCTGCGTCAGCGTCAGCACGCCCACGCGCTGCTGGACGCCATCCGCGTCGGTCGCCTTCAAGAAGGCGCCCCATGACGGCAGCCCGCTCGCGCCAATGGCCGCCACCGCCGCCTGCGCTGGCGGCAGCGCGGGGCCCAGCGCTGGCGCCAGGGGTAGCCTGTACGGCGCCTCAGGCCCCGGGGCGGAGCCGAGGCCGCTGCCCTGGCCGGCCGCGAGCGCGGTCGCGCAGAGCAGCAGCGCCGAGCACAGCGCCGCGCGCGGCACACCGCGCTGGGTGGTGGGTACCATGGCGGCGCGGCGCCTCGACGGCGCGGCGCGGCGGCTGTGCGCCTGCGACGGCTGCAGGGCCTCAGCATTGGCAGTATCAAGCTCGAGAGTGTGGTCTCAACTGGCGTCCCGCTGTGCCACACGCCTTGCCAATCTCGACGGCACGAGCGCAAAGGCACGGCCAAGCACTTCCCAAACACGCAGGCCGTTGAACGCTTCCCGCGCGATGAACGTGCATGCACCCGCTCCGCCCGCAGCGGGCCTCAGGCGGCAAGCCGGGCGCAGCTGGTGCACCTGTAGCGAGTGTGCAGAGATCGCTCCGGCTCCCGCTGGTGCTATCCAGCCGCACAGCGTCGGAGCAGATGTATATAGCTGCCGAGCTCCACTCGCGTGCGGTGAGGCAATGGCTGCAGCGACTTTGTGTGGAGCAGAGGCGTGCCGACGGGAGAGTACAACGAGATATATGATGAGCAATCCACGGTCGCCCTCTGGTCAGACCAGAGCCATGCAGCAGCACTTTTGTGCCCTAACAGGGAACTGGCGAGGGCTTGGTTGGCACGATCCATGCTAGGCATGCCCTGCAGTGGGCATGCATGCTTGAGGTTGCCTGACTATTGACTCCACACACCAGCAGCGGCTCTTCAGCAGACAGTCACCAGGGTGCAGCCTGGTCCCCGCACAGCCAACCTCAGCGCTCCTTCAGCGCCACTTGAACGTAAGTTCCTGCCCACCCCCATCAGTCTCGCCTCGGCAGTGGGTGCATGCACTTGGAGTAGGGTCAGTAACTGCAGATACCGCTGACTGAAAGCAATGCAAGTCCCGGGTGAGAGGCCGCCGACCGCGGACGGCCCGGGCAGAGTCACGAATGAATCAGTTACAACCGTTATCAGCCAACATTGGCTGCTGACGGGCGGCACGAGACGAGCGCTGCGGCGCTTGCGGCTGCTGAGTGTGCTTTCACGCCATCTCGTCGGCGGCGCTCAAAAATTGGCAGCCGCTGACGGGGAAGCCGGGGAATGATCCTGATGAGCGCAGTCTGGTGCAGTTCATGTATTCCACGGCCCCCGTGCTTGCAGCAGTACTGGAGGCTGCTGGTGTGCCGCATGTCCATGCGCAGCACATCGGCGTGCAGGAATAGGTATTTAGGCCGGGCCAAGCACATGGGTGCTTACAAGGAACAGCCGGCCAGGCGCGTTGCATGCGCTCCTTTGCACATCCTGCTTGCTTTGGTCCTCTGTGCCATAAAGGTGCTCATAAGGGCAAAAGCACATGCATGATGCCGTTACAGCAGGCTTTGCTTGGCAGCACCTTCACAAGCACCTTTCTTTCCATGATGCCTAGCTGTTGATAAGCTGCAGTGGCAAGAGCCTTCCCACTCGTTGCCAGCGCGCTATCAGCGAGTGTATTGGGCATTAGGGCCCAGCAACCCTTTTGGTCACGTCCAAGGCACAGCTCTGAGCAGCTTTGCATAGCATCTTGCGCACAGCTCTCGAGTACTGAACAGCAGCAGCGCGGCGCCCTGTCGCTCGGCATGCAGCCCTGCAGAGAGCATGGCGCTGCCTACGCAGCACTGCTTCGTACCCGCTTGCGAGGTGCGCCGTCCACGTGCAGGCATGGTGGACGCTGCGAGCAGCCCTCCATGGGTGGCACGAGGCATATTAGCCGTGATGGCGGTCTTCAGGCTCCCGCCTTGGAAGGGTCATGATGACATAAATTTGTACGGCTGCCTCGGTGTGCTTTACTTTGTGAGCTGCGATTAGTGCCATCAGCACACCGAGGCAGTCATGCAAGGTTGTCTGCATTGTTCTATGACGGCGGGAGCCTGAATATTGCGAAGCACGGCGGATATGCCTAGAGCAACCACGGAGGGATGCTCGCAGCGTTATCCACGCCTGCGCGTCGACGACGCACCTCACATCATATTAGAGTTGCATCGGCTTTGCCATACTCTCTATAGTGTTACATGCAGACAGCCACAGGATGCCGCTGACACAACGCTGTTGTCCACTTTTGAGCTGTCGAACTCTGCGCTTAACGCTCTGCTCAAGAGTTTGGCTAGTTCACTATTTGGTCGCTGAGGTGTGTGGCGCGGGCAGGCGCGGAGAGTGGAAGACTACTGCGTCGCGCGGTGGCAGCGGCAGGGCTACAAGGTACGCTTGCGTGCGCCATGAAGCCCGCACCTTCCTGGCAGTTCCTGCTGGGATGGCCAGAGGCGCTGAGAGTAGGGGCTGTGCATGTGCAGGCTCCGCCGCACCGCCTGGCGCCGACAGCCGAGGCGCTCGCCAGCTTCGTACTGCCGCCCGCAGACGAGTGAGAGCTGCTGGGTGGATGTGATTGATGTGTCACGAAACATTTGTGAACGGGGTAGCATGGCATGCAGTCAGCATGCATGACTCCGCTTGGAGCAAAACCTAACCGGCCCAGGGTCCAACCAGTTGAAGCAGTTTTGGCGGCAATCCATCTACCGTCCTCTTCTGGCCTGCTTTTGCTGTGAGACATAAAAGGGGTGCTGCAGAAGGCCGAAGAAGGCATCAGGGGGCAGGCCAGTGCGTTGCATCCAGGCAGTGCCGGAGCTCTGGCCTGCCTGCGCCCCCCAACGGTAGCCCTTTGCAGTATGGTTGCCCTGTGCGACTATGAGGTGGAGCGGGAGCAGCGTGTGGCGGAAAACAAGCGCAGGATGGACGAAATGGGGCTGCTCAAGGTGCATGGCCCGACCATGCACTCCTCACGCGCCCGCTCGCTCGTGCTCGTGTCGGGGGTCCCTGTCGTCGCTCGCAACGCCTATCGCATCGCGTTGTCGTACAGCACGGGAACGGACGGCGCTTGCAGAGCACGTTTGCAGTCCCTGATGCACTGGCACTGTGCGCTGAAACAGCCCTAGCCGGTGCCCCTTCTGACCACCTGTGAGCCCGCGCAGCTGTCGGCCACCATGACGCGCCGCCAGAACGCGGAGCAGGCCGCCAAGCGCGCCGTGCGCAGACCTGCCAGCGCGCCCGCGGCGCGCGCGCTGGTTGACGCGCCCCAGCGCCGCTCCAGCCGCATCGAGGGCAAGCCGGCCAGGAACTACAGCGAGGGCGAACAGCCGGTGGGGGAGCGACCCGAGCGCCGTTCGCGTCTGCTCGACCGGCACAGTGCGCCTGACCATCCTGTGTCCTGCTCACAACGGATGCTGACGCGCCAGCCCCGCAGCAGCTTCGGCCCGTCGCTCCATAAGTCTTCAGCGGCCAGGGTAGTTGCGCAAATGGTGTGAGAGTCCGGCGGCGCACGGGGCTGCCGACAGCAAGCACTGCTGAGCGGCACCGCGCCCATGGCGCAGCACAGTCCTCGAGGCCCTGGCGCTGACCAGGGCGGCGCGCGCGCAGCCGTGACGCAGGAGGAGGTCTACACGCAGGAGCACGTCGGCCTGCTGGGCAGCTTCACGGAGCCCTGGTGCGCCCCGCGCGGCCTGCGCTCCCAGCCAGAGCACCTGCTGCATCTTGCAGACGGGCCGGCGGGGTGTGCACATCCCGATACGCTCCTCTTCGTTCACAGAGCGTTCCCACCGCTGTCAGGCTCAACCCGGCACTTGGGTATAGGGTAGGGTTAGGGTAGTCGCCACGCAGGCTGACCAGAAGGAGAGCTGATCCGCTGCCAGATGCCTCGTCAAGCGGCTGCCCTGCCACTCAAGGAGCTGACACCAAGTCCGCGCTTCGTATTAAAGGTTAAGAGCGTCTCTCAAAGACAAGCGACCAGCAGTTGCAAACCTCAGCTGCGGCGCGCTCACCAGGGCCACGGCGGCGGGCTCGCCGCGCAGCTCGAGCGGCGCGACGCGCACGCTGAGCAGGCCGTTGCGGTTGCTGAACACGACGTCGGTCAGGAAGCGGTCGCCGACCATGACCAGCCGCTCCGCCGGGCACCTGCCGCCCTGCGAGCGCGCGCCTGTGACCCAAACCCTGGAAGCACGCAAGCTGGTGCCTCCTGCGGCGCCGGGATGCCGCCGTCGCTCCTTGGCCGTCTTAACATTCATCTCGTCCTGAATACGTGCGCTGCCGTGCGTCGGAGCCGCGGCGCGCATGTGTGAGCGGCGGGCGCACCCAAAGTGCGCCTCCGCCTCGGCGGCGGAGCCGGCCGGCTTCTTCTGCGCGTGCCGCAGTACCGGGACGCCCAGCGCGGCCTCCAGCGCCTCCGCTTCCCTGCCTGGCGCCCCGCAGCGCGCCCGTCACGCTAAAGTATAGGGTTAAGGTTAGGGATAGCGATAGGGATAACACCCTATCCCTGGGCCTACACCCGGCCCGCCCCAGCACAGCGCGGGGCGGGCAGCCGCGCCCAGCCGGGCGCGTCAGCCGGGCGCGCGCCCTCGGGGTCAAACTGCGCCAGGCCCGCCGAGTTGCTGAAGAGGACCACACGGCCGCCGAACGCGGCGCGGCAGCGCGCCAGCGCGGGCGCCAGGCCGGGCGCGACCGCGCGCGCGTACGGCGCGGTCAGCGTGTTGT
>JAABUY010007722.1_pt1 | contig 10166 bp, 9 predicted proteins | sample 5560271 | NCBI WGS metagenome assembly JAABUY01 (sample SAMN10711886, study PRJNA513374) | rock metagenome | isolation source: Antarctica rocks | place: Antarctica: Victoria Land, University Valley
GCTCCTGCACGCTGAGAGTGCTGGCTCCCCTTGCGGCGGTCTCGTGCAGAAGCACAGGCGCTGCGCTGCGCGAGTGAGGACTGGACCAGCGGGCGAGGCGCCTGTTCGGGCTGCAAGGACGCACAGTCGAGGCGCCTTGCTCGGAGCGCCTCGCCGGTGCAAAGCCGGTGGCTGGAGGCTGGGCCACTGACGGCCTCCGCGCTCGCGCAGTGCACTCCGAGCTGGCGGGCAACGGGATTGCCGTCTTTGGCATGGACGCGCACGGGCATGGCCGCAGCGAGCCGCGCGACGAGGACGACCGCGCGCTCGTGCACGCCTTCAGCCACCTGGTGCCTGTCCCTAAGGCCCCCTCGCCCCTTCGCACGGTTGAGTGCTGAAAGAGTCAAGTGCGGGCTGCATTAAGAGGAGCGGCCGCCTGCGGTCGGGCTGCGGTCCGCCAGTGCCGCGCCCCAGACCCTGCTTGCCGCTTTGCAGTCTTTGCGGGTTGCCAGGCAGAGCCGGCGGGCTTGTGAACGGCGCGCCAGCGGCTTCCACGCCGGCTCGAGCCCGCCCGGCTCCGCAAGCGGCGCCGCGTCCGCACAGCACGCTGCACCGCAGGGCCGAGCCCTGGCTGCGGCGACAAGGTGCTCTGGCGACAAGCGTGCGCGCCTGCTCCGCCATGCGCACAGGGGTGCCCAGCCCTGAAGCGCCGCAGGCCCGCGCCCGCAGGTGGACGACTACGCGGAGTTCGCGGGCGACGTGCGCGCCAAGTTCGCCGGCGGGCCGGGCGCGCCGCCCGCGTTTGCAGCGGGCCAGTCCATGGGCGGCCTGCTGGCCACGCACCTGGTGCTGCGCGACCAGGCCGCCTGGGCCGGGCTCATCCTGTGCTCGGCGGCCATCGACCTGGAGTGGAACCTCGTCACGCGGCGCGCGCCCCGCCCCAGCCGCCCTGCCCTTCAGCTGCATGTATGGATGGGCACATGCCGCTCGCGCCGCGCTGCCGGGCGGCCCAGGCCGGGCGGGGTCATGCATGAACATGCGCTGCATGACAGACGTGGTGTAGGGCCTTGCCATGCAGCTTTCGCTTCTGCACACGCTGCCTAGTTCGCGGCCGGGACAGCACAGGAGCCGGACTGCGAAGCGGGTGGTGCACGCTGCGGCGGCATCGGCGGCCGTGCTGTGCGCTGCGGCCACCCGCTCGGGCCCTGCTCGGCGGGTCCCAGTCGCCTCGGCCGGCACCAAGAGCCTGCAAAACCGTGCTCGAGCCCACTGCGCCGGGGCCCCTGGGCGCCGCAGGATACAGGCGCCCATCGGGAACCTGCTGGCGTTCCTGGTGCCGCGCTGGCGCATCGTGCCGGCCGTGTCGCTCGAGTACATCAGTAACGACCCGGCCGTGGTGCGCGCCGCGCGCGCCCCGCACGCGCTTTGCGGCCTGATGCGCCTGCGCGGGCTACTTGGGACGTGCGCAGGGTTTGCAGCCAGCGCTTTGCCAGCTCGCAGGCTGTATCGTGTGGGGTCCGCGCCTGCGACGCTGCCAAGCCCTCACCTGCAGCTGTCCTGATGCCGTGGCGCCTGCGTGCTGTGGCACGTGCCAGCGCCTCGTGCAGGACTGCCATACAGCAGGAGACGCATTTGTGAAACCGTGTGGCCGAGCAAGCGCGCGGTGGGTGGCTGACTGTGCGCGGCGGCTGTGCGCAGCCCTCGCTGTCTTGCAGTCATACAGGCTCGGGGGCTCACCTGCATGCGGTGCAGCCGCCCGGGCAATGAGCCGCGGCACGGGGATGCTGCACAAGGTATGCAGCGCGTGGCGCAGGCGGCAGCTAGCGGCAGGGTATAGGATCTGGTTAAATCTTGTAAACGGCAGGCCGCGGCCCTGCGCGGCGCAGGTGGCCGACTTTGCGGCCGACCCGCTCAACTTCGTGGGCAACGTGCGCGCCAAGACGGCCAACGAGCTGCTCAAGGGCTTCCGGGAGGTACAGGCGCGGCAGGGCGAGCTGGCGCTGCCGCTGCTTGCGCTGCACGGCACCGCGGACCACATCACCAGCTTCCCGGCGCGCCGCCGCCGGCCGGGCATCAAGGCACACTGTGTCGCTGGCCGGGGACGCGTGCGCAGTGTTGTTTGCAGTGGACGGGAAGATGTGAGCATCTGTGTGCGAGCTGCCGGCTTCCGGGTGCTGCATGCCTGCCGCCCGCATGCGGCACGGCAGCCGGGGCGGGGCAGAGCTGCCGATGCAGTTTGCCGTGCAGTGTGGCCTCGACCTGTGCTGCCTCACCGCTGTTGGAGTGCGGTGCGAGCCCTGTGCATAAATACCTTGAAGGTTTCTGGGCATGCGCAATGCAGTTTTGCGCCAGCACCCAACGTGCTTGTGTGCATCCGAGCATGCATGGCCGCGCGTCTCACGCAGCGCGCCTGAGCGTGCTGTGCATGCTGCCGCAGGCCGTCAAGCGGCTGCTACAGGTGTCGCAGAGCCGCGACGCGAGCCTGGTGGAGTTCCCAGGCGCCTACCACGAGCTGTTCATGGGCGCCGAGCGCGACGCCAGCGTAAAGGCGCTCAGGGACTGGTGCGAGCCAGCACGCTGTGCGCGGTGGCTCTGCGCATTCCCGGGGCATGAGCCCAGACGAGCGTGCTCGTGCTCTGGAACGCATGCAGCCCTCTGAGTTGCGCGCAGCTACGACATGCTTGCTCTGACGTCGTCTTCACGGTGCGTCTGCTTGTGTGCATGGCGCCGCCAACAGAGGCTGGCTCCTGTGAGTCCGCAGCGCTGCTGCAGCCGGCACCGTGCTGCGAAGGCACGGCACCATGTGTTCAGGGATACCACCGCACCGATCTCGTCCCGGGGCCTGTCGCGCAGGATCCTTCAACACGTACAGCAGGCCGAGGAGGCCAGCAAACTGTAAAGCGGCACTATGTAGTTATACGCTGCGTCTGTACAACGTATCCTGGGCAGCCTGGCGAGGACGGGGTGCTGCAATGCACTGCATAGTGTGCCTCACTTCAGAGAGTAGTGAAACGCATGTGCCAAGAGCGCTGGAACTGAACTGCTTTTGTGTCTTGCACAGCCACCCCTGTGTACCCAACTTGTAACAAAGCATGCACTCACGGGTGCAAGCGTGATCACATAAGTCCCTCGCAAGGCCCGCCGCACAAAGTGTTGCTGCAACGAACAGACACACAGGTGCAGCATCAGACGAAGGGTCAAGCTCTGAAACCAGCAGCAGGACAGCCCTATTGCAACACAGCGCCTCCGTTCAGGCCACCTCAACAGCTGGGGCGCCGCCAGGAGGCAGGTGCGCGGCAGGCGGTGGCTTGTCGGCGAAATCCGCCTGCAAGCGCAGGCGTAACCAGTCACCCCAGGGCAACTGCAAGCTTCACACTGCAGTTAATCACACTACAAACCAGACAATTTGTGATGTTGCAGCACAGCAGCGCGCACCAGGTCGTAAACGACAGTGATGAAGAGGCTGCAGCTGGGGCAGTGCGCAATGTCCTCGCCGGCGCGGAGCTCCTCCTGCGCTCGGCCGTCTGCAAGTCAGGCTCTCTCGCTGAGAGGCCCCTTGCAGAGCGACTCAGGCGTTCGGCCGCCAGGCTCAACCGCCCTTGCGCTGCAGCAGCGCAGACGCAGGCGCACCAGAGTTATCTGGAACAGGTCGCCGCAGGGGCACTGGTATGTGTACGCCTGCAGGTCCTCGCTCCACTGCATGTCCTCAATCTCTACCTCGTCGTACGACATCTCGGCGCCTCCTGAGTGCACACACACCACACGAGCACCAAGGGGCTGCCTCGTTTTGCCGCCTGTGACACAGGAGCGTGCGTGTGCTGTGCTGCCAACAGGGTTTCTGGGCTGGAAGCGCTCTCAAATCGGTCCTGTGGCTGTTGCGGCATCGTAAAGGCTCTGCCTCAAGAGCACTGAAGGACGGCCGGCATATACCGACGGGCTGGCCGTGAGCTGGGCCGCGGCTTCATAGCAGGTGAGATCAGAACTTTGCACAGGGCACACGCTGGCGCACGGCTCTTAGGCACAGATCCCTCCTTGCCTTGCAGACTGGTCCAAGCACTGCGCTCTCTGTGTGCGCTATTCCCGTAGCTCAGGGTGCAGAGCTAAAATAGAGTGAAACAAGCAAATATGCAAGTGATCAAGCTCGCAGACATATCCAGGCGCAGCCTGCTCTCGGCTCTCAACTACAATTGCACCCAGCCTGCTTACCCACTAAGTGACTCTGCTCTGCTCTCCTGCAGGTTGCGGTGGCAACCATGAAATAAGCGGGGCCCCGCGCAGCAGCGGCCCCGGCGGTGCCGGGCACACCAGGGCGCTGCGGCACGTTAGTGCCTGCACTCGCACCAACGGGCCGCGCACCCGCCCCGTGCTGTCCGCCGATGGAGTGCGCGAGCCAGCCGTCTAGGGCGGGCTACGGCTCAGCGCTCGAAGGCCCAGCGGCGGCGCTGTTTGGCGCACAGCCTGGGGCCAGGGAAGGCCTGAGCCGCGCGCGGCGGTACACCAGCCCGGGGCTGCTCGCGGTGGTCTTCGTCTGCCTCGCGCTGGCCGCGCTGAGCACTGTCAGCAGAGGCGTGGTCACGAGCGGCTCTGCGCCTGAAGGCGCGCGGCAGGCACTCTGCTTTGCTACACAGTGCTCCGCCCTCCTTGTCACGGTCCTCCTGCCGCGCGTTCTGTGAGGCGCTGCTGTGACCGCTCAATAGCGGAGCCTGGACGGCCAAAATTTTGCCAAGGCCCTGAGATGCGCTCACAGACGAACGGGTGACAATCTGCGTTGTGCCAGCAGGCGCGGGCGCGCAGCTACGTGTGCAGCTGCGTGTGCAAGGCGGCCGGCCGACAGGGCCCAGGCCATGGGCGGAGCTTGCCCCAGACACGCCCGGCGGGGACCTCCTCAACCCGGCGAGTCTGCACGCGCTTTTCCAGGCAAGCACACGCTCGCACAAGCGCAGCACGGACTGCAAACCTGCTCAAGTGAGTGACTCACTGCCAGACTTGCTTGGTGTGCTAGTAGGCACGTTCGCCCAAGCACCTCAACCTGTGCAGTGGTCGAGCAACGCCCGGATACCGCTGCAGGCGAGTGTAGACTGATGCGCGGATGCGTGCCAGCAGCACTTGAGCAGACGTCCCGGCCTAAGCGCTGCCTTTCCCTTGCAGGCCAGGGAGCAGGCGGCTGCCGCTGCTGCTGCCCCGGCCGCCGCGGTTCGGCCAGCGAGCGCTGACAAAGTGCGCAAAAGCGTCCTGATCCTGGCTGCTCCTGGCGAGCTGGCCGCCGCCGTACAGCCGGAGCCTGCGGCGGGAGCCGCTGCTGCTGGCGCCGTTGCGGCCGCTGCACACGCGCGGCCAGCGGACGCAGCCGCAGCTGCCAAGGCTGCAGACGAGGCCAGGGCAGCAGCGCGCGAGGAGGCCATAAAGGTACGCTCGTGCTTGTCTGTAGAGCTGGCCGTGCATTCCTGAATCAAGCATGGAAGCTGCTGTGCGTCCCAGCTCAAGCGGCAGCCACTCTCCTGTGCAACCTGCCTGACAGCTGTAATGCGCTTAAGCGGAGGGATGTGGCTGTGCTGCCCCAGTATCATGCGTGATCGGCCGCATGCTGGCGCGCTGCAGGAGGTCGACCGACCCTTTGATGTCGAGTTCGACGACGACTTTGAGGACGATGATGCCCTGCCGCTGCCGGGGCGCCGCGAGCGCACGCAGAAGAGGCGGCCCGGCGTCATCACTTTCGACGAGGACGCGGCCGCAGACCGCTGATAAAGCCAATAAGGCGCAACCCAGAGGGTCTGCACTGACCCTGGGCGCGGTGCTCGGGCGGCACGCAGAATGCCCGCTCCCCGCGTGCAAACACCCGCCCATGCCCGCCGTGCTCTTCCTAGCTACGCTCCACGCTCAGGTGTCTTGGCAGTCAGAAGTTTGGGCAGAGGGATTCAGGCACAATGCATGGAAGGACGCCGCCCTGTCGTCCAACAGCCGGCCGTGTGCTGCACTCCGGCGGTGCAGCCACACATGCGCACCAGTGCCATAGTGCGCTGGTGCGTAGCCGGCACACCAGCCGGGGCCAGCACAGTAGAACCAGCTGATTTCACTGCGTCCCCATGCAGCAGGCATATGCCTGCGCCGGGGCGTTAGTGCACTGTGAGGTCCAGACGGCAGTGGGGCCACTTGGCGTCACTGGTGCGTGCAACAGCTGCTGCCACCCTGAAGAAGTGGTGCGCACCACACCGGCTTGGCCGTGCTGCGCAGAACCTGCGCCTGTTTGGCGCACGATGAGGGTCCGTTGCTTGCGTCTGCTGGGGCACATAGGCCAGCATTGTCGCATCGTTTTGCCTTGAGGGAGGAGTCAGCACAGATGGCAAGGCCTTCTCGCCGTCGGGGTCTGCATCTGGTTAGGAGGGCCGCCAGTGTTTTTGCACGGGAACTTAGCTAGAGTGACGGCCCGTGGCCATGCTGCCTCGCGGCTATGCCACTCCGTGAAGTATTAATAAATGCATGCAAAATAAAGCAGGGGGAAGAGTTGGGCGCGCTATTGCCGCCTTGCATCCCAGCACCTGCATGTTTGCCCAGGGCCGGGTCCTTGCCCGTCTTTTCTTTGTAGGCTGCATACTATGCGTAGAGGAACACCTCTTTTAAAGCAACTTCCCCTCCTTAGGATAAATAAGCAGGCTTGCTGGGAGTTTTTGGTATTGCAGCGCCACACCAAGCCGTGGCACTGCTTGTGCTCTGGCGGCATCAGCCAGAGCTGGCCCTGTCAAGGTCTGCGTGAACGACCAGCCCTGGTCTTCCCAATAAGTTACTTGCTGTCTTGTGCTACAGTGCTTACGCACAGTTGTATATAGCCTGTAAACAGAGCAGCGCACCCCGTGAAGTTACCACTGACTTGAGTGAGTAGAAAGAGTTGCAGGCAGGCCAGCCACTCTCCCCACACCCAAGACGAGCACACTAGTGCGACATGGGCAAGCCCCCTGTAGGCAGACTGGCAACAGGATGGTAGCTATTCCAACACAGAGGCTGGTACACAGAGCAGGTTTGCCAGCCCGCTGTGCCAAGAAGGCGCGGCGGCCGCATGGTGGTTGTCAGGAAGCGGGCTGCATATCTGCGTCGACTGTCTCCCCAGCGGCAGCCGCCGCGCGCGTGCGCTTGGCCGCTTGCAGAGCCGTTTTCCTCTTCGTCTTGCCTGCAAGCAGCCGTGCGAGCTCTGTCAGGCAAACGCGGCCCCACCAGTCGCGGCCAGTGCCCGGCCACTCCCTTGTCAGGCTCAAGCGGCTGCGCACCTGTGCGCTTGCCGCCAGTCAGGCTGAGCTGCTGCTTGTGCTTTACGGCCGCTCCAACCTTCTTCTTTGCTGCACGCTTCTGCGTCTTCCTGGCTTTCAACACATCCTTCTTCCTGTTGTTGAAGGCCATCCCGGGCAGCGCCGCACTGTGAAGCCCCGATGGGTCGGTGTGCTCACCGAGAGCTCAGTAGGCACACTCAGCTCAAGTTGTTCACCTTTCACGCAACTGCGGGAGAGCAGGCTGCCTTGAGTTGTTTACGCTCAACTTCGTTGTGGAGGGTTGAGAGAGCAAAGTGAGAAGTTTAGCAAGGGCAGACCTCCAGAGAGCAGCTCTGAGTTACATGGGGTAGGTTTGCTAAGGACAAGCTTTTCTGGTGAACGGTGCAGTAAAAAGTCTGTATTCTACAGCCAGGGCTATCATAGCAACATAGCAAGCAGCACTTCTGGCACAGCACAGTGCCCCAAGAACACATACAGCTCAGCAAACCACAGCAGTACTTTGATGATACACAAGCAGGCGTCGCGTATAGTCGTGCAAACTTGTCGCAGCGCGGGCGCACTGTGCCAGTGGCATGTGAGCGCATGCGCTGCAGGCCAAGCTGCATCTGCGCATGCGCTGGCCTGCTCGAACTCGCGTCCTTCCTGCCAGGTATCGTGTCTGCGGCTCAAGGCGGTCCACATCAATGGCACTGATCACCCTCGGCTATAATGTGTCACCTACGTGTTTGCCGGCCTCGCCTCCTGCATGCCATGGCCGTGCACGGGTGGCCCGCTATCCCTGCCGGTCCAGCTCCATGACTGGCTCCTGGCCGGCCGGCCACTGCCGGGCGCCGCAGCGCCGTCCGCCCTCCCGCTCTGCGCCACCGCGGACCCCGCCGCGCACGCCGCTTTGCCCTTCACGGCGGCGCTGCACCTCTCCCCGCCCTCGCCCATGCCGCCGGCTGCCGCCGCCGCCGCTGCGGGGCGCGCGGCGCCGTCGCTCGCGCTGCGCCCGACCAGGCCCTGCGCCTCGCTTGGCTGCAACCCTACGCCCGCTGCCGCCCTGCCTGGAGCAGCGCCCTCCGCTTTGCAGCCATCCGCATGCTGCGGGGGCGCCAGCTGGGAGTCGCAGCCCGCGACCGGCACGTTCGCGGCGGCGCCCACCGCGCCGCGCTTGCCAGCGGCCAGCGCCTGCGCGGGCAGCGCCGCGCTGCCCACAGCTCCATCCATGCTCCACGCAGCCGGGCGCTGCGGCGCGCGCCCCGACCGCGTCACGCCGCCCAGCGCTCCGGCGCCCTCGCGCGCGCTTCCCGCGCCGCCCCCATTACGGGACGGCGCTCGCCTGGCCGCCTCCCCCACCGGGCCGCGCGCGTCCAGGCGCGGCTGCTCGCGTCGCGGCTCCGCCGGCCCGTCCGCCGCGGCGGCGCCGCGCAGCGCGCCTGGCAGCATGTCCGGCAGGCCGCCAGCGGGCGCGGTCTCCGCGCGGCGCAGGCTGTCCAGCACGGCGCCCCAAATCGGCGCGCGCCGCCGCTGGCCGCCGCGCCTGGTGCGCGCAGCGCGGGCGCGCCGTCAGCCAGCCGTCCATGCAACGATGCGATGCCATCACCAAATATCCGAAACCAGACTCAAGCTTTCCGGCATGCATGCCCGGAGCCATGCCTGGCCCGGCACGGTGCTGCACGGGTTCAGGCCCCGCACGCGCACGGGTTCAGGCCCCGCACGCGTACGGGCCTTCCACAGACGCTCGCGGCAGCATGGTGCAGGGCTGCGGCGGCGCGCCTGCCGCCGGCCGCCTCGCTGCCGTCCGCGTCGGACTCGGACTCAGAGGAAGACGACGAGGATATGGCGCCCTCCGGGCGGCCCTTCTCCAGCGCCCGCGGCCCGGCCAGGCCTGCTCCCCGAATGGAGACCTGTCACTCGACTGGCCCTGCACAGGGGACGATACAGCAGCACAGTATTGAAATCTATTGACGCATGCTTGTGAGGCAAGCGGCGCTCCTGAGGCAGGCAGGCTGCTGCGGCGCAGCGCCGCCGGGCGCGCTCGCAGGCACTGAGGCGCCGCCGGGCAGAGCTGCCCGGGCGGGGTGAGAGGCAGCCGCTCTGGCCCAGCGCCCGCGCACCAATGATGAGCAGCCCGAGCGGCGCGCAGATGACGATGGCCAGCACGCCCGTGTTCAGGATGTCGCGCGCCCAGCCCTGGTACTTGTGCAGGTCGGGCGAGCCAGCCATGTTCTGGTTTACCAGGTCCAGCGGCAGGCCGCCCAGCGCGCCCTGGATCGTGGCCTGCCGCCGCCGCGTGCGCGCACGCACAGGCCGTCACCGCGAGAGCGCGCTGGTGCACGACATCAGGCGGCAGGCGGCCCGCTGCGCCCCCGTTCATGAACCTGCCCCCACCCCAAATGCCGTGCCTGTGACGCCGCATGTGCTGGCCTGAGTGCCGCGCATCGCCTGCCCATGCAGGGCGCCCAGCACTGCAGCGGGCCTATGGGGTCGCGTCCGGCAGGGCGGCGCATTTGCCGCGCGCTCATGGCTGCATGGTCGCACCTTTGGCACCCAGGACGCGGCCATAAAGACGCGCTCGGCGAGCGTAAAGCCGCCGCCGCGGCACAGCGCCAGCGCCGCGGCGGGCACGCGCGTCAGGAAGCCGCCTGCGCAGTGCGTTTCAGGGTTCGTCCCCGCCCAGGCGCTGTGGAGCAGTGCACACAGCAAGCTTCCCGCAGAGGACCAGCGCCCTCCGCCACGCCCTCTGCTCTCTCGTTTGGACAGGCGCGAGCGCAGCGCCTGTCCGCCGGCGTCGCGCATGCTCGTGCACGGCCAGCGCCGCTCACTGTCGGTGCGTGTCACTGACACGCACCGACGAAGACGAGCAGCACAGCCTTGGGCCACAGGCTGCTGTTGATCGTCTTGAAGTCGATCTCCGCGCCGATCGCCCCGAACAGCAGCGGCATC
>JAABUY010007726.1_pt1 | contig 10159 bp, 14 predicted proteins | sample 5560271 | NCBI WGS metagenome assembly JAABUY01 (sample SAMN10711886, study PRJNA513374) | rock metagenome | isolation source: Antarctica rocks | place: Antarctica: Victoria Land, University Valley
GACCGTCTTGCCGAGATCAATGCCGATCGTGTGTATTTGCATGGGAACCTCCTCCGTGCACCTCTTATATCCCCAGACCCGATCAGGGCGGAAGCGGCGGACCATCCCATTAGCTCTGCCGGAAGGCGGGCGGGGATCTCGAGCAGATCAAGTTCCTGCTGGGGCACTCGTCGATCCAAACGACCGAACGGTATCTTGGGTCCGAGCAGGAGATCGCCATTGCCGTCAACGACAGTATTGGGCTTTGAGAAAGTTAAGAAGCTCTAAATCCATGCGAGATCGGCATAGAATCGTTCGGCTGAGTGAGAGGAGCTGCATTCCAGGTTAGCGGCTTCAGCGTTGGGACTACTGCGTCGGGCAGCAACTCCAGGGACCTGCCAAGCTCTAGACTAGGTGCGCCATGAGTCAGTGTACGGGCAGTTGCGGATGCAGCATATGGAGGATAATGTGACCGAGAGGCGCGTATGACTGTAGCTGAGCTGATAGAGAAGCTGAAGGGGATGCCGCAGGAGTTGGATGTTGAGTTCAGAAATGATTCATTGTCGGTACCACTGGATCCAGCGCGACGAGCTCGCCATCGATCACTGTTTCATCCGACAGCCAGCCGAGCGCATCAGCGATGTGATCGAAACATTTGGTGAGGTCATTGCCTCGCCGCGAGTAAAGCGCGACGTTCCCACTGGTGGTTTCGACTTCGAGCCGGTAGCCATCCAGCTTCAGCCCGTAAGTCCACCTGTCACCTTCGGTAATTCTCTCGACCGGCAGGCACTCCATCGGCTCGATTAAGCGTGCGATCCGCACGAATGTTGAGCCATCATAAACCTCTTGTATCCCATACGGAATGCTCCTGAAAAGGTAGTGGACGGGATCGATTCAACCCCGTCCACCTAAGCCAGCGGCGAACTCGTCGCCCGCTCCATCTGAAGGGTCATCTGCGGCCTCGATCTTCGAGAGCCGCTTCATGCTGGTGGCGTGAACCTCGGCGATCCGGTGCTTGAAGGTGGTGCCCTCGACGTCATCCTCGACCTCGCGATACTTCAGAGTGCCTTTAAGGGCAATGAGCTACCCCGCCGAAGAGCGGATCAAGGGACTATCATCGACAATCGTAGACTCAGAGGGGCGGGCCAACTCTGCGTCTTTCACCAATAAGGCCGTTCTAAATTCGTCTATATCGGAAGTGCAATGAGATATCTTTCAGAGTGCCTCGTATGTTCGGGTACGACGTTCACGACGTATATGGAGGGCACCTTCTCGGGCGCTCCGCTCGATGCACCGCGGTTCTTTCTAGCCAACCGGCTCGGAGTGGTCCACGGGCAAGTTCAGCGCTGTCAGAATTGCGGGTTTACATTTACGAACCCGCAGTTTTCCCCCGACGAATACAACGAAATCTATAAGAACGCTCCTGGCCCGGGCGACGCGAAAGCAACCCTGGATGAGGGAGATACCAGACGCTTTCGCCGTCTTGCCAGCATCGTGCGCAGCGATGCCGGTGAGTTCGGTCCATTTCTGGATTTCGGCTGCGGCCGTGGTGGGTTCTTACACGCAATGAATGATCCGGCGGGCGTTGGGTTCGAGGTAGGAGAACCGGCTGTTCACTCGATCGGGCCTTCTCAGGTTACAACCGGACGTTTGCTTGATGTTGCAGGAAGTGCAGGTTTCGAGAAAGGAAGCTTCGATCTAATCACCGCCTTCGATGTGTTCGAACATCTCCCAGATCTCGATAGATACATTGAGGTATTGAGCGGATTACTGAGACCACGAGGGCACCTGGTAATCACAGTACCGGACGTCGATAGTTGGAATGCCAAGGTGTCAGGTCGTCGTTGGAACATGTATCTGCTCGAGCACCTTTGGTATTTCAATAGGAATACCCTTCAGACCTTTATGAAGCGGGCCGGCTTCCGCGAGACGCGGCTTAGGATACTACCCTATGACGCTCCCTTGGAGCACATTCTGCGCCGGGTTTCTCAAACCTATGGGTTCTCTGCTCCAAAATTCGGACCGGCGCTCTCCAGCTTTGTATTACCTGTGCCGATCGGCCTGATGTACGCCGTATTCGAAAGCGAAAGCTAGAAGACAACCCTCGGCGGATGCGGGGCGGCACGGCGTAGAGAGGCAAAGCGGCTTTGGACAAGCATGCTAAATTCCGGGGCAACCCTCAACATGCGACTCGCCCTTTGGATCGATCCTAAATTGCTCACCCAATACAAATCACTGCCCGGGGCGAAGATTTGCGCCAGAGTGTACAAGGCATAACCAGAACACCAAGGAACTCAACTTGGCGTACGGTATCGAAAGATTTATTGCTAATAGCTGCGGCCATATTCAAATCACGGCTGTTCGGGATGTAGACGCCTGCAACGCACGTAAGCAGACATAGAAGCAGAAAACCGATGCGAACAGACACCACATGTCCGAAAGAATCCGAAGAGTTTGATGAACAGAGCTGCGGGAAAAAGCTGTCAGCCTAGCATCGTGGCATCGTGGTTGCCCAACCGTTGAACACAACGTGCCCTGTCTCAGCGAGTACCCGCGCGCTCCGAACGTAGGAGAAGTAGTCAGTCATCCCGGTTTCAGCGAAAAGCCACGCCCCAAGAACGCAGGCGGCCAACGCCAAAGCACACAGCACAAAAGGCAACCGGACTTTTCTCATGAGGTGCGAGTTCATCATGACGCTATCAGATTACATCGCGATGAAATAAAGCTCCAATTGTGATGTGGCCGTATTTCAGTATTAATGCCGAACGGCGTCATCACCCAGAGTCATCCCTGTACTCGGGAAGCTGCTCGGCCATTGGTTCCCCATCACCGACAAGCCTTAATACCATTTCTTACAGGTATGTGCGAATCCCCGAATCTCAGGACAACTCAGCGCCTAAAACTCGCGCCATTTTCCGGCCCAGTCGTATACTCTCTGCAATGCCACGGTCTTCAGGGTAATAGAAGCAGGTATCCGCCACCTGCAGGCCCTCAATCTCGGTCTGCATCGGCGGTAGTGTCGACGCGAATCCAGGTGCGCAGATCGGCTGCGCGTAGCGCAGTCGCGCAACGCGGCTATCCAGTATGTCACTCTCTTCCAACCGCGGCTGGATCGCCTGCATCGCCACAAACGCCTCCGCAAGAAGCTTCTCATCGGGCCACGAGAACTTCTCATTGCTTGTCGGCATGTAATAGGGAACGTATACCACCGTGTCTTCCAGCTCCCTCAGATTGGAGAACTCGATCAGGCCAGGGATTGCGATCTCGGGCTGAGCGAGATTCACCCAGAAATGGGGGCTGAGCGGGCGCTTAAGTTTATAGATCAGGCAGCAGACTCCGATGTTCGGAATGCTGTCGTATCTTTGCTTTGCCTCCTCCGAAAGGTCAGGGATAAGTCGCGAAACAAGAGGAGTCGGCACAGTTGAGATCACACGGTCGGCCGAAACAGTACCTTCGCGCGCATCGACTCCTGTAACCTTTCCACTCTTCACATGTACGTGCGTAGCCGCATTGCCCAGCAGTACCTTTCCTCCGGCTGCTTCGATAGCCCCCACCAATGCTTTCACGAGCGTCTCGGACCCGCCCTCCAGATATCCAAGTTCCTCCTGCATTATGCTCTTGCGCGATCGTCCGATTCGCCGTATGCGGGTCCATACCCACGCTGCCGAGATGTCGTTCTGGTACTCATAAAACTTGTGTTGGAACAGCGGCTCCCAATGCATCTTGTAGACACTCGCGCCGCACCAGGTTGTAATCCACTCTTTCGCACTCCGGTGTTCCAGCGACGGCCAAGCATTCCTCTTTGAGGATAGAAACGCGAAAAGTCCATACCGCAATTTGTCGATAAGGCTCATGTTAGGAAAGCGCAGCAGCGCAATCGGATTGCCCCACTCGTGGAGCTTGCCGTGCGCAAAAATTCCCATCGATGTCTCTCGCCAGCGTAACTTGTCATCGATCTCGAGTTCTTTCAGAAGCTCAAAAGTCGGAAAATCCGTCTTGCAGATAAAATGGTAATAGCGTTCAACCGAAATGCCGCCGAAGTGAAAGTGAGCAGCCATACCGCCGGCTTGCGTATCGGCTTCCAGCACCGTGACTTCGTGTCCATCGCGGACTGCCTGGAAAGCTGCTGTGAGACCCATCACTCCGGAACCTATAACGACAACACGCATCCTGGGTTGCCTTTCCGACAACTGCGATTACAACTCACGCGTCTAGGCGACCAGATCCGCGCCATAATCCTGACCACCCTCTTTGTCATAGCCCTCATCTGCCCACTTACTATGAGGTGTTCGACAGGGCCCTCCCTCTCTGAGGCCTTACGTGCGAGCGTACAGCTTAACCGTACCGGTTGTGGTAATGATGGTGTGGCCTGCCCGGAAATTTGCCCCAGCTTGAAGCTGGAGCTCTTTCGATCTGTGGGCAGTGACGTAGCGAGGCAAGCGGAGCTCCTATAAATCGTGGTTCGCCCAGAAGAGCAGCCACAGTTTATCGCGCTGATCCGCCCGCAGAGCCGACAGCGTTCTAAATCTCAAGGGAGCCATAGCCATTCTCCGGATCAAATATCCGCGCGCGGCAGATCTCATCGGGGATGCCTTCGCCATTATCCGCGACGGATTAGATGGTCCTCGTTCTCGCTCTCTCGTCCTCTGAGGTAGAGGGAGCCTGTTTCGGGTAAAGCATCGAGGGTGCTTCCGACAAGATTCGACATCACCTGGAGCACCTCGCCTGTATATACTCGCATCGGGGTGTTCACCGGCGGTAGTTGTGAGAGGCGGATGAATACAGCAGTAACAAAACTAGGGGATCACAAGTTTGTAGAAAACCGGGAGAGGCGCTGCTCAGTCGCCGTGGCCATAGTAAACGTGAAGGGTTTACCGGCTGTGTGTCGAAGAACGCCTGAGGGTGCGGCGCAAGAAGCGCAAGCGTCTGTTGCGGGATGCCGCCGTCGAAGCTCGGTTCACCGGAGCCAACCAGGAAGTGGGCGATGGACTTCATCACCGACGGGCTGGCAACCGGACGTATGGTGCACATCCTGAGCGCCGTGAAATGCTTATACGAGCGAGTATCTGGCGGTCGAGGCCCATACCAGCCTGTGCTTGGGACGCGTGACGCGGGTATCGGAGCGGCTGATCGCCGAGCATGGCCGGCCCGAAAACGTACGCTCGGACAACGTTCGAGAGTTCACTTCGCGAAGGATGCCAGGTGGGCCCCCAATGGCTGGTGCACATCCAGCCGACGCGCCCGATGCGGAACGGCCAGTCGGGAACTTCCACGCAAGCGCGCGACGAATGCCTGAATCCGACTCGCACGCTGAATGACGCGCAGTGTACTCTGGCAGCCTGGCGCGAGGAGTACAACTGCGAGCGCCCCACCATTCGCTAGAGTACCGCACGCCACAGGAGTTCAGACTCGCCCTCGAAGGGGGTCAACTACAACTACCAACACCACCGAGAAACTCCAGTTGTGAATGGTTAATAAAAACGGGGGCCGGTCAGCTCCTCTGATTCCAGGTTTGCTGATCTGCAGAAGTCGGAGAAGGTTCCACAATGATCGCTACTAAAAGGACCTCAAATGACGATAAGAGATACAACCGAAGCCGCCCCGGAGCCGCACCGCTTGAACACTAAAGGTGAAAGCCAATACCGCCGGGCGGTGATCTGCGCTTATGTGGGTGCTGTGCTGCTTCTGCTGCTCACATCACTGTTTATACTTGTGCCTCAGACGATTCATGCGCTGCATCCCAAAATGGACCCGCGGTCTTGTGACTTTCAGAACAGTCTCTACCAGAAGCAAACCTGGATCCTTCAGTGGGGATTAGCTTTCGTTGTTCTTCTTGTCGGGCCTGCGGTGGTGTCACGTCGTACTCCGAAGCGGCGGCACGGGGTAGCATTTGTGGGTTTACTGCTGTTGTCTTTCTTCTTCGCATGGTTTGTTTTCCACTTCGGCAACCAGCAGTTTGGAGGCTGGGACTTCAGCATTCTGGTCGACACAGGTTGGCGACAGATCCTCGGCCAACGCCCGTACACCGATTTCATAACTCCGAATCCCCCAGGTTTCAATCTTGGGATTTATTATGCGTTCCTCTTATTTGGGGTGACGTGGAACGCACAGATCTACGCCATTATCCTGTTTTGTATCGGCACATTCCTTTGGAGCTACTGGCTTCTTCGAAGGATCGGGGCACCTCCGCCGGCAGCCTTCTTGCTTGCCTTCGCGGTGGAGGATGTGACCATTCTTACCACTTGCTTTTGGTGGTACAACAACGTGACCTCGTTGACGGCGGTCGTGTACTTCCTCTCGGCAGTTCTATGCGCGAAGCAATCCGAAGGTTCCGCCGTGGCATTCAGGCGGGACGGAGCGTGGCTGTCCTACTGTATCTCCCTGGCATTACTCGGACTGATGAAACCCAACACTGCTGGGATTCTTATCCCACTGGTCACCGTTCTCCTGTTAGTTGTTGCTCGCGAAAGATCTCGCATGCTCGTCTATACAGCCGCAGGAGCAGCCCTCTGCTTGGGAATTCTCCTATGTAACCACCTATCATTACGCGACATGATGGCCAGCTATCAAGCTGCGGCAATCGAGCGTGGCGGCTTCACCCATCTTGGGTTGTCCAGCTACAGCCGCTTCGCGAAGCTCCGTCTGCTAACCTGGACCCTGCTGCTTGCGGCGCCACTGTTTGCGGTCCTCCCTCATTTGAGGAGAACGTGCAAGCGGCGAGAGTGGCGCAAGGCAGCCTTTCTCCTACTTTTGTGGACCGCGCTGCCGGTAACGATGTATGGCATGCTTACAAATGGCGAGGTGAAAGATTCAGAGGCTGCTATTCTGATCGTCGCCTCCGGCGTGATTGCTTTCTCGCTACAATTCACCAGACCCGCGCTGAGGATTTTCGTCGTTGCAATGGTGTTCTCGACTTTGGGAGCAAGCCTGTACTTTGGCGTCGAGCGAGAGCGATTAAAGGGGATAGGAAATGGGACGTATTTCGAGCATATTGGCGCAGATCGGCCCATCCGGAACAATCTATTTAGTTCGCTAACTGCAACTCCTCACTTAGCCGAAGTTGAACGCGAGGTACGCCGGGCAGGCTCTACGATGCCTACACCTTTGTTTCTCGGGCCGCGGCTCGAGTTCAACTACGCAGACCTACGCAAAATTCCGCCGACCGCTTGGCCTGTGTACTACCAACCCGGCGTGTCTTTCGCTCGGAGTCGAGAACACGAGCTTATAGAAGTCTGGAAAACTAAACGCTTCGCGACATTAATCTTCCTTCGAGGGGACCGCACGTTTTATCCATCTGAACTTTTGGATGCAATTGCCCGCGATTACAAGAGGGTTCCGGGCTTCCAAGAAGTCGAAGTTTATTCGCGCGCAGACCAGTGAGCGCTGGGTGCACATGTAACTTTGAACAGCTACTCCAATCGATGGCGTCTGCGGGTCCCTTGGGTCTGGCGTTGTCCTCTGCTACAAGCAGAGCCGCGTCCCCCTTGAGGTGTATCTCTGAAGAGCTACCTGGCGCATATTTCAGAGCTATTTGGCGCTTGTTGGAGGTCAGGCCGGTAGATGACAAGACTGTCGCGATAAGGGGAGTTGGGGACGAGTCGACGGAGTATGGAGGTTGACAACGCGTTGTTGGCTGAACTTTCAGCTCCTAACGTCTCATCGGTGTCTCCCGGGACATCGGCCTGCCGGCGTGCTCTACGAGGAACGCTTAGCCCAGCAGAAATAGTACCCGTTGACCTTTTCAGTTTTGATTGTGTATCCGGCTTTAGAAAAGAGCTGTTCCATGTCCAAGTAAGTCAACCGGCCGTCGACCATATGATTTGCTTCGATACTCCAATCGATGCCTGTTTTGCGTAAACTCAACAGCTTCTCCCACAACTTGCTTCTCGGAGCCCTCAATATCCATTTTGATAAAGCGTGGAGACCCAAGCTCACCGCAGGCGTCTTCGAGCGAAACGGCATCAACCTCGACCGTTTTAGAACTGGAATAGTACGGAGCAAGCTGAGCGAGCGTAGAGCCCATCGTGCCTTCGGATTAAACCAATGTTTTGCCTGTTGAACCAGCAAGCGCTTGTTTCACGGGGATCACATTTCTTAGGCCGTGATGCTCGATCTTCTTTAGCAAACTAGCATCATGGTGAGTGCGGGAATATGACGGGTGAACGGTCTATTGCGGTTTCCACAGCCCATTATTGGCTGGATTTGTCGACTTTTAATGGAGCTGATCCAGGAGCAAAGGGCGGTCGTTCCTGACGTAGATCCGGGCGGGGAGCGTCCGGGCTCGGTGGCTGATCATCTACGGGGAAGTTTTGCGAGAGGGCCAGTGTGCATTCGCTCTTTTCCCTCTTCAAGCTGCTCGCCATAGCTCTCGGACGCTTGCCCGGCAAGTGGTTGCATCCGTATTACGTGATCGCTGGAGCGATCTGTGCGCTGGTCTTCCTGCTGCGAGTCCGGAATTTCCGTTTGCAAATCGGTTGCTGTTCCTCACGGTTGCGTTCGTGCTGTTGCCCCCCGGTCAGCTACGAGTACACGCTGGTTCACCTATACGCTCCGGCTGCTCTGCTCCTGATCTACGCTCTCCATGCTCATCTGCTGGGCATCACTGCTGCCAATTTAGTAATGTCATTACTGTTTGTGGTTGCACGTTCATCGCTTTGGCGAGATCAGATGCTCAAGGTGAGGTGAAGTGCATTGTGTTAGGTGGCTTTGCTTTTGGCAGGACTGCTAAAGCCCTTCCACTCACGGAGCATAATGAGATCGCTTGAGACGTTGCTGCTTCGTATTCTCTTCCGCCTATTCTCTCCGAGGCGCTGTGCTATATGTTCGCAACCAGCCCTAAAAGGAGAGCAAGGCTGTTGTCCAGACCACTGCGCAGAGTACCAGATATTCAGTTCGTAGGACTTTCCCATTCCCCATTTGGAATGCCAATTCTAGAAGGTAGACTGCTGCCATGGTCGTTCCTGCAGAAATCGATGGGGAAGTACTTCCGGTCCACGGAATCGCCGGCGGGAGCGCCCTGGACCTCCTGGAGAGCCCTTCTCCCGGCCTGACCCCGGCCCAGCGGGAGCTGCGCCAGATGGTGCTCGATTCGGTCCCAGCTGCGAGCTCGAAGCTGGCCTACGGCCACGCCCTCGATCACCTGTTCGCCTCTTCGGCCGGACAGCCGCTCTCCCGGTCCTTGCTGCAGGAGTGGCGAGCCTCGATGGACGGCCTGGCGCCGTCCACTATTAATGTTCGGCTCTCGGCCGCGCGCAAGCTCGTCGAGGAAGCTCGGCGCAACGGAATGCTGGGAGCGGAAGAGGCTGCCAGCCTCACCGATGTGCCCAACGTCCGTCAAGCCGGTCTCCGCCTTGGCAACTGGCTCACCCGGGAGCAGGCGCGGGAACTGCTCCAAGTTCCCGACCGGTCCACTCTAGGGGGCAAGCGCGACTACGTCATCCTGGCGCTGCTGGTCGGCTGCGCCCTGCGCCGCCAGGAGCTCGCCTCGCTCGACGTCCAAACTATCCAGCTGCGGGAAGGCCGCTGGGTTCTGGCCGATATGAAAGGGAAGGGAAGACGGGTCCGAACGGTTGCCATACCGGTGTGGGTCAAGCAGGGGATCAACGCCTGGATGACTGCGGCCGCGATCGACGAGGGCCGGCTCCTGCGATCGATTCGAAAAGGAGGCAAGCGGATCGGGAACGGTCTCAGCGACTGGGCCGTCTGGGATGTGGTGCAACGGTCTGCTAAAGAGATTGGAATCGAGCGCTTCGGTGCCCATGACCTGCGCCGCACCTGCGCCAAGCTCTGCCGAAAGGCTGGAGGCGACCTCGAACAGATCAAGTTCCTGCTCGGGCACTCCTCCATCCAGACGACCGAACGGTACCTTGGGGCCGAGCAGGAGATCGCCGTCGCGGTCAACGATAGTATTGGGCTTTGAGAAAGTTAAGAAGCTCTAAATCCACGCGCTATCGGCATAGAATCGTTCGGCAGAGTGAGAGGAGCTGCATTCCAGGTTAGCGGCTTCTGCGTTGGGACTACTGCGTCGGGCAGCAACTCCAGGGACCTGCCAAGCTCTAGGAGCTTGTTGAAATAGCTCTCGTCTGGTTGGGGGCGGTTGTGCGATCCGGGTATTTTGGCTGGATTGGGATGGGTCCGGGGCGATGTGGGGGGCCTCGGGCGAGTTTGCGACACTCACCCG
>JAABUY010007727.1_pt1 | contig 10157 bp, 15 predicted proteins | sample 5560271 | NCBI WGS metagenome assembly JAABUY01 (sample SAMN10711886, study PRJNA513374) | rock metagenome | isolation source: Antarctica rocks | place: Antarctica: Victoria Land, University Valley
GAACAGGCCCACGCTCTTACCGGCGCGCGGTGGCCCCACGACGAGAGTGCTCTGACTACTGCTCCAACCCGCGCAAGGCCAGCAGCTTGCCGTTGAGCTTGCCCAGGATGATTTGGGCGTCGCGCGTCGTCGCTTTCAGCTCGCGCAGGTCGCGCCACGTCCCCAGCACGGCCCCGCCCAATGCCTTCGACGGCTTGAGCGTCGCCATGCCCGTCGTCACGTACCACAACGGTTGCGACAACAGCAGCACCAACAGCAGGCCCGCGCCGCCCAACTCGCCCATCACGGCCAGGCGCAGCAGGGCCATGTCCTTGCCCGCTCTATGGATGCGCGCGTATTGCCGCTCCGGGTTATGCATCCACGCGTCCCAACTAACGAGGTGTGGCGTCGCTTACGTCGTCGTCCCTCCCTTGGGCATGCTGTAAAAGCCGCCCCCGCCCGCGCCGCGATTGTGCGCCTTGATGTAGGCCCCCGCATAGATACCCGCGTCCTCGGCCGGCCACGCCGCCGCGACGTAGGCCTGGTGGTAGCGCGCCGCCGCCTCCCGCACGCCCCAGTGATACCAGCCGCCCGGTCCCAGCGCCACGGCGGCCGCGGCCGTCAGCACCAGCGCGATCACAAGTAGTAGCTTCCGCATCGTCTTTCTCCTCTCTTACTCGTGCCCGGCGCCGGCGCCGGCCGTCCCGGTCGCGCCCGTGGCCTGGGCCTCGCGGGCTTGCTGATGCCTCCAATTGGCATAGCGCGTGTTCCTCTCTCGGATGTGATCCCTGACGCGATCCAGCGCCCCCATGTCGCGCACGAAGGCGTCGTCGTCCATCAACTCGATGACAACCTCATCGCGCCGCTGGCGACGGCCCAGCCGGTAGCTGCCCATGAGGGCGAGCGTCAGCAGAGGCAGCGCCCCCAGCACCAGCGCCATGATCCCTAGCGTCCCCATCTCCATCTGCCTTCTTCCTTGCCTATGTGTTCTCGTGGTCATTCCGCGCGGACTACTGCGGACTACTGGTGTGCCGGCTAGCGGTCGCCGCGCCCGTCGCGCTCGTCATCCGTGCGCCCGGTCTCCGGTCGGCGGCGCCGGCGTTGCCACGAGTCCGCCGTCCCCGCCGGCTCATCGTCACGCCCCAGCTCGGCCGCGAACGCCTCGACGAGGCGGCCGCCCCCGCTCACGGCCCGGTCGCCGCCCTGCTCCTGTTGGTGGGCTGCGGCGTCCCGCTGCGCGGCGACGCGCTCCTCGGCCTCGGCCAGCGCCCGCGTCGCCGCCGGCGTTACCCGTCCTGCCGCGTCGCCCGTGCCTTGCATCGTCACCGGCTCGACGGACACGCGCGTGTCCGCAGCGGTCATGTCGAACCTGTTTTCCCCGCGCGCCCCGCGCGCGCCTGTGTGGTCCCCCTGCTCCCCGCGCGCTCCGTGCACGACGAAGCCGGCGAGCAGCCCGACGTGCGCCAGGTCGCGGCCGTGGTCAGGGCCATACCGCTGCTGTAGGTCGTGCGCCGCCCGCGCCGCCACCTGGGGGTCCAGCGCGTCGGTCGAGAGCCGGAGCCACGCCTGATAGCGGCCGTCCGTCGTCCCCGTGGTCCCCGTGGTCCTGGTTACAGCGGCCAACGCGTGGCCGTCGTCGCGCAGCCGGCGCAGGTCGTCGGCGCTCAGGTCGTCGAGCACGACCAAGCCACTCGCCAGGCCGGTGGCCGGCCGCACCGTGATCGCGTGGCCCTCGCCGTTGAGCGCGGCCAGGCGCGTGATCTGGAGCATCGCCTCGTCGGCGGTCAGCACCGCCCGGCGCACTCGCCCCGTGTCGCCGTCCTGCACCGCGATCTCGTAGCGCGCGCAGCCCAGCGCGGCCAGGTGCGCCCGCGCCTCCTCGGCCGCTAGAGCGGTCGAGGGAGCCCATGCAGCGCTAGCGCCGCGACCAGGGCCACCGCCAGCAGGCTCACCAGCGCGACCAGGACGACGGCCCCCAGCGCCGCCGTCCGCACCCGGCGCAGCGTTCGCTCGATCTCGCGCCCCTGCATCGTGATCGTCGCGCGCGTCTCCTCGTCCGCCGTCCGGCGCACCGCGGCCAACTCCGCCGCCAGGTGTTCCAGTTCGCCCCGGATCGCCGGCAACCTCTCGGCGATCTGGTACCACTCCGTCGCCATCGTGTTGTGCGCGCGCTGCACTTCCCGCAGATAGTCCTCCTGGCGCCGCGCCACGCTCGCCGCCCCCTGCACCTCCGCTTTCACCGCCCGCAACTCGGCCTGCACCCCCTGGTGTAGCCGCTCCACCGCGCGGATGACCGGCGTCGGCTCCACGACCCTGAGCACCGGCGGCCCCGGTTCCCGTGGCTCCGACTCCCGTGGTTCCGCTGGCGCGGGCGGTTCCATCTCCGTCTCCCGCGCGGCCCGGCTCGCCGCCTCCAACACCTCGTCGAGCGTCGCCTGTACGGGCGTCAGTTCCCCTGCCTCCGGGGCCGGCGTCGCCGGCGGGATCGCGGCGGTCGCCTGCGTCAACAGCGCGTCCATCTTGCCCATGTGCCCTCTCCTCCAAGCGGCCCTGTAGCCGCATCCAGCTATAGTCCTTGCCGATCTGCGAGCCCTTCACGATGGGCTGCATCGCACCGTGATAATCGGCCAGCTCGAAGCTCGCCCCGCTCACGCGGCCGGTCGAGGCGATATTCCAATGGGCCTCCACGCCCAGCGCACGCAAGCTGCGGTCGAAGCCCTCGCGCGTCCCGTCGCTCCTGTTGATCGCCTCGTCGATCCGGGCCACGAGCAGCAGCTTGGGTGGGATCTCGCCCGTCCGCTCGGCCAGCCCGACCTCATCCCGGCTCACCTGGGGCCGGGGGCCGCGGTCAAGGCGCGCGGGGTCGATAGCGTGGCGCAGGCCGTACGCCTGCTCCAACTCATGCACCACTCGATTGCTGCGCGGCCGGTCATTCCGATCGCTGACTGTCTTGCCGTCCTTGTCGATGCGCGACGCCACGACGTGGACGTGGTTCTCGGCGTGCGCCACGACGACGTAGGGCGCGTTCCCGAAGCCCATGCGCTCCATGTAGTCGCGTGCGAACGCGCCCCAGCGCTCATCGGTCAGACGCTCACCGGGAGACAAGCTGAGCGGGCAGTGGTGGACCGGCCGCGCCAGGTCGCGGTTGAGCCGGCGCACCATCCCGAACTCGTGGGCCAGTTCGCGCGGATCGGTCCCGCCCATGTTGCCGCCCACGATACGCGCCCCCTCGTGCTTCAACTCCGCGCTCTCCTTGAACACGTAATCGAGCACGCCCCGGAAGCCCCGCCCGGTGATGATCTTCTGGATCACGCCCCGCCCTCGTCGTCCTCCGCGTCGTCGCGGATCGGCCCATTGAGGTCGAGGCGCAGCCGGCGCACCTCCTCGCGCAGCGCGTCGAGGGCCGGGGTCAGCCGCGTCGTGCCCCGCTCGTCGAAGCGGCCGCCGCCGTTGAGGTGCGCCGCGATCTGGTTCAGGTTGGCCGTCGCGCGGGCCAGGCTCCACCAGGCCTCGCGGTTGATCGCGGGCACGACCCCGCGCGGCGGCCGTTGCGCCAGGATCGCCCGCCGCACGTAGGCCCCGACCTCCGTGATCCCTGCGGCGGCCGCCCGCCGCTCCAACTCGTCGCGCTCCGAACGCGTGACGTACACGGCGATGTGCTCGCCGCGCCGCTCGCCGGCGAGTTTACGCGGCCGTCCGCCCTGACGTCGCCACGCCTCGTCGTGCGCGTGCTCCTCGTGCTCGATCATGTCCTCATCCTCTTTTCTCGCCGCGCGGCATGCGGCCCCCTGGGCCATGTGGTGTCGGATTGGGGGGCATCGAGAGTGGGGACGGAGCGTCGCCACGGGGTCCCTCCAAGCGCAGCGCCGGAGGGGTTTTGCATTATGCAAAACATACCTTGCTCCCCGCCCCACCGCCGCGCGCATCCCCGTCATGGCGCGTTGTCGTCGGACCACACAGGGCGGCGCGGGCGCGCCGGGAAAAGCGGCCCGCGCCCGCGGGACCCACGTCGCCGTCGCGGTCGCCCGCACCGCCCTCGGTAGACCCAGCCGATACCGCGTCGGACGCGGCCACGAGCCCCACGGCCCCCGCCCTCATTGGCCCGTACCCGTCGCGGCGCTCATTAGCGCGCGCACGACGGTGACGATGCTGCCCGCCAGCAGCAGCCCAGCGCACCACACAAGAAGCCGCATGAGGCGACGATACCCGTCCATGCCCATGCTCGGCTCGGCCCCCCGTTCCAACGCCCCGCGGTCGGACCACACTAGGAGGAGTACCGCCGCGAGCACCGCGACGCCCACGGCGAAGCCCCACCAGACGCCCTCTTGCAGCCCCGCGCCGGTCGCGCCGCAGGCCAGAAAGAGGGGGGCCTCGATCCTGTCGATCATCTGAGTCAGGTCGCGCCTCTCCATCACTCCTCCTCCTCGGCGTCGGCGAGCAGCCGATCATAGGCGGCGTCGGGGACTAGGCCCCGCAGCGCGGGCAGCGCCGCCGGGGGCAGCGCGAAGTAGTGCCGCCCGTTGTCGGCCTCGACCACGATAACACGCCCGCCGTCCGCCGGCCCCCCCGCGATGCCGCCCTGGTAGGGCAGTGTCACGATCTCCATGTCCCACTCGCGCAGGATCGCCAGCCATTGCCGCAGCGGGACGCCGCGCACGACCTCCACGGCCAGCTCGTCCTCCCACGCGCGCGGCACGATCCAATACACCTCCGGCTCTGTTCCATCGTACGTCGGCTCCATCGGGGGTCCCTCCTCGCTCTTGGTCAACACGGGGATAGGTCTTTCGGCCACCATCATTAGCTCGGCTCCTCTCTATCTAGGAACTCTCGGATGACAGCAATCGTGCCGGGCAGGTTCTCCCGGCGCAGGTCCTCGTCGGTCACGACCAGGACCTCCCACCCCTGCGCCTCGACGCGCTCCTTGCGCGCCCGGTCGTGCGCCGCGATCGTGCCGTCCGGGTCGAACAGGGGGCCGACGTGCACACCACCATAGACCTCGATGATCTGCCTGCGCTCCGGCCAGGCGACGTCGGCCCACACGCGCAAGGGTGCAACGCGGTACTCCTTTTCGTAGGGATCGACGCCGATGTAGGTGAGCACGGTGTGCAGGCGCTCCTCCTCCCGCGAGGGGTTGGCGCGTCGCCAGTCCGCCACGCGGTCCAGCACAAAGTCGGGGCCGTAGCGCGCCAGCGTGACGTCGTAGCCCTTCCGGCCGGCCTCGGACAGGCTTCGGTGGGTGCGGAAGGATTGGACATAGCGCTGATAGGTGGGGTCCGTGAAGCGCGCTGACCCCAGCGCCTTGAACCGCGCGCGCTCCTCGGTGGTGAGCCACGTCGTGTGCTGCCCGGTGGCGCGATCGGGCGGTCTGCGGTCGTCCTCGCGCCCGCCCCCACGGCTCATGAGGCGCTCCTATGCGGCGGCGACGACGACCGCACATGGTGATCGTCGTCACGCGCGCGCACGCCATCTCCCGTGGTGAGGAGCACCGCGCGCGCGTGTCCGACGAGCCGCGTGAGCCGCCGCGTCTCGGCCTGGGCCACGACACGGCCTTGGGGCGTGAGGCGGTAATAGCGCCGTCGCTCGTCGTCGCTCGTCGAGGTAGGCCGTGCGGCCGGCGTGATGAGGCCGGCCGCGACGAGGTGCTTGATCATCCGGTAGACCGTGCCCGCGTTGAGCGCGGTCGCGTCCATGAGGCGTACCCGTGGCGCTCCCCTGTGGCGAGCGCGAGCATGATGTGGAACGCGACCGGCGTAACCGGCGCGACGGGCACGAGCGCGTCGGGGTCCTGCGTCATCGTGCCCCTCCCCGCGCGGACTGCCTGGGCTGTGGCGCTGGCGTGGGCGGGCCGTCCCATAGGCGCGGGGTGCGCTGGGCCAGGGCGACGAGCTGGACCAGCCGCTCCGTCTCCGCGCGCGCGATCCGCTCGCCCAGGTCGGTGAGCCGGAAGAGGCGCCGAAGCTCGGGCGTGTCGTCGATCGTGCCCCGCGTCTCGCCGATGAGGCCGGCCATCAGCAGCACGTCGAGGGAGCGGTAGAGCGACCCGCTGCCCACGCACATGCGCCCCTCGGTGGACGCGACGATCGCGCGCCGGAGGCCATAACCGTGCCGCTCACCGGCGGCCAGCACCAGCAAGATGTGGTAGATTGGGTGCGTCAGCGGGAGCACCACGGGGAGACCGTGTGTGCCCTGGTTCATCGCACGCCCCCCTCTCTCACGGATGGGGCGGCAAGGCGCACGGCCAGGCGATCTTTCTCACGCCCCTGGGGGGTCCCTGTGTGAGTCAGGGACGCGGCCACACAGGGGGCCGCTGCGCGGCGGGGAAAACGAGGGTGTAACGTTGTGTAGAAACGCGCGTTTACGGGAAGCGGTCGGCGTGCGAGGAAACGGGCACACCGCGCTTGGTGGGATGACACGCGCTCGTCGCGGCGGGGGCCTACCGAACGCGCGTCATGGACTACTAAATGGCTGCGCGAAACTAGCGGCGCCGCTTGAAGGCGTAAACCATTTGCGAAACAACCGTGTCGTAGGGAGTCATGCTGACCATTTCCCAACCATCCCTGCCAAACTCGTTGAGAGGGTCGACGTAGTTGGAATCGTTCATCTTCTTTGCTGGAAGAACCTTTATCATGTACTCCCAATGCTGGGAGTCCGTAGCACCCGCGTATAGCGACGTGGACGCGGGGGGCGAACCGGGTATTTGATTGCGCATAGCCAACCTCACGTTTAACCATCCTTCCTACGTACTCCTAAAACTATACACCCAGCCCGGAGCGCCGCATGTTGCCACCACGGCGCGCGCGGGCGCAGTCGAACAATTGAGAGGATCGCGCGGACCTGACGCACGTCGCCGCGGACCCCCTTGCCCCGCCCACTGAGCAAGACAAGGAGGGAGGAAAAGACGAGCACGAGCGCGACGTGGATAGGGCTGGCCAGCAGGTGATGCCGCGCCGTCAGTACCGTGACAAGCCAGAGGACGACGCCTGCGGCCAGGAACAGGCCCACGAGCTTGGTGCGCGGGACGAGGGTGGTCGCATCCTCCTGCCAGCGTCGCCCACCTCGAAAGAGCAAGAATAAACGTCCCATTGTCACGCCTTTCCCTTTACGAGACCGAAGGCAACCTTCGCCGCGTTGCCGGTGACGGCCGCTGCGGCGACGCCAGTCACGGCACCTGCCGGCGCGTGCGCCCCGGCCGCTTGCGCGACGGCCCCACCCGGATTGAGCGACGCGATGATCTTGGGCACGCGGTAGAGCACCATCAGTCCGGCCAGGCCCAGCAGCGGTTGTAAGAAGCCGTCCATGTGCAGCCCGAACTCCATCACCACGATCATCTTCAGCACGATGGCGTAGCCCACGCCCCACAGGCTCGTGTTGATGAACGCGCCCGCCCAGCCCCGCGCGAAGCCCGACGCCTCGGGCAGCACCCAGCAGGCGATCATCAGCGGCGAGATGCCGTAGAGTGTCGCCAACAGGAACAGCCCGACGAGCTTGGTCAGCGCCGTCAGCAAGAGGATGATGACGCCGACGACGGTGAAGATGATTCCGAACAGGGTCATGAGTAGCGTCGCCCACACCGCGCCGGCTGCCGACCCGAAGATCGTCCCCGCCGTCTTGGTGTCGAGGCTGATGTGCGCGAGCGCGCCGGCATCGGTCCCGCCCGTGTAGGAGAGCACCGCCGTCGTCAGGTCGCCCAGGCCGACGAACCAGAGGTGCAGCACGTCCGGCAGGATGATGACGGCGACGAGACCGAGCACGGCCCGCCAGAGTACGTCCACCGCCTCGACGACATTGGCTCGTCCGATGGTGGCGAGGCCAAACTTGCACAGCCCGATCAGCGAGAGCACCCCGTAGAGCCCGAAGGCGAGGTCCTGCATGTTGCCGAAGAAGGTATTGAGTTCAGCCCAGTTTCCGCCCCCTGTGTCGGAGAAGTCGGGCGTCTGGGTTAGCACCGTGATGAAGGGCGCGGCGACGCCGGCCGTCACCTTGTCCATGCCCCACTTGATACCGCCCCCGATCCCCTGGACCGCGCCGACGAACAGCGTCGTGAGCGCGCCGATGGTGTCGATGCAGATGGGCGAGCCGAAGGGCACGGGGATGTGGAAGGCAAGCGGCGCATCGCACCCACCGGCACCGGCCACGCCGCCCGTCGTCGGGTCGATGCCGGGGATGCTCCCGCCGATCACGACGGGGCCGGTCACGTTGTAGGGCGCGCCAGCGCTGGTGTGATTGGCGCCCACGGCCCTGATCTCGTGTGCCCCCACCGGGGCGTCGGGGATCGTCACGTCGAAGCGGGTATAGCCCGACTCGTCCACGTCTTTACGTCCCAGGATATGCGGCGTCTCGTCCCAGTAGAGCGTCACCGTCGTCTGCGGCGGGAAGTCGTCGACGATGGCGACGATGTGCGTGGTGCTAATCCCCTGCGACGAGGACAGCGCGATGGCCGGGTGGTGCGCCGGCGTCGCCGACGGGTACGGGGTGTTCGTCGGCTCTGGCGTGCCCGTCGCGTACGGGGTGTTCGTCGCGTACGGCGTGTTCGTCGCGTAGGGCGTCTGCGTCGGGACCGCCGTATCGGTCGGCGTGGGGGCGCTCGCCGCGTAGACCGTCTGCGTGTGCATCGCCAGTGGCATGGTCAGCGCCGCCAGGACGACGACGAGGCCCATGATGGCAGTTATCGTGCGGCGCATCCCTGCGCTCCTCCCTGCGCCCTCTCGGGCACCGCTATGGTCATCTGCTCGGGTGTCTTGCCCTGAGCGAGCGCGTCCACCGCCACCCACACCTCCTCAGCGGTGGGGTTAGTCCGGTCACGCGCTACGGCGGCGATCATGCGGTCGCGCTTGATGCGCTCCGACTTGTACGAGGCGGTCATCCAGTAGTGGTGCCGCGTCGTCGGGAAGCGCACCGCCCCGTGCGCCGCCTGCCCCGCCTTGGTCTCACGGATCAGGAACAGGTCGCTGAACGCGCCGCGCTCCGATTTGAGGGTCTTGAGCTTGGCGACCTCGTGCCCGGTCAGGTCGAGCGTGCCGGCCAGCCAGTCGAGCGCCTGCTGCGCCCCGCTCTTCTTGCCCCGGTCCTTCTGTCGGAACAGGATCTGGATGCTGGCCTGGTTGAACAGCGCCGCCGCGGCCGGGTCCTCGGTCAGGTCGGAGACCTGCTGCGTGATGAACGCCAGGACCAACCCCCAGTGCCGGCCCTTGCGCGCCAGCGTTTCGATCCACTCGCCGGCGCCCTGGTACTTCACGACGTGCCAGCCCTCGTCGATGATGAGCAGTTCGCTCATCTGCTCGGCGTCGTCCTCGGCGTCCGCGTCGCGCCCCTGCGCCTCCACCTCGCGTAAGGCCCGCCGCTTGACGGTCTCCGCGACGGCGAACATGGCGAAGGCGTGCGCCGGCGTGCGGGGGCGCAGGTCGCGCAGGTCGAATTGGAGGAACGGGGCCTCCAGGTCCAACTCCTTGCTCGTGGGACGGTCCACCAGCCCCCCATAGCGGTTGTGATGGGTGTACGGCCGGAGGTGGTACGCCATGTCGGAGAGCGCGACGCGCTGGTGCTCCTTCCACCGCGCGGTGTCCTCGGCCTGTCGCGCCAGCCAGTCCACCAACTCATGCTCTAAGGGACTCGATCCATCGGGATGGTCGCCGTAGACCGCGCGCACGCCCTCGTCGATGGCCGCCGAGGGGAAGCCCTCGTAGCCGCCGGGGATCGCGGCCAACAGGACCTCGTGCGCGTCGCAGACGAAGGCGACCTTCTCCTCCAGCAGATCCTCGTCGTCGGCGTCGATCCCCGCACGGTCCCAGATGTTGAGCGCGACGGGCGAGCGCGGCCCCAGGCGGGCGCGCACGCCGCCGACGACGCGCCGCGTGGTGTCGTAGTGGTCGGTGCTGTCAATCACCGTGACGCGGCCCCCGGTCTGGAGCATGTGTGTCGCCAGGAATTGGGCCAGGACCGTCTTGCCCGAGCCGGAGCCGCCGGTGATGCACATGAGCGCGTTGCGCAGCGAGGGGTCGGCCCAGTCGAGCAGCACGGTCTCGCGTCCCTCCGGCGTGTAGCCCAGGAGCATCCCACTCGCATCAAGCTAAGAAATGAGCAGGGGCGCTTCTTTGGCATCATAAGGGTGTAGAAGACCTTAGGAGCAAAGGAGCGTCCCTATGACCACGGTAGCAGATTTGACCCAGGCGCTGCAGGCC
>JAABUY010007728.1_pt1 | contig 10155 bp, 18 predicted proteins | sample 5560271 | NCBI WGS metagenome assembly JAABUY01 (sample SAMN10711886, study PRJNA513374) | rock metagenome | isolation source: Antarctica rocks | place: Antarctica: Victoria Land, University Valley
GGAGGGGCGGGAGGGGGAGGGTGGCATGATGCGGGGGAGGGGCTATCGGGAAGGAGAGGGGAGAAGAAAGAGAGGAGTGAAGGAGAGGGCAATAGAGGGGATGAAAATGTCCGTGGCGGTTGTGGCGTTTTGAAGTCTGCGCTGTTGCGGTTCTTTCTACTGTCTTGTAGCATCATCATCCGACTTTCATGCTGGCCGCGCTCGACCACTTGGGGGATACTATCGATCCTGTCTCAAGGACGAGGCCAGCGGAAAGCTCGATTCGCTCCTGAAGACCATTGACCTCACCAAACTTCCTAATTGTGGTGTGGTGCGTGGACCCGATATTCCGGTGAGAATAGTATCATTCCCGGCTTACACTTACATCATACCAGCACATGAGTATGCACATAGGCTTGTCACACGTGCCCACCCTAGATCTATTAACATATTACGCTCGCCAACCAAGCACTCCCCACCTCCCCCCTGTCTCACCGACATGCGTCAGCGCCGCACCGCCCACATCCATATCCGCCGGCTCATCCGTCTGTCTCCCAGCCAGGTCCTTCGCGTCCACTGCGTTTTGCGCTCGTGTGAGACGGATGTTGCTGGTGAAGAGGAGGCAAAAGATGGGTGGGAAGATGGCGACGATAACTGCGCCGAGCACGAGCTTGTACCTGCCACCAAGCTGTCAATCGGGACCAGCAGTAGGGGGACGGGTAACATACATGACGTTCTGGTAGGCTACGATCGCACCAAGACGGATCGGATCGTCAACGGGATACGTCGAGATATCGACGATGCTCCCAAACAGCTCCGCCAGCAGAGTCGCGTTGGTAGTCGGGACATGCGCGGCCAGCTCGTCCGGCATGAAGCTCGTCCACACCCCAGTAGCGATGGCTGAGCCGACAGAGTTGCCGACCTCGGTGATCAGCAGGACCATGGCAGTGACAGTCGCGACATCGACGTGAGCGACGGAAGCTTGGGCGGAGACTTGAATGGCGATTGCTGCGAATCCGCCGCCGATACCTTGGAGGACTTGGCAAAAGACTAGCTCGGCGGTATTCCCGGAGGCGGAACGGGCTTTGAGCATGAGACCGACGCCAAGGAGGCGAATGAGGAGACCGGCGAACAACATATACTGAGGATCGAAATCAGCTTTACTCTGTAGGTATGGAAGCGGGCTGACCTTGAACCGACGGGTGGCATACATGATGGCGCCTCCTATGATGCCGAAGATGGTGAGCGAGAGCGACTGAGTCGCCGAGAAATAGGTGATGTTGCGATAACTCCAGCTCTCAGTGATGTAGATATAGCTGAGCGCATATTAGCATGTCCCACACACAGACGAGATCAGTGGCACACCTGTAGAGATAGGTGAATTGAAGGTAGAAGGAGGTGAAGTCGAAGAATCCAATGAGACAAGCACCGAGAATCGGGCCTCGTCGAAGCCATCGCATCGGCACCACCGGCTTTGCGGGGACTTTCCATTCATAAATCAGGAAGGCAGGGAATACAATCCCACCGACGACCAGCATCGCAATCTATTCCTGTTCAGTACGGACACGGAGGTCGAAGCGGGATGTCTCACCATACTCGGGGTCTTCCAGCCTTTGGACGCGATCGGCGCAAGACCGAGGGGCAGGAGGATGAGCGCGAGCGACGCAGCGACGAGGACGAGGCCAGGCAAGTCCATCGCGGCGCACCCAGGCCAGAATGAGCGCTTCCAGCTCCTACCCTTGGATTAGAATTACTTAAACCCAGAGTCAGGGTACACAACGTACATGACGACAGGTGGGCGACAATAACGGATCGCCTGCATTTGTTTCGCCTTATACTGAGCCCAGAGGAGGGCAGCGATGATGGGGGTGAGGGAGACGGGCATGAGGATGGCAAACTAGATACTGATCAATTCAGGCCCTCACCGAGATGACAAGTCATACCATGCCGTAACCCCACCGCCTGGAGTCGAGCTGAAATCAGCAGACGCTTAACGATCCCGGAATCTACATACCAATTTGGCAGAACGCCTTCCGCAATTTGAGCAGAAACGAAGTTATTGATGATGAACGGTGCGCTGAGCAGGCCGGTCACCAATCCGCTGCAAACAGACCCTTAGTATCGTTTTTGGACCGTAACCGCCGGACTCACCGCCATCTGAGGTTCGTCATGTCCGCAATGACGATCTGCTGAAGCATTTGAAGACCGGTGTAGCCGAATGACTGGCGATATCACCCCATCAGCCTTCAAACGGGTCGAGATGGTCTTCTTACGTAGAAGATCTCGCCTGTCGCGATCTGACCAATCGAATTCGCCGATGCAATGATGATCTAATCCTATGATCAGCCCAGACCATGCTTGGCAGTGGTAACACGCACATATCCGAGCACATAAAGGACAGTGACAGCGACGAATGTCTCCCCTCGTCCGATGCTAAACATGGTCAGCGGAAGTCTGTTTTGAAGGAAATGATCTGGACTGACACATCGGCGAGCTTGGCCATGAAGGGTTTGCCAACTGCAACGATGATAGCTTGAGTGGTGCTAATGGTCCCGGACAGGGAGTGTTCGAGGACGGTGGAGGTGCTGCGGACCCGGATTAGCGTTGTTTGGGTGATACAGGAGGATGACAGACGCATAGGAGAGGTATTGGTACGTGGTGACACCTGATCTGGCTTAGCGATGTATCGCTTGGAGCAGAGAATGACATACCATCCAGGGAATAGATATAAGCTGATAAGCCGATCCTGCATCAAGATCGGGGTCAGCTAGACGCGTGAGTTCCAGATTTAGACCAACCCAACAAAGAGGAACCATCGACTCTTCGGGCCCCTTGCCCAGAATCAGTCAGCAGAAGATCGCAATGGGATGGACCTGGACAGGGCTCACCAGACAGCCTGCGCCGCCTCGACCTTGCTCACCCCCGTCAGGACTTCCACCGGACTCGTATCGCTCTCATCGTCATACAGCCCAGTCTCCCCCTCTCCAGGCTTCTCGTTACCTACTCCATCGTCCAAAACCAGTCGATCAGGGGTCTTGGGCGTCACACTCATGATGCTCCCTGCTGAGCGAAGACAAAAGTCAGATCGGTCGATGAAAGAAAATGAGATCCGCGGGAATGAGAATTTGGGCTGCGTACCTGCGCTTGCCCGCTTTGTTATCAGATAATTCTTCCTAGAAAGCTCATTTGGCTCGCTAGCGTGATGCTGCACCGCCTGGTCCGAGCGCCGGGCACGTGATGCATACAGACTGCGCATCCCGTCCGCGTCCTCAGGCCATCGAGATATACTCTAGAGCGACTGTAGGTGCACCGAAGACTACAAATCTAGCAACCAAAGGTGGAAGAAAGGGGGATGGGGGTGGGTGAAGCAAAGAACGGTCCTCTGGATGCGAGAGGAAGGATGAGAAGACTACAAGAGCATGAACGACGCAAAAGAGAAGACACCGCATAACTCCGCTCACCCAACCCCTTCTCTTCGACCTCGCCCACCCAAAAAAAGAGGGTTTCGCTCACTCGGCGATGTCGAGCATCGGCCGTGGCGGTCAACCGGGCTGTCGATTTTGGTTCGCTCAATCATTTGATTTTGACACAGACTAGGGATCAAGAAACATGCCTTCCGACCACGAAACTTATTCTGAGCCTGCTTGGTCCACGGAGAATAGGGACAAGAAGGATGTGAAGTAGTGGGTTCCCAATATCGATGAAAAGATCACTCCCGAGGTGGGTGAAGCTCGCGAGCGATATTTGGATCAAGGTTGATCGGCCACAGGTTCGAAAGCTGTTGGAAGAATACAGCAAGATACGCCCGGAAGAAGTGAAACAGCATATTTATGACATCGTATGATCTCTGTGCGGCGTGAATGTCAGCTTCGCTGAATCGACTCCACACAGCGCGAGCAGGCATGGGCGATCCGTTCGTACCCCTGTACGGGGATTGGAAGCTGGCTCGCCCCGATGCTTCCGAAAAGTCCAATGTACAAGTCGATTATCCAGCGACTGAAACAAGGAGCCACAATGTTGGATATCGGTTGCTTCGTCGGCCACGATCTGCGACGTCTCGTCTTCGACGGAGCACCTTCGGACCGCCTCTATGCACTGGACATCGTCAGTCACTGGGACGTCGGCTATTCCTTCTTCCGTGACCGCGATCGTTTCGAGGCCCATTTCTTGGAGGCGGACATCATGCACCCCAACGCGGATTTGAGCAAACTTGATGGGCAGGTCGACATCATCTCTATTGTCCATGTCCTCCACCAATGGAACTGGGACGGTCAGGCAAAGGCTTGCGGCAACATGTCCCAATTATCAAAACCCGGTACGACTGTGGTCGGCTTCCAGATCGGCAGTATGGATCCCGAGGCGACGCGTGAACTATCAGCACCGGCAGTCTGGCAATCGCCCGAGACATTCCGAGCGCTGTGGGAGGAGGTGGGACGTGCCACTGGGACAACGTGGGAGACGCAGGCAGAGCTGAGGACATACGCAGAGATTGGGTGGAATCCCAAGGATACCGAATACCAAGGACTTGGCCCATACTCTCGAGTCCTGCAATTCGTTGTGACGCGGACAGAGTAGCTTAGGATACTAGACGGCGAGTCTCCAAGACGCACAAGCTGGAGGCTACAAGCTTGGGCTAAATAGATGAAGGCACGCAGATGATGGATCCGAGACCAGTCTGAACAGTGTCGCGAGAAGGATGGATGCGTTCACCAGGATGGCGGTTGGAGCCACAAGGAATATGACTTCACCAAGGTCCCTGTTGACCCCAAAAGACCTGACCCTCCAATAAAGAACGCTCTCTCGGTTGATTAGAGCGAAACAGACTGTCCCCAATCACGAGTGAGGACTTGACAGTCACGTTATCGTGATCAACCCTCAGGCGGAAGGATCGGGAACCGTGTTCCCCATGATTCCGATGATTTTAGACCTCTCTCTGCCAAGACAAATGCGTCTTCCGAAGCGCTTACTACAGCAGCGCGTCCTTACGCACGAGATTACAGTCACTCTGAGTTCCCATCAAGATGGCCAAGCGATATTGAAAGAGAACAATCGAGACAATTGGCAAACTGCTATCCGGTATGCACCTGATAAACCCACTCATCGCATAAAATCCCGTCTTACCACTCTTTTATCTTGGTCGGTCTTCTACTGATGGTTCCGCTCGCTCCGTAGCTCCTTGTCGTAACGGTCCCAACGGTATGGCAATTCGGCCCGAGCAATACCAAGGGCTTTCTGAAAACTACAAGCTCCTAGCTTGAAGCTCGACAATCTATTTCAACAGCTTGCTTTGCTCAACCTGGAGTTGCAACTCCTCGTCTTGACGCTGACGGAACGGTTCGAACATTGGATTGCTGAGGTCGGATTATTCGCGATATTATTGAGCCTCGACTTGGTTTCTCTGCTCGAGATTGACGATTTGAGGTAGGAGGTTGGTTTCCAGCGCGGTGGATGCGGCACCTTTGTCCTGATGCGCTCGCCACCACCCAATACCACCCTCTCTGCCCATCTCTTCTCATTTTTCCTTCACTGTTCATGTGGCGCAAAAGTACCCACCGGTCGATGTCGTCTGGTCAAAGGAGGCTGAAAGTAGATATGTGCGATCAGTTGGGTGATACTGATAAAAGTGGTGTATCCTTTCATCGAAGCTCTCAAGAACTTCTGAGCTGCTATGCGATTTGAGGGAGACTGGAAGATCATCCTCGTATTCTGCCCTCTTCCTTCACACGCTTTCAATCACTACCACCAAACACAACAATTGACGAGTCTCAAGAGATGCGTCTTTCCAGCAGGTCAATCAGCATGACATCCACTTGCAATCATCCGCATCTGAGTCTGGGCACGGACCAAGCCTCGAATCCCTTGTCGTTTCAGTACTCCACAGGCGGCGACGCAAAACTCATCGGGCTCAGCAATGTTCTCGACAAGATGAACCCACTTTACGACAGTCTGCATCAATCCCTTGACAAGATGGATGATGGTTGGCTGGACGCCGAGCTTCCAGCGGCCAAAAGGTCGGTGCAATCATTGTTGTCAGAGGTGAAGAAAGCACGTCAGCTTGGGGAAGATGGGAAAGTAGGGGCCACTCTCATGTGGCTCGATGACGGCGTGAGGGCAGCTCAATACGAAATTTTCAAGACCACGCCATCAAAGATACAGCTCAATCAGTTATCGAAGTGGATCAACACAAGGTATCGCTGGCTCACAGACCTCGAGCGTGAGTCGACGACTCCATGGGCTTCAGTGGGTCATGGATGGGTTCAGAGAAAGCCGGACATCAATAGTACATTGAGGGATTCCTATGCAAGTAGGAGACTGGAGGGCGATGAAGAGCGCCCCAAGGTTGGAGATGACTTGGAGTGAGTTTCTCCGTTGTCGCAAGATTGCTGATTATCCCCATAGGCAACGCCAGGACGTCGTTCAAACCCGGGCGCAGGATACTTCAGAGAGCGGTGAGGTCCAACTCAGGGGGAACCAGTGACATCAATCCGATTCGGCCAGTATCTGACAAGGCAATAGCGGCGTCATGTAGGCAAGCTCGTGTCTTTGTGTGTACCTGGACGTGATCAGACTTGTGATGAATGGCATCAGTGGAGTAGGGAGAGGGAGTTATCTCAGGTCCCATCTGTATTGGGTCGGAGCGGATCATCAGGCTTGACCTGACTGCGAGCGTGCTGCGAGGCGGTCCGCCCAGTTTGTGCTCGAGCCTGCTTGATCCAGGCGTGACAGCCTTGATGAGAGGATACTCCTTCCGACCCGGGACGATGTCACTGCCGCGTTCGAGCTATAGACTCCCCACCAACCACCAGTTTTCTGCAGAAAGAGGCGGTTCGCAAGGGGATGACGGTCTATCATGCCCAAGACCGTCATCCCCTTGCAGGTCGATCATACGGCCATCCACTCCGCTCCTGCTACCAGCGCTCCAGAACCTACTCATACTCACTCAGTCATAGCGCCTAATTTCTGCCGATTTGCCACCCATACTTTCAAGCTTCGGAGCGGTGTCATCATGGATGTTGGAAATTTGGCGGTTGAAGCCTAGGAACCTTGTGCCAACGGAGATGAAAGAGCCTACATGCTGAGTAGCAGCGATCGTTCGATGAAAGGGGTGTGTGCTTTCGTCCAAGGTCGCTCAGGCGTGGTATAAGTGAATGAATGTTTCAGGCAGACCCGTCAAAGAAGGATTCATTCCCCCCACATCTTCTCCTTCCCACCATCAACTTCACCTCTGTACTTGCCACAAAGACCACAACGCGAGCAAGTACACCAAACCTCTCTGTAGCCATACAATCAGCATGACGTCAACTCCCGATCCCAAAAGTCCGACAACTCCAAGACCGAGACAGGAAACATCATCTGGCTGAGCGAAATCCTGGACAAGCTGGACCCCGGCGATTGCTAATCTGCGAGTCTCTTTGCTGACCCTCAGGGATCTCCCGTACAACGATTCCGCGATATCAGTTGCAAGGGCGTCCATTGGGTTGATCCGATCAGAGGTGGTAAGCGCACTCGAGCTTGGGGGTCGAGGAAATCCCGTGTGGTTTTCACCCGATAATATGCTTCGCAAAATGTCTGTTGAGCATGACTGAGAGACAGCTGTCATGGAATATCTCGTCCATGCATGAGGAGAATGTTGACTTGATGTGGGCAAGTCGCAATTACGAGAGGCTCGAATCACTTGGTCGATACCATTCACCGTACCCTCTGGGCTCGGCGGGTATTGGCCAAGGATGGCTCGAGAGACCGCCAAGGCCCAACGACGAGTCAGAGGGTTCTCGGGGCGGTAACGGCCAATCGAAGCGGATCTATACCAATCTCCACAACCTCATCAATGCTGTCGAGTCAATTCATACCGCCAGATGAAGAAAGCTCATGCTGTCTTGTCAAAAAGGGTGCCGACGACACAATCGACGCAGCGCGGATGGCGAGTCACAAGATGACTCAATCTGGATCCATCGTATCAGCAGCAATGAGCCATCTGGAGCTCCTTGATCAGTATCTCACTCCGGATGGTGGGCGTCTCGATGAAGCCACCCTCAGACACTTGGGTGCGGCTATCGAATCCGGCCGAGACGATTTCGATTTCAGAGTTCAAATCATGAGTGAGAGCGGAGCGAGAACAGCAGGCTATGCTATGTTGAGGTGTATCAACCGGGGACGACGAATGGGAGTACTTGTCTCGTGCTCCACGATTATCGTGCAGTCAGCTCCGCTCTAAACTATTTGTCGAGATGTCGAGCGGAAACCGACGAGCTTGCTTTGTATTTTGCGTGATCTCGCACCGATTCGATTTCGAGCTTGACTTTTGTCGAGACGACTTTTTCCGGACACCACAACCAATATTGCATCACTCATCAATCTTTCTCAACGTCCATTACCGACCCCCCTCCCCGCTCTTCCCCTGCACATGCACCAAATCCTCCAACCTCTGCTCCAGTCCCCTCCCTAGCCCTTGCCTCTCCCACTCCCCTTCGCCTAGTCCCAAGCCACTTCCTCGTCCCGCAGCTCCACTATCCCAGCTCGAGCTCGACTTGTGCTCCACGGGGGAGAGCGATGCCGGTCCAGCAGGTACAGGAGGCGGGACGACCGGACTGCGAATACTCATGTTGGGCGAGATGGTCCCGGGAAGGTGGTCCGGTGACATTGTGCCGGAGGTGATGTCGCCGAGTGGGGTGACGGTGGTGGGGATGGAGAGGAGGAGGTCGTTGTATGATATGAAGGAGATTCGGCGCTTGTCTTTTGCGGGACTTAGATGCGTGGGGACCGCGGGTGAGGCTGAGCCAGACTGAGCTGGAGGAGTAGGCACCTAGTCAGAGGGTCAGACTCCGCATGACTGGTAGTCAAGTGTTGGACTCACGTTTTCGGCCATTGGGGTTGTGATCGTATCCCCTGCACCTCCGGCACCGTCACCGAACGCCCAACCGCCGGGCAGCTGCGGACCCGTAGGCTCCCTATTCGCCATACTCGGTCGAGGCACATTCCCGCCCATCATACTCGTCGGCGAGTTGCCTCCGCTCGAATGATCACCTGTCGGCGGGACAATGGTTCGCGTCCACAGCTGGTTCAATATAGGTGGCGACTGTGCAGGGGAGATCGAGGCTCCGCTGACCGGACTGGACGATCGCGAGTTGAGCATGAAACCCTGAGGACCGGTCGAGGCTTTGCGGCTGGACGTGAACGGCACCGCTGATGCAGGAAACTCGATCTCGAGGCCTTCCAGGCCCCGACTGGTACCCGATTCAGTAAGAGCTTCGACAGCATCGTCGAGTACTGCTGGAACCGTGTGGTCCAGCGGGCTGCCATGTGCATGCGAGAGGTGCTGTAGGCGTGAGGACTTGTGGTTCAGTTGGTGAGTCTGGATAGGATTCGGGTTGAGCGAGAGGGAAGGGACCGCTGGATGCTCGATATCGCGTTCGAAGATCGCGGATGTTGAGGAGGTGACGGAAGATGGACTGGATGGACGGGAGAGGTGAGGGTGAGAATGGTGAAGCGCCGGGAGGATCGGGACTGCGGAGCTTGATGGACTGAGATTATGGGGGACGGGCTGGACTAGAGGAAGGGCGGTGGGATCGGAGGAAGGTGATCGTTGAGTGGGTGGTCGGACGGGGGAGGATCCACGTGAACCGACAGGGGATCGGGGACGGGAAGGGGTCGCGATGCGCTGGCGGGTGTTGACATGTGGTGAAGGTTCCCGGGGGTCAGACTGGGGAGGGGGCGGAGGGAGGTCGACGGGCGCTGAAACGAACATCAGCACTCGGTCCGATTACCCGGGAGAAGCGGTGCATACCCAGCTGGGCACCGGGAGGGACAAGAATCATCGAACGGAGTGACTTCTTGTTGCAATTCGCAAAACAATGGGCAAAAAAGACTTTGCTGGAGTCACGACTTGAGCGCGTTCGGAGACCAGTCCTGCCGAGACCAGACCTAGGGCGATTGCCGTACTGTCGATTCAGAGAACGCGTTGTTATGGCGACCCGTCCAAAGCTCGAGATCTTGGACTAGCTCGCAGCAGCGCTTTCGCCAGTATTCACTCCTCACAAAGATGACTGCGACAGCTTCGAGTAGTGTACTGAGCGATGTCCGAGATCGAGTGGCGGGGAGTACGCCTTCGTAGTTCGGATTCGTAGATCAATGTTTGTCCGAGTTGAGTATGACGCGATGAGACGGGTGGTACGGTGT
>JAABUY010007729.1_pt1 | contig 10155 bp, 8 predicted proteins | sample 5560271 | NCBI WGS metagenome assembly JAABUY01 (sample SAMN10711886, study PRJNA513374) | rock metagenome | isolation source: Antarctica rocks | place: Antarctica: Victoria Land, University Valley
CAGTACATTCTTCAAGTCAGAATTTTTGCAAATGACTTTCATGAATTTAGATATTGCAAATTGTAACTTCTGCATTCATGATGATGAGCTTTTAATAAGTTGTTATCACAGAACATGAGTTATCTGTGATGATGCAAATTCGCAAATGAGCGAGCTAATAATTAAGTTTTTTTATTTTTATTTCTTCAAGTTTTACATGCTTATGCAGTTTAAGACTATGAAACATGATGCTATTTACTTAAATAGTAGCATTGAAGCGCTGTGTATATGCTAAATTACATGTAATTTAGTCATAATTGCTGCTGTATATCTTCTCATTGAGCAGTCAGATTGTTAGAGTGCACATATGAGCATGTGACATGTTTATATAATCAAGTAATCATATAAATAAATCGAAATTATGAAAGCTGATCACTTTGACGTAAGCTTTCAAATTTGCTGTTTGATCATCTAGTTGAGCGAGCTAAATGAGCAATCAATATGTTGTGAAAGTTAATCACTTCAATGTGAACTTTTATTCACTATTTAATCATTTAGTTTAGCAGACTAAATGAGTTTTGAATTGTTTGTAAGCATCGCGATGCAATGCTCGATTTGTGTATTGTGAAAGCTGATCACTTCAACGTAAGCTTTCAAATTTGCTGTTTGATCATTTAGCTGAGTGAGTTAAATGAGCAATCAATGTATTGTGAAAGTTAATTACTTCAACGTGAGCTTTCATTCGCTGTTTGATCATTTAGTTAAGCAGATTAAATGAGCTTTAAGTTGTTTGTGTTTATCGCGATGCAATGTTCAATCTGTGTATGTGAAAGCTGATCACTTTGATGTAAGCTTTCATTTGCTGTTTGATCATCTAGTTAATCAGACTAAATGAGTGATCTGTGTATTGTAAAAGCTGATCACTTCAACGTGAGCTTTCATTCGCTGTTTGATCATTTAGTTAAGCAGACTAAATGAGCTTTGAATTGTTTATAAGCATTGTGATGCGATGCTCGATCTGTATATTGTGAAAGCTGATCACTTTGACATGAACTTTTGAATTTGCTGTTTAATCATTTAGCTGAGTGAGCTAAATAAATGATTGATGTATTGTGAAAGTTGATCACTTTGATGTGAACTTTCGTTCGCTGTTTGATCATTTAGTTAAGCAGACTAAATGAGTTTTGAATTGTTTGTGAGCATTGCAATGCAATGCTCAATCTGTGTATTGTGAAAGCTGATCACTTCAACGTGAACTTTCGTTTGCTGTTTGATCACATGATCTTGTTGTTTGTCAGCATCGCAATGCGATGCTCAATCTGTGTATGTGAGCATAACATGCGCGTATCGCGCTGTTACTGCTCTGTCGATGAGATTGTTCAGCTCTTCTGACAAGCATAGCTTGCAGAAGATTTGTAGTCAGCATTTCATACAGATAAATCTCATTGTTGATCAACAATTAAGTTTCAAATATTAAAAGTTAAGTCAACGTTTGAGTCAAAGAATGATATAAATAAAGTATCACATGTTTTTTGCATGCATCAACAGCACTTCTTCTCTTTTTTAAGAAAATATTCTTACATTCTTATACTTCAAATCTTCATTGATTGCGTTTATGTTTGCATGCATCTGCAGTGTGTAAACATTTGACAAGTATGAGAAGACTTTTAAAGTGTCAATTTTCATGTAAATAATTTGAACTTCAACGCTCATGATTTTTGAGAAAAGCGCACTTTTCTTACTTGTAGTCTTTTGCTTATCTCTTTTCATGATTGATAGTAGTGATGTGATAGAAGCAAAATAAATGTTACTTACTCATTCAGAGCATCATGATTATGAGTTGTGAGATTGCTGATGTTTGACAAACATTCTCATTACATTGATGAGTGAATTTTTCTATACTTTGCTGCGTTTCATAAATGCAGAATGATCGTAGCTGAAATCAATACTGATGAACATTATTATTAATTTATGAAATGATATTGCGTCTGTTTCTTTGAATCTTTGTCAGTCTGCACACATTCAGACATAATGTTGATTAGATAGTCATGATTTCTATAATGAGTTATTTAATTGAATTTATTTGAGAGATTGAAAATGAGAATCTGTAATTATGCTCAAGCAATGTTGCATGTGTCGTTGAAGATTTGTTGCATCATCAAAGCAATGTTTGCAACATTATTAAGAATCACAGAGCTTAGTGTTGATTCTATAAATTTTTTCATGATCTCAATAAGTTTTGATAAATATATCAATGAATGTCAAAGAAGAAAGAGTGAGTACAACTATTTATAATACAGACTGATAAACTAGTAATATACTGCGCATTCTTGATGCACATGTATGAGACTGTGTGATTTAAATGCAGTTATCATCTTTCATCTTGTTATTGATTTCAATGTCGTTCGCTTCATTATCATCATCATTCTCAACATCTCTGATTACATCATCATCTTTAAAGATTTTGAGCTTCAATGTCAACTTCATTATACACATTCAATGATTTTATCTATCATATATCAGCATCTCGATTCTTGAATCTACGCAGCGTAAATCATAAGTGATAGTCTTTTCATATTGTTCAAGATGATTGACTCTTTTCTTAATTTATGCTTGATTTCTCTTCATTCATTCTGAATCAATCTGAATTAGTCTCTTGATTTTGTGTAAATTGTAATCAACATTGATTAATTTGATAGTGTCAATGATAAAGCATGATGACTTTTCATTTGAATACTTCTGCAGTTTTTTCAAATCTTCTTGAAACAATCAAACTATGTTCATCATTCTAGATTTGATCAATTTTGAAATTATCAAAGTCATAAAGACTTTAAACATAAGTTGAAAGTACTACATAATTAAATGTTAGCAATCATGTTGAACATGTTTCTTCTCACTATGCATGTGATAACTTTTAAGAACAACATTAATAGAAAGTAAAGACTTTGTCACTTACTCAATAAAGAATAAGTGCATTCATAAAATTCATGATATAAAATACAGTCTTCTTGTTCTTGTTTCAGACATCATTGATGAGCATGTTGATTGCTTTGATCTTGCTACAGTTCACTTCAAAGATAATGTCGAGAATGTGCTTCTCATAAAAAGATTCAACTTTCTTCAAGTCATAGAGATGATTTATTTCAAAGCAAACATATTTCTTATTTCAATCATCTACTTCAGAGAATACAAGTGACTGTGTTTCTGAAAGTTATTTAAAATGCAAGAATGTGTTAAGTATTTTGAGTTAATGAACTTTTATCATTCAGTTGTTGATGTTGAGTTGAAGCTCAATTTTAATACAATGATTGTTGATTCAATCTTATTTTTTCTTATTCATTTTCTTTTGAAGTTGATTGATGATTATCATCACTGAGAAATTAACAAATTTGTTAAATCTTGATGAAAGACTGCAATTGATATCTTGATACTCATTTAATTTTACATTTGTAAGAAAAGAGTTGAAAAACATTAATTGATTAATGTCACGTCATAATCATAGTGTATTGTATATAATTTTTAGCTGTTTGATGTACTTCTGAATAACTTAAGAATTTGTCTCTTGAATCGTCATGATTTTCATATATATTTTGTTCATGTCTTTCAAATTTTGATATGTACAGTATTTCAAATTGACTCAATGAGCTTCTTTTTCTTTTCATACTCATTCATGTTGATTCACTATCAAGTCTATCATCAGCATGTTCATTCATATCATCATTTGAAAGAAAGATTATTTAAAAAGTGTATTTGTAACAAATCACTTACAAGATTTTTTATTCATGATTCTAAATAAATTGATGATTTTGAATGTCTGAATCATCTTTTTATGCATCTCATTCATGATCAATCAATCTCATCTTATATCTCAGAACTTTCATATCGACTGTAATTATCTTGATTTAAAACTTGCTTTTTGAGAATAATGTAAACTTCTCATCAATTCTGCAACGCGAGTCTTGTACATGTTTATCATGATCATATATATAAAATTAGAATTAGCTTACTTTTCTTCTGATAAAAAATATATATCTGTTTGTTTCAATCTGATGATTAGTGCGTTCATTTTGACATCACAATATGCATGATGAATTTATTAATGTAATAAATCATTGTTCTTGTCAAGATGAATTCAAATCTTCTTTAGTCAATTAATGATCAAGACTGATGAAATGATAACTAAATTAATAAATTTTGATAATATAAGATGTGCAGATGAGCTTGCATTCACACATAAACACTTAATTTTCAATCTATTATCAAAAGAGCACTTTGCATCTTTAGATTAAGAAGTATTGAGAGTGTCTTCTTTCAAATGTTCATTGAACTTCTTCTCATGATGAGCATTGTTGATCTTGTCATGTATTATGTGCAATAAACGATTCAAACAAATCAATTCAAGCATTTTTATTGTCTTATCAATAAATTAGCATGCTTCATTCTTAATTTTGCTGACATTTATGTTTATCTTTTCAAGACTCATATCATTGACATTGTATTCTTTTCTTATGAACATTTTCATCTTAAACATCACAAAAATCTTAAAAGTTTGATATAAAAAGAATGACGTGATCATTCTTTGCAAATGTATGTGTGACTGAGATTCAACATGATTAAAGTCATGCAGAAATAATTGAGCATAATTTTGTCATCTGTCTTCTTCATGAAGATGCTTTGTAATAATCAATGATATCTTCATCATGAATCTGTTTAATCTTGTTAGTCAAGAAACAAGATTGACTTTCATATCTCAATCATCTTACATAATGTTTCTTCAAAGTCTTCTCACTATCTTCAACATCATTGAGATTTACATGTGATTATGCATGTTCTGACTTTTTCGCGATATCTTCTTTAAATTAAGTGTTGAAGATCATCATGTTTTGTTGACATTTCATCTGCTGAGATGAAAATTGTACAGTTACTTCATGTTGTTCAACTCAACTCATTGAATTTCAATGTGAGTTGATGATATTGTTTTCATTCAATGAAGAACTATCATTCTTTAATTTGAAACTTGATACTGATATTGAATTATCAAAAGTTGAAGTTAAAATGTGAGATTTATCTGAAGTTAATGTTGACATGTCATTTTCTTGAGTCTGCATCTTGTTGTTCAACTTTCATCATTTTGAATGCAATGATTTAAAACTCTCATCATTCTCTGTAAAAATCACTTGTTGTTAGTTTGTCATTCATACATATACTTCAATGACTTACTATAATGCAATGTTTGATCAGTTAATGTGATGCTTGTTGTATCTTTCTTTGAATGATTGAATCTTGATCGCTTTCAAGAAAAATATAAAAGCGTGTGAATTTTGTTCATGAGATCTTCACTCTTGTCAGTTCACTGTGAATGTATACTCTTCACAAATTTATCAAATTTCGCTGCATTGTTTGCTGAGTCAACATTATTCTTCATTGTATTCAAAACAGCTGTGTCATTCGCATCATTCTCTTTCATGTTAATGACTGCTGACTGCTTCTGAACATGAATAGACGCTGCATTATTTGCTGAGTCAATATTATTCTTCATTGTATTCAGAACAGTTGTGTCATTTGCATCATTTTCTTTTATGTTAATGACTGTTGACTGCTTCTGAACATGAGTAGACGTTGCATTGTCAATCAAGTCAACGTTATTCTTCATTGTAAACAGAATAGCTGTGTCATTTGCAACACTTTCTTTCATGTCAATGACTGCTGACTGCTTCTGAATATGAGTAGAGTTTATTTGATTCTGCTCTATGAAATTTAAAGTTCTTGTCAATCTTTATTGATATACATAATCTATTGAATTATCAATTGTCATTTCATGATTAATTAATAATGTGTTGATCTCATTTTTTTGAATTGTTACTTTGTTAATTTCTTTGCTTTTGTTAATATTAATGAATTTCATGTGCTCTTGACGAGAAGCTGAGATTGATGAAGCATTGTCTGTGAGTTCTGCATTGATCATTAGTTCGCTGTTTACATACATATGTTTCTGATCTATCAGAATATGATGTAGCGTGAGTCACATTAAAGCGAGCAGCATGATTAAATTGATTTGAAACATTGCGTAAGACAGCTTGAAAAGTTCTGTCTGAATTTATTTTCAAGATCTCGTCATCTGTGATGTAGATAATAGTGTTCATCTCAATGTAACTCATGTCATCTTTGAGAATTTCAATTCACATTTGAAATGAAACATTATAAAATCAATCTTTGTCATCATGTAAATCATAATCAAGTACATTTTCAATCAAAGTCAAGTTCATTTTTGAAGTTTCTTTTGAAGTGATCAGATTCAAGTGTGAATTCATCATTGCATGAAGTTCAACGTCTTTGAATGTTCTGATGAATGACATGACTTCTTATGACTGCAAAAACTCAAATGCACATGATGTTCATTAAATTTTTACAATCTTGCGTGTGATGATGAGTGATTGATCATTTGAAGATGATGTAAAACTAGTTTATGTATGAGTGAAAGATGTGTTGATTTTTTCAACACATTTCTGTTTAAAGCGTCTCTTATTGAAGAGCAATCATTGAATTATAACGATCAAACTGCTGATAATATGATTTGCTTCAAAGTCATTAAACATAAGTGAGTTGACGTTGTACAGAAACGATGTTAATTTCTTCTCAATGATAGTTGACTTTTTGTGAAATCTGATGTGCTTGAGTGTAGATGCATGCTTTTCAAGTCATTGCTCAGCTTGATTTGTTAAATTCTTCAGCTGATATTTATCAATGTTTAAGATTTTAAGAATCTTTGTTATGTTTCTGAAAGTTAAACATTCATCATTAAGTTGAGAATTCTGATATCTAATAGTAATATTCTTTTTGAGACATAAGCTAGTCATTATGATGAGTTAATAAAATCAGTTCAATAAGATAAATGATGATAATGAAATATGAATGTTGCTATCTGACTATGTGAGATGAGTTGACGTGATAAACTAGATGCGTACTCAACTGATGTTAAATATGCAAATTCAATCAACTGAGATTAAGTTCAATGAACATATTTTGATCTTGATGATGATGCTCATTGAAAGAGACATATGATTAAATCATGATCTTATGTGATTATGAAAGCAACTTGAAAGATTTACATTGAGTATGATAAGCAGATGAATGAAAGATTAAGTTGTGTTAAGTACATGCAATGAATGAAAGATTAAGTTGTGTTAAGTACATGCAATGAATGTGATATCATAAAAGCTGAAACATAGTAAATTTACTTTAGCTTACGTTGAAGATCTGCGCTCACATGATGCGCATAACAGCTTAAAGAATAAGTTAGTTTATTGTTGATTGAAGTGTATTGTATCTGCAAGTTGTTATGTCTGTATTTCAATATATATTACACAGTGATCAATGTCTCAATCTCTTTGACAGACTTGAACTAGCAGCAGACAAAGAATTTAAACTTCGAAAAAGAATGTCATCTTTTGTAAAACATGTTTATCAGTCAATGAATACTGTCTCTTGATCAGATTTATTTTCTTACGATGCTTACTTTTCTGCAAGATTTGTTACTTGATTTTCACTTGCATCTCAATGATGCTCTTACTCTTCTGTAAGATTTGTTGCAGAAGCTTCATTCATATTTTGATGATGCTTTTACTCTTCTGAGAAATTTATTACTTAATCTTCGCTCATGTTCTGATGATGCTTTTGCTCTTCTGAAAAGTTTATTACTTGATCTTTGCTTACATTCTGATGATGCTCTTGCTCTTCTGAGAGGTTTATTACTTGATCTTCACTTACATTTTGATGATGCTCTTACTTTTTTGCAAGATTTACTGTAGAAGCTTCGTTCATATTCTGATGATGCTTTTGCTCTTCTGAAAAATTTATTACTTAATCTTCGCTTGTGTTCTGATGATGCTTTTGCTCTTCTGAGAGATTTGTTGCTTGATTTTCGCTTGCATATCAAACTTTGTTCTCGTTTCATTGTGATTCTTACTCTTGAAATTGATGCTTTGTTTTCATGAAATCAATGAATTCTTGTTGACTAAAGTATTCTTCATAAACTTTATTGATTGAGAACAGATTTTAAACATGTCGTATCATATGTAAATTGCAAGTGTAATCATGCTGAAGTTCATCATAGTTACATAACATAACAAATGAGTCGTAAGCATGATTACAGACAGTCAGAAGATGATTGAATTGAGACATGAAATCAAGTTTTCTGATTTTTATCATACATAGAATGATGACAGAAGCTTCTTTATCTTGAAAAGAATCAATTGTGTACGCTTCAACATTTCAAACTTTCGAGTCTGAGACTAAGCTTTTCTTCAATAGCTGAACTTATGCAGTATATTTCATAAGAATGATAATGTTCTTGACAGATATCTTGACTTCAGCGTAAATCTTGACTAGCTCAATTGCTACAATGACTTCAATCTCATTTTGCTTGAACTGAAATGCATTGATTCTTATATTGATTTCATTGATGTTGAGAAATGTCAATGATTGTTCTATTTCGCAAAAGCTCTTTAATACAATGATTGCAATAATCATATTAAATTGAAGTGAAGAATTAACTGAAAATTGCATTTAAGCTTTGTATTAGACAGTGAATATAATGTCATCTATGATGAGAATTACGTAATACTGTTCAGTAAGAAGCATATGAGAGTATTTGAGCATAATTAGATGTTCAAATAGACTTTTGTTTATATAGTGCGTGAAGCAATTATTCTTGATATCTTTTTTCATCAATCGAAGTTGCTCATTATCATTGAACATATGCATCAAATCGTTGCTGTAAATCATAGCAATAAAGATTTCTACGTTCTCGACTCTTATGACTTTCTGAATGATAGTATGATCTTCTTTGAATTTTTTTTAGCATAGTAGTGTTGAAGTTGATCAGCATGCAGACAACAGCGCTCACGTCATGCTCAAGAATATTCACACTTAGCTCAATCTCAATGCGCTGAAAGAATTCTTGATCTTTCATGTTGAGAATTTTTCTCATCTCAATTCTTTGAAAGTATGAGCAGAATGTTTTAATAACAGCATCATGCTCAGTCTCATTGTTCATTCTATTGAGCTTGACATTGATAATTTTCTGAAGCATACAACGTTTAAATTTGTGATCTCACTTTCAAGATTGACGAGTGACATGAAAGTTAAAATCTTCATAATTCACATTGAGTGAATTATCATCGCTTTTAAAATCTTCATGAATCACATCAACTTCTTCATTGTTAATTTGTACAATTGAAGAATCTTATGTCTTGTGCTGCTTATTATTTTATTCACTCTGTTGACTTTAAGATTGCATCTTATTCATTGAATGATTGCTCAAATTCGTGACTTTTAGAAACAAAGTGTTAAGACTGATCTGATGCAATTTGTATTAATAATCTTTAATGTCATGTAAAGTCTTCTTGCTCTGATCGATAATTTAATGTATCAGCTGATCATAAAAGACATCAAATAACTCGTAAGAGACATTTCATCATTATTGAGTAAAATCGTTGTTTACTGAGTGAGATGCATGACTGTCTTGAGTGATTATCTGACGTTCAATGAACTATAAGTGAAAATGAATGATCTTTTTATCTGTCAGAATGATGTCTTTGTTTTTCAGTCATTGAAACTGTTTATTCAGTTTGAGAATAAATGTATCAGCTGTGTTGTTGAATGAGCTCAGCACTTTGACTTTCTTGCTCAGCTTTAAAAGTAGCATTGTGATAATAACATTCATCAATGTCTTTTCAATCTCAAAAAGTTTCTTGATAAGATCAAAATTGTTGAAAAGATTCTGAAAATATTGTATGATCAACATTTAAGACTTATTCAGCTTGATATTTCACTCAGCAAAAATAACTGAGAAATTCAAGTCTTTAAAAAGAACTGATGTGAATTTGATATGAAAATTCTGACTCAGTATAATGTCGCGAAAGTGATCGTTGTATTCATAATTTCTCTCATCAATATGAGCAGAATTAAAAATTCTGATTATTGCTATTTTGATTCTGTTGAGCTTGTCAAACATGATTGAATGAACTGAGATCACATTTAATGCGTTGAAAAGACAATATTGAAGTACTTGTTTATTATCATTCTGTCACTTACGCTCACGAAGATTGAATGTTAACTTCAACTCAATTGAGCTTCAATCTGTCTTGATGAGAAAGTGATGAAGAGCTACGCTCA
>JAABUY010007730.1_pt1 | contig 10155 bp, 14 predicted proteins | sample 5560271 | NCBI WGS metagenome assembly JAABUY01 (sample SAMN10711886, study PRJNA513374) | rock metagenome | isolation source: Antarctica rocks | place: Antarctica: Victoria Land, University Valley
ATCCTCGCCTGCCTGGGCGTGCGGACCTGTGCGGCTCAGCAGCCTTGCCGGTCAGGGCTATTGCAGGGAAGGCAGCTCCCTCGGCAGCGCAGCGCTGAGGCGCGGCGGCTGCGGGGCCAGGCCGTCGGCGGGCTGCTGCGGCACGTGCCCGCCGCGCTGCTGGTGGTGGCGACGGGCCTGGTGGTCACTGTCGCGCAGTACCCGTCCGTGCTGCGCGCACTGCGCCTCGGCCCGCGCCTGCCCACGCTCGCCGCGCCCACCGGCCGCCAGTGGGCGACAGGCGCGCGCGGGGCCGCGCCCCGCCGCCCTCATAGAGCCTGTGGCCGCCCCTGACCAATTGTGGATGTGAGCTGCCAGCTGAGGCCATGAGCCGGCGCGAGAGAGCCAGGACCGCCCTGGCCATACCTGCCTGTGATCAGCGAGGCCGTCGCAGTCGTGTACAGCGCATCTGCTCGGCGGGTTGTTTGAGTCGGCGCGTTGTCCGAAGACCAGCAGGTGTGCCTGCCTCATGTTGGCGCGCCCCCGCCGTGAGAAGCAGTGCCGTAGTGGGATTGGCGTAGGGCAGCGGCGGGCGCGTAACCGGCGCCCGCGTCCGCGTCTGCGCGCGCAGGCATCCTGCGCGCGGGGCTGCCGCAGCTGCCGCTGACGACGCTGAACTCGGTCATCTCGGCCAGCCAGCTGTCCGGCGAGCTGTTCCCCGGGCGCGGCGCCAGCCCGGCCGCGCTGTCGCTGGCCATCGGCGCCATGAACGCGGCCGGCGCCTGGTTCGGCGCCATGCCCTGCTGCTGCGGCGCCGGCGGCCTGGCGGCGCAGGTGGCCACCCCAATGCTGCTGGTCCTGCGCTCTGACATCAGAAACTTTCTCACACGCCCTCATCGGCGGGCGTCGCCTTGGTACTGTGCAAGGCCGTGTGCGAGGGCCGGAAGGGCAGACTGGGCTGAAAGGGCGCACGGGCTGGCAGGTGCGCTTTGGAGCGCGGACGGGGGCGGCGCCCATGTTCCTGGGCGCGGTGAAGGTGGCGCTGGGGCTGCTGTTCGGCGACAGCCTGTTCCGGCTCCTGCGCGCCTTCCCGCGGCCGCTGCTGGGCAGCATGCTCGTCTTCTCTGGTGCGCGGCTGCCCGCGCTGCCCGCGCGCCTGTCGCTCCCTGCAGCGCCCCTGCGCCAGCCTGTGCTCGTGCGCGGGCGGCACCCGGCGGCACGCGCGGGCCCTCTCGCCCCCGTGCTCGCTGCGTGAGCCGGGGCTTGTCTGATGCTCGCCCCGGCTTGGCGGCCACTGCATGGCGGTGAGCGCGTGCCCGGGCGCCAGGCGTGGAGCTGGCGGCCAACTGCCGCGGCGTGACGAGCGAGCGGGGCACGGCGCTCATGCTGCTGACCGCAGGGACGGGCCTGGCGCTGCGCAGCGTGTCGCACGGCTTCCTCGCGGGCGCGCTCACGCCCGCTGTCGCGCGCGATGCCCGTGCCAGGGATGCCAGCCGCGCGCGGTTATGTCGCGCTCGACCAATACACACTGGGCACTGCATGACGCTGTCTGTCTCGTTGCTCCTGCAATGCCCAGTGCGCAGCTGGGGCAGGGTGCACGGCACAGCCTGGATGCTGTCGCGGGTTGCGGCGCGTCTGTTCAGACTCATGGAATGCTGACGTCAAGAGACGGGGCGTGTGCAGGCCTGGCGGCGGCCGCGCTGCTGGCGATGGCGGACGGCGCGCCGCTGTGGGTCGCGCGCGCCGCGGGGGCATGCGCCGCCCTGCGCGCGCGCGCGTTCCGCGGCGCGCGCGCCCGCGAGACGGCCTGCCCTGGGCCCCGCCCTGGGGTCCACCCCGGACCTGGCGCGCTGCACGTCGATCCGCTTGGCGAATGCGCCGCCGGCTACGAGGCGCTGCCAGGCGACGACAACTGCACCGTGCGCGGCGGCGTCTTCTTTCGCCGCGCGGGCGCCGCGAACGGCGCGGGCGCCGCCGCGCACGCGCTGTGGCCGGCGCCGGCCGTGCACATCCCAGTCGTGACTTTGGCGGCGGCGGCGGCGGCGGCGGCGGCGGCGCGCGACGCGCGTGCGGAGGAGGGCGAACCCTTCTTTCACCCGTCGCTTGCGGCGCTGCGGGTGCCGAGGCGGGCCGAGCGGCAGGCCGCGCACGCGCCCGAGGCCGACGCCGCGCCGGTCGGGTCCCCGACGTACCCCGCGTCCTTCTTCGCGTCCATGCATGCGAGCGTGCCGCAGCGCGACGGCCTGCGGTGGGCGGAGGCGGCGGCCGCCGCGCCCGCGTGGCGCGCGCCCGCCGGCGGCCAGGGGCCCAGCGAGCCGGCGTTTCTCCCGGGGCCGGCGCGGCCTGGGCCGGCCGCCAGGGAGCATGGGGCGGGGCAGGGGCCCGGCGAGGTGGCCTTCCACCCGTCGCTCGCGCGGTCTGCGTCTGCCAGCTGGCGGCGCAGCGAGGCGCAGGGCACCATGGTGCGGTGCCAAGCTGGCGCGGCGCGCTGACGATGCCACGTATATAGGCTGTTGTAGGTGAGTGCCAGCCAGCCGTGACAGAAGGGATTTCTCCATTTTGAGGGTGACAAGGCTCTTGTCTTCGCGTGCATAATCCCTGCGCTGCTGCGAGCTCGCATGCGTGCGAGGTCGCCACCCTTGGCATGCGCCATAGTGACACGCAGAGGGTGACATGGCGAGCGTGATTGGCACGGCCACGGTTGCAGTGTGCGTGCTGACGATGCTCTAAGCAAGTGGCAAGTGGCAGACAGCGCGCTTTGCGCTACTGCTTAGTGAAGAGCCGGGAGCGGTCCGAGTGCAGCGCCAGGGGCAGGAGGGCTGTGTGCCCGTCGTGCGTGAGACGGCCTCGGCGCCGCTTTGCTTTGCTGCCTTGGTTTCCAAATTCCTCCATCCCCCCCTGGAGGCAGGCTTGCTGAGTTTTACACATTGCATACAAGGCTGCGTCTGTGAGAGGGCGCCCTGCCCAGGGAATGTGGGAAGAAACGTGCGGACCGGGAACAGAACTTGGGAGGTAAGCGATTGTTGGAACTGTTTTGCTGGTAGGACATTTTTGGGTCCATTCAAACGTAGCGGTGCAGCTGAAGCGCTGATGTGCAGCGTGCTTCATGTAGGGGAGCAGGCTGTCGTAGTTTACATGGCGAGCATTGCCATGCTCCACATTGTGTAGTTGTTCTGGGATGGTAGACAGGCCGTTAGAGCGTGTTGAGGGATGAGTGGCAGGGTGCGCCTGCTCCAGGCATCGGAAGTAGCATTGCCAAACTCTTGTGTTTATGGTGAGTGCGTGGTTTGACAAGCAGAGCACATGTGATTGTTGTACACGAGGAATGAACTTGGAGCGTTAATGTATAGCCTTGCTTCTTTATGGCCAGCCCATGTTTGTAACTACCTTTTCGCATGCAGCCAGCACCCTTTGCACCACTTTTAACACATCATGACCTCTCCTGCAAGTAAAGAGAGGTCGGGGGGTGGCTGGCTCTGCAGCAGTGTCGCAGTTTACGAACAGAATTATAGCAAGTGTGAGCAGCAGAAACACGCTACAGTTTTGGGGGAGTTGGCCAGGATAGCCTATAGCGCCACTGCGCCAACACGAGCTTGGACGTGAGCTGACTCAGCTGTTTCAACCTGTGCTATTGCTCACACCATGCTGGCTCTCACGCTGCTCGCGCACACCACGCTGGCTCTCACGCTGCTTCATCACAGCCACAGTACACTGTAGTTTACCTGCTCTACAGCATCGTCCCACCTCACTTGCGCTTGATGCAAGCAAGGGACAAAGGGGCATGGCCGCCAGCGCTGCCGCCCAGCAGGATGATTGCGCAGATAGCAGTCTGTGGCAAACAGGCCCCATCTTCGAGGCCGTGCAGGCAGCCGCGCTCTTTGCAGACAGCAAAACGTTTGTGTACGCACTGCCTGCACCATCAGCTGAAGCTATGTTCGCTGTTGCTGCAAAAGCAGAGTTATGCTCACAGTGCGCTCACAGCCTGCTACCCTGGCAGGGACATGCCCCTGAAGGTGGACCCAGCTGCAGCGCTGGCAGCGTTTGCGCAGCTGCCGCGGAGCCCGGTGGGGGGGCTTTCACGCCCTGCGCTGTGCGACTTTGTAGAGCAGCACTTCGACGCTGCAGGCAGGTGCAGCTTGCGGTCTGCTTGTAAGCGAGCGCTTACATTCACCAGCTGAGTTCCTGGATTGTGCTTGCCTGCCTCAACATGCAAGGCTCTGACTCATGCATGTCATTTGTACTTGCCACGAGCATGGAGTGGACAATGAAGTGTGGAGGCACGCAGCGACCTGGAGCCTGTCATGCCGCCAGACTTCACTGAGGAGCCTGCTGCATTTCTGCCAGCCGTCACAGATGCTGACACGCGGGCCTGGGCGCTAGCCGTGCACCGCCTGTGGGCCCAGCTGTGCTGGCAGGCGCGTGCTGGTCATTGTGCAGCCAGTTCTGGTCATCATGCCACTGCTCTCCTCAAAGGTGGTCATACGGCCACTGTGCTGCTCGAGGAAGTGTTGATGCAGGATCAGAGTGAGCACGTACAAATGCAAGCTATGTGGGACACTCGCAGGCGCACGACATCGGCCATGCCCCTGGGCAGTGGGGCAGCTGTCCACTCCATGCGCACGCGACAGCAGGCAAGCAGCATCAACCCTAGCAGACCACAGCTGTGCATGCAGACAGGCCAGGATTGGGGCACCCACCGCGCACTGCCCAGGCACGGCCCTGGCCACAGCACTACTTCTCAAGTGCAGTGCCCAGCAGGAGGCGGCGAGCGTGGCGTCGCGCCCGGAGCGCCACAGCCTGCTGCCACTGCGGCGTGGGGCGTCGTGCCAGGCGCGCGCTTCCGCGAGGTGTACTACTGGGACTCGCTCTGGGCCGTGCGCGGGCTGCTCGCCAGCGGCATGCACGCCACTGCGCAGGCGCGCTGCGTGCAGAAGCGCCTTTTTCAGCCAATACGAAGCAGCGCGGCATCCAGCAGTGTAGTTGGTGACTTGGCAGCCAGGCACGCACTGCGGCTACGTGCGCGGATCCCTCTGGAGAGCGCACTGTTTAGCTAAATACTTCAGCATAAACTCGCCAAACTGATTGCACTTTGGCTGTGGGGAGCCGCGGGAGCAGCTCACGCGCTAAATTCGTGCCTGGCGTGCCATTCTTTGCGCAACATGACTAAGCAGAGCTGGTGTATAACCACGCAGCAAGCGGTTTTGCTCAGGACCACTAACAGCCGTGCCGCGCATGCCGCTACGCGGCCGTCACGTGCAGGGTCGCGCTGCTGCGCCCATGACATGACTTGCATGCCCTGCGCTGCTGCATGCAGGCCGAGGTGCGCAACCTGCTGGCGCTCCTGCGCACGCATGGCCATGTGCCCAACGGAGCGCGGCGCTACTACCTGAACCGCAGGCGCGTCCAGCTCATTTGCCTACGCATGTGCCCCACGGGCTTGCTTGCGCAGTATTGCTGACATACAGGGAACTGAATGTAGCGAAGAGGCGTTTCTGCCACGCCCGCATTCACCACACCCAGCCTAACAGAGAACAAGAAGTGTCGCATACCTCGAAGAGACTGCTGCTGCAAGGTTTGTGCATGCTGGCTGCTGCGGCTCTTCTTCTTCCTGTTCCTACTCTGAGTGTGCAGTGCGGGGGTCGGCCGCGCGCGCAGCCAGCCACCGCTGCTGAGCCGCATGGTCGCGGACCTGCATGCCGCAGCCGGCCCCGGTAAGGATGATCTGCTCCGCGAAGCTCTTCCGCTGCTGGCTGCCGAGCATGCACACTGGACCACCGCGCCCAAGCTTGTGCGGGTGCGCGCGGCCTGCCGGGTCACCAGCCCCACTCGGCAGGTGCAAGCAGCCGGGCCGGCCCTCGCACACCCCGCTGCTGCTGCTGAAGGACTCTTTTATTCCGCCAGGAAAGCAGGCACTTGCAGCTGGGGGACATGCTCTATTTCTTGTGTGAAGGGTGTAGCGCCTTCAATTTCGTGGTGTGCAGCGTTTCAATGGCACATACAGAATGCTGTGCGGCTGTATGAGCGGGTCCTGTTTTGGCGCAGGTGAGGGGCGCGAGCGGTCGCGTACACCAGCTGTCACGCTACTATGCTGCCTGGAACCGCCCGCGCCCAGAGTCCTACCGGTGCGCTGCACGCTAGGGGCTGTGCAGCGCATCCCTGAGAAGCGCGCTCGTTGTGCGGATGAGCAGGCACCAACCTGCTTGCGCTGAGAGGATGCTCATGCTCACGAGCATGGCTGCTCCTGGTTGGATCCGGGAGCATCGCACCGCTGCTGTTTGGCAGCGGCATGCTGCCAAGCGTGCATGTTTGCATGATGGGGGTTGCTGCATGCATGGTCGAGACAGTGAAGCCTGAAAACACGCAGCAGTGTCCCTGCCATGACCACGGTGCAGCACTGGCCTTGTATGTTCTTAACATGCACGCCTCAACAATCGGGCCCGTTTAGGGCTGGATGCAGGGAGGGCATCAGGGGGGCATCAGGGGGGGCATCAGTCTATCAGGGAGATGGCGCCCAGCTTTGAAGTGTGCAGGTAATATCCTAGCCCTCGTCGCACTAGTAATTATGGGCTTGACCAGCGCAGAGAGGACGTTGCAACAGCGGCCGGCCTGGAGCCTGCAGCCGCTGCCGCCTTGTATCGCGAGCTGGCACCTGGCGCGGAGAGCGGCTGGGACTTCAGCTCGCGCTGGTGCACACCCCAGCGCCTGGCCTGCCCCCATGTTCTTCCCCCCACATCACCAGCATAGCAAAGCCAGAAAAGCACTGGCTTTGCACAGAGGTGCACAGATGCAGTGCAGCTGGCGCCTGCTGGTGAGGCGCCGCAGCGTGCGCATGCTGCAGGTGCGGAGACGGGCGCTCCCTGGCGACGCTGCGCGTCACCATGACAATGCCTGCGGACCTGAATGCGATCCTGTACGCCATGGAGCGCGACCTGTCTGCCTTTGCCGAGGTAGCGGCCCCTTGTAGGTGCTGCTATTCCACTGACATCAGACTCTGATTGGCTACTTTATGCTCTGCGACGCCAGAACCGGCTCTCGCTGCATGCATTCCAGCAGACAGCCCGCCTCTGTATCCTGTGCTACCAAAGTGCAGTAAAGTCTTCCATACTGGTGCAGCAAGCTCTGCGTCCTATTGTGGGACGGGCGCGCAGGCGCTGGGTGATGGAGCAGCGGCAGCCAAGTACACGGCGGCCGCCCTGGCGCGCCAGACTGCGATGCAGGAGCTCATGTACGATGCAGAGCACGGTCCGCCCCGCGCGCACAGCGTGCCACATCAAGCAGCAACCAGCCTCAGGCATCGTCTCTGCACTCTCTGCTCGCTCTGCAGGCTTGCTGGCCGCAGGATGGAACAGCCTGCATGGTTCGGGGCCGTGCAGGCCGCTGGCACGACCTGGTCATAGGCGATGCGTGCATCGACGGCGATGTCTTCTCGGCGGACCCCGCGCCCGCCGTGTTTGCCTCCGACTACGTGCCGCTGTGGGCGGGCCTGGCTGCGCCTGGCAGCGCCCAGGCTGCTGCAGTGGTCGCTTCGCTGCGGCGCAGTGGTGCGCGCGCCACCCCCGTGCGCACCACACATGGTCCTCGTACGACGTGCCTGGTTCGCACAATCATAAGCTTATCAGTGCTGCAGGGCGCATCGGCTGCATCTTTCTATCAGCGTTGCCTCGAGGAAGCATGCCCATGTCTGATGTCCTCGCTAGGTCTGGATCTGACAGGAACAGCACCAAGCCTGCGTCACCCCATGCAGGGGTGTGCCTACGCCGCGTTTGCTGATGTGGCTGCATGGCGCTTAGGACTGCTCCGGCGCGGAGGGGTCATGGCATCGCTGCAGGAGACGGGGCAGCAGTGGGATGCGCCCAACGCGTGGCCGCCCCTGCAGGCGCTGCTGGCTGAGGGCCTGGCCACCTATGGCGGCGCGCCCCTGCTAGTCATGTCAGCGGCATGCTGCATCCTCTGGTTGTGCGTGGCTCTGCTGGTAGCACAGCGAATGAGCTGCATGCAGTCGGGTACCGGCATGATAGAGGTGCATGTACAGGCAGGTATGTGTACATGCATGCAAGTGCACGTTCTTTACAGAGGCAAGGATGTCATGTAGTAACATTGCTGACGTGGCTGAGAGCAGCTTGGCTGCCAGTGGTCTCTCAAGCGCGGCTGGCGTCTCCGCCCGCTGTCGTTTTAGCCATCCTGATACTGTGCATGCGGGTGTGCAGGTCCGGAGGGCGAGGCACTTGCGCACCGGCTGGCGCAGGCGTGGCTTGCAAATGTGCATGCGTGCTGGCGGCGCACCGGCGGGATGGCAGAAAAGCATGACGCTGTTTGCCCCGGCCGAGCGGGCGGCGGCGGCGAGTATGATGTGCAGGCGCGCCCATGCGCGTGACGGGGGTGTATGTGCCAGCTGCAGCGCATTATTGCCATCTTGGATTGTCTAGAAGTATGTCACTTTTGCTGATGGACTGATATGCGCTGAGGTCAGCCAGCGCCGACCGATTCCTGTGCTGAGAAGCGCTCTCCGCGCAGGTGGGCTTTGGATGGACCAATGGCGCCGTTCTGTTCCTGCTGGACCGTTTTGGCTGGCACCCCGGCATGGAAGCTCTGGCCTGAGAGGAAGCAGTATTGTCTCGTCTGATTTCTTGTCTGATTGAAATGCAACTCAGCTCCCTTCTCTCCCTCTCTCTATAATTGGCTCAGCGCGGTGCTGGTGCACGTTTCAGCCATACACAAGTGCACATTTCAGCCATGTTGAGCTGCATGTGGCCAGCAACCTTGAGGGACGGCTGCTGTGAGAAGCTGACGGTCCTGCGGACTCACTCATATGCTTCATGCTTCCGCACTGATGTATGCACACTTTACGCCCCTGCAAATCTCCCAGACCTGTAGAAAGTCAGACATACCCAAAATGCTTCCGTGCACACAGAGGTGCCAGCAGCAGCCTAGCAAGGCGTCACGAAAAGCGCCCAAAATCCTAACCCTACTTCTCCGCCAAGCACTGCAGCGCCAGCTCCTTCTCCTCCACGAGCTCCTCGCCGGTCACCTTGAGCTTGCCCGCGGCGTACTCGTCAATGGACAGGCCCTGCACGATCTCCCAGCGCCCGCCGCTGCACTTCACCGGGAAGGAGAACATCACGTCCTGCGCGCACGTGCGTCGCACGCCGGCGTCAGCGCAGAGGAGCTGCCGCGGCCGCGCGCTGTGCAGGCAGGGGAGCTTGCTGCCGGCGTCAGCGCAGAGGAGCTGCCGCGGCCGCGCGCTGTGCAGACAGGGGAGCTTGCTGCCGGCGTTAGCGCAAGGGAGCTGCCGCGGCCGCGCGCTGTGCAGGCAGGGGAGCTTGCTGCCGGCGTCAGCGCAGAGGAGCTGCCGCGGCCGCGCGCTGTGCAGACAGGGGAGCTTGCTGCCGGCGTCGCGCAGTGGAGCTGCCGCGGCCGCGCGCTGTGCAGACAGGAGAGGTTGCTGTGGGCAGGGCCCCGCAGGCACCTGGGGTGTGAGCAGGCCAGGGGGGGCCGGGCGGGGCCGCGCCTTGGGCGCGCCGTAGGAGCCGTCGGAGATGACGCCCATGGACACCCACACGCCCGGCTCGGTGCCCAGCACCCAATTGCGCACATGGTCGCACGCGCTGCTCGCCGCGGACAGCGCGCTGCTCATGCCGCGCATCTGCCGCAGCGCGCGCGCCCGTCAGCGCAGCGCCGCGCCGCGCTCGCTGGAGAGTGCGCCGGCCCATGCAGCTCCCACACGGGCTCAGAAACTTGGCAGTCGGCCAGCCCCCTTATGCACATGCACAAAGGCAAGCCAGGCTGATGCATGAACATGCAGCAATACGCGCAGGCCGGGCGCGCGCGCCTTGATGATGGCGGCGCCGCGCTGCTGCACGGTTGCGATGAACTCGCCGTGCAGCCAGGCGTCGTCGGCGACGGCCTCCGCGATCGGCTGCCCGCCGACGGTGCCGTGCGAGACGTCCGGGAACTGCGTGGACGAGTGGTTGCCCCAGATGATGACGTTGCGCACCTCGCCCACGTGCACGCCCAGCCGCTCGGCCACCTGCCGCGCCGCGCGCCCGGGCTGCCACCCTCGATTCGGCGCACTGTGTGCACGCAAACTCGGCCTGGTCGCGGCGCTGCAGGGATGCACGCGCTGGGCACCCAGGGCGCACCCGCAAGCAGCGCTCTCACCAGGCATGCCCCAGACTT
>JAABUY010007731.1_pt1 | contig 10154 bp, 16 predicted proteins | sample 5560271 | NCBI WGS metagenome assembly JAABUY01 (sample SAMN10711886, study PRJNA513374) | rock metagenome | isolation source: Antarctica rocks | place: Antarctica: Victoria Land, University Valley
GAGCTGCGCGTGTTCACGCGCGCGTAGCCGGCTGCTGAACCCATGGGACTGTCACTGACAGGTCGCGGGCCCGCCTGTGTCTGTGCATGTGGGCTGGGAAGCTCAGAGCAGTCCCCAGCCATAGACTGACAAATGTAGTCGAGCGCTGCGTAGCGGTGCAGTGCTTGGAAGGAAAACTGGGACCAGAAGCAAGACATGGGGACAAGCAGATGGATACTGTCAAGAGGAGAGTGTCCACACACGGCTGATTGGGAGCGCGAAAACAGTTTTGCCATTGGGGTTAATTGAAGGCAGCGACAAATGTTGTTCGTGCTCATAAATGCATGCCTGATAGGATGTGCCGATTGCTTGGGTCCTGGGTGGGTGGTCGCCTGTTGGTGTCTACGGGTTGCATCATCTTTGACTGTGCGACCTCTGAACCTCTTATGCCTTTACCTTGCATGCTCCGCGCACGGTAAACTTAATTTCTTAATTTGAATGGTTGTACGTGAACGGGTGCTGCCACATGCATGAAGCCTTTCTTGGATTCATGCATACCATCTCAACAGTCGTGATGCCATATTAGCGTGCGCTGTTTGCTGTTATTGGACTTGCACTGTCCTACCATAAGTAGACCGATTGGCATGTAGCACCCAGCCCAATATCACACCAGACCCTGTGATCTGGCATTGACTTGGTTAGAAGTGACTTGGTTAGAAGTGTGCAAGTGCGCCCCACACAACAAATTGAACCCAGTGCTTTGAGTATGGTAAGAGACAGTCGCTTACACCAATGTCAACATGCAGTCATCGTCTGGGCAAAACGTGTTTTCGTCCGTGCAACCAGTGGAAATGCAAGCAACACTCTCTTGGCCTGGCCAGTACAAAACAAACTACATCTACTAGTACAGCTCAGCCATGTGTTTGCGCACTCACATCCTTTTGATGCCACAGATGCCTGCGGCGGCAGCACAGTCGCCTCTTGCAAAACCCCTACCAGGCCCCCGCCGGCATGCCGGAGACCTCGACACGTGCGTCTTACAGACCTGCCCGCAGCCTCGCGCTTCGGCGCGACAGACGCCGGCACCCACACAGGCAGGCCGGCGCCAGCAACTGCCCGCAGCCTCGCGCTTTGGTGCGAGAGCCACCAGCGCCCACACAAGCAAGCCGGCGCCGCTGAGCGCCGCCCCGCTCGGCGCGCGCCCCGCCCTAGGCCCTAGCACTGGAAGGTGGGGCTGCAGGCGACCGCCACGATGGCGTACACGATGAGCAGCACCAGCGCGCCCGCGGCCGCCAGCAGCCGCGCGTTCTTCCACCACAGGCGGCGCCGCAGCACGCGCGCCTCGCGGTTGAACGCGAAGCTCTCGCTCTGCAGGTGGTCCGTCTTGTCCACCAGCAGCTCGATGCGCTCGCCGCGGTCCAGCACCTGCCGCGGCGCGCGCGCGCCGCATGGCTGCTGGCCCCTGTCCGCTCGGAGCGTGGGTCGGCGCTGACGCTCTGGGGCGCCTGCATGCTGCCCTGCTGAAGACTCAGGTGCCACATGCCCAGTTGACAAGCTGCCCCGCATGCGTCCTGCAGGAACGCAGTACGACTGCCCTCAAATCTCATGCAGGGGTTTTTACGTGTAGTTGCAGGGTATTCGCCCTCGGCTTCAGCACGGGGCACTGCAAATCACAACCGCAAGCAAATGTTTTGAGACGTGCAGGATGGTTCCTCCGTGGCGCGCCTTGTCGATGTTGTCCACCATCACGCTGCGCACTTCGCTGATCTCGCCGCGCACGCGGTTGATGGTGTCCGCCTTGGGGTCGTTGCTGTAAAAGTCCATGCGCACCTGCGCAGGTACATGCTTGTGTGCAGCTGCAGCAGAGGCAAAGTGATGGGACCAGCACACGTGTCTGGACGTCTTGCCTCTCTAATGGCTCCAGAGTACATAGCAGAGCAGCCACTACCACAGCAGACCACAGCAGGCACAGGATACGGGGGCTATAGACTTGCCTGCAGGGTGTGACTGAACTCCGTGTTGTACTCATACGCCGCAGCCGTGGCTGCAAGCACGCCGTAAGCAGACTCGAAGCGCTGCTTTACGTCCTCAAGGAAAGCGAAGGGTATGCGGCGCCCCAGGCCCTGCAGTCGCAGAGCAGTGTTCAAGGCGCTGCGAGCGCAGCACGTCACGGGCGCGCAGTGCATGCGTGCTGGGGCTTCTGCGCCGCAGCTCATTTGCCGCGAGGGGCGACGAGACAGCCATGAGTATTCACAACGTCCCCAGCACAGTGCGCACCTCATCCGCCATGCACAAGAACGTGATGCCAGAGTGTACCACAATATGAAACAGGTGGCGGTCCTGCGAGTACGACACCCGGCTGCGCATGCACAGGAGAGCATCAGCACATAGCGTGGCCATGCACGGTCGCCGCGCGGGCATGCGCTGAGCGCACTTGTCCTCATGTGCGACCTTTTCCAGTATGCGGTGCGCAACCAGGTTTGCGTTGCCTCCGACGGTGCTGCACGAGCACAGCAGTATGGTGAGTGAGTTGCAGAGGTGGTGCGAGTCAGAGAGCATCAGGCAGACGCCGCGCCTGTACTCGGCAAGCACAGTGCTGCCCCGTGCAACCAAGGAGTAGAGGATTGAGTCCGGCATCGCCTGGCAGTGCTACAGCGCCGTATACAGCGCTCGCTGCTCCAATGAAACAGACTCCCCGAGCTGCACTGTCTGTCTTGTTGAGCAATACTGTCAGCCTCTCACTAGCTGCTGTGCGGTCTGATGCTCAGGGCCGGCCTGCACGCCTTGCCAAGCTTCTCTGTGCTTTGGCTCGGCCCTTAACCGCACTCTTTTATGCTAGGGCCTCTCTCGGGCTCGTCGTGGGCTCGAGCCTGTGCACAGCCCACGACTGCAAGGCGAACCAGCCGGGCGCTGTTGTGGTCTAGCTGAGGAACAGTCACATACACAGAGCGTGGGACACGCGCCGCTGCACAGCCTGTGGCGATCAGGGCTCGTTGGAGCCGCAGCGACGCATGCATGACCCTTGCTAGGGCGCAGTAGGCGCCGCCTGCTGTGTGCGGGCCTGCACACCACTTGCTGGTGCGGCGTCGCACCTGGTTGGTTGCGCATGGCTTTGGCCCAGGCTCTGTTGCGCCCGTGACCGCACCGGCGAGACGGATATATGTTAGCCTTGGCTGTCCTTCTTGCCCTGCTTTCACGGAGGATACGTCTGTGCTTGGTTGGTGGTAGGCGAACGTCGGGCCATCTATGGTTGCATGCTGCTGCTGCGCGACAGCGCCAGGCTGTTTTCAAGCGTGCACGTGCTCTGGTGTGCGTGCTTGGCTATCCGCTTGCGCTGCTTGCACGAGGATACACCTGTGCTTGGTTGGCGGTAGGCGAACGGCCAGCCATCTGCGACATTCTGCAATAGCATGCTGCAGTTGTGTGGCGGCGCTAGGCTGTTCCCGGGCGTGCAAATGCTCTGTTGCCCGTGTTTGGCGGCTCTGAGGTGGCCGTGCAGTCGCAGGCTCAGCGGGCCGGCGGCAGACGATGGCGGAGGTGCAAGATGCAATAGCGCAACTCTCCCCGGAGGACCAGCAGTACATAGACAAGGCGCGCCTCGGCACGTGGCCGCCGCCGCACGGCCCACCTTTGCTGCACTGCCTGCGCTGCGGTAACCCGCGGCATGCCTGGCGCGCGCTGACTCGTGCGCGCGAGAGGTGTCGCTCCCGCTGACGGGGCCCCGTCCAGTTCCGCATCATATCAGCGCGCAGCAGGCATGCGCGCGGGGTTTGGAAAGCGTCGAGGCCCGCGCCCGTGCGCGCGCGCAGCTGGGCAAGGACCTGGCGGCGCAGCGCAAGCAGCTGCGCCTGTTCAGGCACCCGCTGCGCACGCTGTACTACTTTGGCGCGTGCGCGGGCGGCGCGGCCGCGTCCGGCGCGCTGTGGCTGGCGCGGCACCGGCTGACGCTTTACCTGCTGGTGCCCGCGCTGCTGGCATACGCCGGCCTGAAGGCCACAGGTGCGTGGGGCCCGCGCCGGGCCTCGCTGCTGTCAGGTGCTGCCTGCACCGCCGCTGTGCTCCGCGCGCTTTGCAGTGCCGGTGCCTGCCCGCCCGGGTCCGCCTCCCCGCTCATGACAAACATGTGCTGCGTGTGCTGGTCGCCGTGCCGGCCACGCAGCGCTGACGGCGCCGCCCTGTCCTGGGATGCGCTTTCGCCCTGTGCCAGCACAGGCTGCATGAGCGGGGACGATGCGGGAGCCTGCCCCTGGTTGGCAGGGCAGTCCGCCATGTGGAGGCTGCCGGGCCGCACAGCTCAATGATGCAGGCATGCTTGCCAGGACAGCCCTAGCAGCGGCTGCTGTCTGGTGCTGTGACCAGGGCGGTCGCGGGGTACCGACCCTGCGCGCCTCCAGGCCAGTGGAGCGGGCAGCTGGAGCAGGCGGAGACGACGGCGGGGTATGCGGTGTGGTGGGTCGGCCTGGGCGTGCTGTCGTCCATCGGCCTGGGCACGGGCATGCACTCCGGCCTTCTCTTCCTGTTCCCGCACATGCTGAAGGCGCGCGCCCCCCCGCCCCCGGGGCTCACGGTGTGTCGCCGGCGGCTCGCGCGTCGCCTTTGGTCTGTCTGCGTCTGTATAAGCAGCGGTCCTGCAGGGTGGGCACCGCTCTCGGCACGGCTCGCCTGCCAGCTCTGTCCCTCCCTTCCGCCGCGCTTGGCAGGCGCTACCTGGGGAGGCGCGCCGCGCTTGTGCCTGGCGCGCGCCGCCCGGGGAGGCGCGCCGCGCCGCAGCTCCTGAGCGCGGCGCGCGCGCAGGTCTGCCTGGCGGCGGAGTCGTGCGGGCACCTGGGCTTTGACGCGCGCGTGGACAAGTGGTGGAGCTCCGAGCTGTTCCACTGCGGGGCGGGGCCGCGGCGCGACGTGCACTTCCACGACATCTTTCTGAAGGCGCGCCCCCGCCCCGACCGCGCCCGGGCGCGCCTGTGAGCCCTGCGCGGCTATGCGCGCACCCCAGGCTGGGTCACTGGGTCAAATGATGAGTCAAAATCAGAGCAGGCCGCGTTGTCGCATGCACAACCCGCAGCGGCCTCGCCGCTTTAGTGCGCGCACGAGCGCAGCGCGCCGGCGGCCGCGCCGCGCAGGTGCTGCCGGCGGCGATGCTGTGGGGCGCGGGGACGGCGATGGGCGAGATCCCGCCCTACGCTTTCTCGTACCACGCGGCGCGCGCCGGCATCCGCAACGAGGAATGGGACAGCATCTTCGCCGTGCGCCCGGCGGCCGAGGGGCAGGGCCTGCTGGAGGCATCCATCAACCGCATGAAGGCCTGGATGCTCGGCTTCATCCAGCGGTGCGCTGGCGCCGTGGTGGGGGCGGCCCTGCGCGGGAGCCGCGTAGCCGCGCGGCTGCGGTGATGATGAGAGTTGGCGGCGGCCAGATAGGCCGGGCGCTGCTTCTGGACCGAGCGCGCGTGCGGCGAGCCTCGTGGGCGGCGAAGACTCTGTGCTGAACAGGAGCTTGGGTCGGTGGTGACAGGCGCGTCGCGCGCGTGCAGGCACGGCTTCTGGGGCATCTTCCTGCTGGCGGCGTGGCCCAACGCGCTGTTCGACCTGTGCGGCATCTGCTGCGGCCACTTCCTCATGCCCTTCTGGCAGTTCTTCGGCGCGACGCTCGCGGGCAAGGCCGTCGTGAAGGCGCGCCCAGGGCCCTGGCCCTAACCCTACCTGGCTGCTGCGCGGGCGCACGGCCAGGCAGCGCATAACAGCGCCCTCCTTGCTGCTGTGCCCGCCGGCCAGGGGAGCCGCGCGAGCGGCCCAGTTGCGCTGGCCTGTGGTGCATCAGCGCCCCCGGCGGCGCCAGCCTGTGGCGCGCGCCTGCAGGCGCCGACGGCGCGCCGGCGCTGCGCGCAGGTGAACATGCAGGCGCTGGTGCTGGTGAGCGTGTTCCGGCGGCAGACGCGCGAGCGGCTGATCGAGTGGCTGGAGTGGGCGCTGCCGGCGCGCGTGCCGCTGCTCTGGGACCGGCTGGGCTACACGCGCACGCCCGCGCAGATGCTGCACGCGGCCGTGGTCGGCAAGATCCGCGGCTTCCAGGCCGGCGTCGCGCGGCGGCAGGCCGCCGCGCAGCTCGACCGCCGGTGCGGCCGCCCGGGGCGGGGCCTGCGATCCTGCGGCGGGGCGGCTGAGCCGAGCGTGCGCGAGCATGTTCGAGGCCCTGGGTGCGACGCGTGTGGGCGCCGAGGGCGCGCGGCCGGCGAGCGAGCGCGGCCGCGCGGCGTGCCCACGGGCGGCGCTGTAGCCATGCGGCGCGGCGCGCGAGCGGCCGCGCGCGCGCGCGCGCGCCAGGTGGTTCCTGGGCCGGCTGGCGGACAACTTCAAGAGCGCGCGCGCGCTGCGCGCGTTTGCGTGGGGCTACGTGCCGGTGGTGGGCGGCGCGTCCGCGTGGGGCTGCATCGTGTTCCTCATGATCGCCCACTTCCTGACGTCCTGCGTGGAGCAGTTCGCGCAGAGCCAGGCCACGTACGCGCACAACCTGCGGCTGCTGGCCGAGGCGGAGAAGCTGCGCCGGCGGCAGTAGGGCGCGGGGCGCGGGGGCGGCCCCGGGGCAGCGGTGCGCGGCGGCGCTTGCTGGTATTGCCGGGGGCGCCGGGCGGGCCGGGGCGCGCCTGGGCGGAACGAACAACGCATACATAGGACGTGCCGTGTACCCCTAGGCTAGGTTTCAGGGCGCCTGCAGTGTTCGGGCGCGCCCCGCGCCGTGCAGAGCGGGCGCTGTGTGCAAGACACCGAAGTAAGTGCCATAGCTGTGCCATACCTGGGCCCGACCTCAAACACGCTGCACTGATAGCATAGCACGTGCACCTCCACCCTTCAATTCAGGCACACCGTGTCCCTACACAGCAGCAGCGCGCTCGGTCCGCCTTTGCACCAGCCCACAGGCTCCAACACGCCTGCGCTGGATGGCTTTCAGGCTGACACACTTGATTGTTCCACCTTGCCGTCCACACTGTTGTACACTGGCAGCAAAGCTACTACTCGTTTACATTCCTTGTTCTGATACACAACGTGCTGCACGTCTCAAGACTGTTCAGTGACACATGTACTCATGTAATGTGTTTACATGAGATCACACGAATCATTTCCGGCACACTTGAACCATGTGCTTACATCTACACATGCACTTGCACAATGTTCACAGCGAGGGCCCAGGCTTTGGGACATGGCGAGCGCGAGTGTGCGGGCTTTGGAACACACCTGCGGCAAAGCAGGACCGACCGGGCAGACCTACTCTGGCACAGGCGTGGCTCAAGCCCTGACGGCATCATGCTCTGGCATGCAACAGGGCCAGGAGACCCTGCGCCCGCAGCGCGCGCGGGCCTGGTTTACAGTAGCCGAAAGCTGTGCTTGTGCTGGGGGGGAACCGCCGCGGGCGCAGACACAGGCTACATGACTTGTTGCTGCGCGTGCGGGGCTCGGCCTTGGACAGGCGCTGCTTGGGGCCGTGGCCGAGCAAGGAGTACTCGTGCGGCCCGCGCGGCAGCTCGACGCCCTTAACCACTTCGTGCTCGAGCATGTGATAGTAGGTGTAGGTCTTTTTATGATGGACAGGCCGCTCTCTGTGGTGGGAAGGTCGCGCATCTTGCCGCTCTTACTGGCGTGGCGGAACTGCTTCACAACACAGGATGCTGCGCACAGTTGCGCCACGTCGTCAAGGACGACAAGGATTTGCCCCCTTTCTCAACAGAGCGGGCTCTTGAGCATTAGGAAGACATATTGCGACTGCTACGCCATGTTCCAACATGAGCTGGTCGACAACGTCAAGCCACCGCACGGGCCCGACAAGTACTACTCGTCCGGCTGGGGCCTCAAGCTGCGCCAGACCAAGGCTGAGCCCCGCATGCGCACTGAGTGGTTTAGCCTCTGACTGCGCCCGCAGCGTGTCCCCGCCCAAGCATGCTTTTTTTTTTGGGCGACTGTGACCGGAGCCCCGCGTGCGCTGCGGGGCCAGGGTCTCCCCGCCCTGCGGCATGCCATAGCATGCTGCAGGCGCCCAAATAATACGCCAACTCCGGTGGCGAAGCATGATCCGCCGGGCGGTCCTGCACTACCACAGGTGCTGGCTCGTTTATAGGGCAATCGCGTCATGCTACGGCATGCAATAGGGCCAGGAGACCCGGGGCCTGCAGAATGCGTAAGCACGCCCACATGCCCACGCTCCTCCCACCCTACCCTACGGGCTTAGTTGACGCGCTTGCTCCGCCATTCCCAGGTGGGTCGCATGGAAGTAGGTGCGCAACGTTCGGCTGGAAGAGCCCATGCCATGTTGTCCCAGAGCCACAGGGGCTGCAACTGTTTCAAATGGAAGGAGCAGGCGCTGCTGCCATGGATCGCGCTGGTCAAAGTGCTCGCACGGACAGACGGTGTCGAGGTGCCACTGGCAGACGCTGGGATCACCGGCGGCGCCTCTCGACCACATCCCTCCGGTCACACCTTTTGGCCTGCTCGACCCGCACGAGCGGCGCCGCTGCTCCCACTGAATAAATATGCAGGCCCTCTGTCCACGCGACAACACGGCGAAGGGCCTCTCCAGCCGGACAGTGCACACCCTGGTACCATGCACCACCACGTGAAAAAGGAGGAGCGAGCGCGTCTGGCTGCTTCCCCAGAGCGTCAGCTAGAACCCATTGTACAGGGTGGGAGGAGCGTGGGCATGTGGGCGCGCTTGGTTCCGCGCGCTGCAGGCCCAGGGTCTCCTGGCCTTGCTGCATGTCATGGCATGAAGCCCCCGCTCAGTTAAGAAATCGAATCCTGCGGCAAAGCAGGACAGCCGGGCGGCCCTGCTCTTGCCGAAGCTGCATCTGAAGCACGCGCACTTGCGCGCGTGTAGCCCGCAGGCTGTCTCACAGCCTGGACATTTTCTTGCTGCAAGTTTTGGGCAGGTACACGCAAACTTGCAAGAGATATAAGGTGACAGCTTGAAAGATGTGCAAGTAAACGTTTTAGTGACCTGACCTGCGCTCCTACCTATGAGCGCAGCAGTGTGCTTGGACTGCAAGCGCTTTGGCACTGTGACGTAATAGCTCAGGTGCACACCTTTGCGGTGCAAGCAGTGGAATCCTCCCTGATGACCTTACTGTGAGGTGAAACGGTGAGGTGAAGCGCCAAGGCCAGCGTGCGGACTGCTGAGCGTAACACGCAAGTGGCGCCCCGCGCAATAAGCGGCGGCCCGCGCAGCAAGCTGGGCTGCGCTGTAACACTCGCACGGGCCACCAGCAGGCCAGCACTAGTGCAATGATGCTGCACAAATGCCACCAGTGCAGTTCCTCTGTGCTTGAAGTGCCACAAATCCAAGGAGCCCAATCAGGCTGGAGACCAAGGCTGTACCCAGAACATGCACCCGCGACAGGCGAAGTAGATTTTTTCCTCAACGCAATCTAGAGCCAAAAGCGAAAACGAAAGTCACCTGCCAGTGCTCTTTTGTTGCTCGCTGTGACAGCGTTGGCGATGCTGTGGAACGACCGGTGTCCAACATGAGTATGTCCGGGCGCGGCCCGGAGGGGCTCCCTGTGAAAAAGTGCTTTTCCGCCGGCGAGCTGCCCTGCTCGTCCTTCTCGCTGGGCTCCTTCACGCGCGGGCCAGCTGGTGCGCCCCGCCGCGGAGCGTATCCTCCTGGCATGCATCCGTCAGCCGCCGTGGGTGTCATGGCGTCGCGGGGGCAGCGTGATCGGGGAGGCCTGGGTTGGCGGGCGGCGACTGCAGCGCTGGCGGGCCTGTGCGGCTGGGGTTTGTGGCACCGCATGCCTAGGTGGCCGGGGCGACGCTTGACAGCCACGCCCTGCCGGGGTCGCAGGCTCGTCCGGCGGGCTGACCGGCAGCGCGGACCCGTGCCTGCTCGCGCTGCTGTATGGCGGCGCCGCTGCGTACCACCCGCAGCCGCTGCCCGCGGATGCCCTGGGCGCGCAGCTATTCTGCGCGCGCGCGGCCAGCCACGCGCGGCAGGCGGAAGACGCCGCGGCCGCCGGCGCGCCGCTCGGCGGCTTTGGGCTCACCGGCGGCGCGTCGGGCGCGCCGGAGGGCGCGCTCGCGGTGGTTGACGCGCGCCCGCATGCCGGCCGCGCATGGCCGCTGCCGTCCGCGCAGCAGGTGCGTGGCAGTGGGGGTGGATGCGGCGCACGTGCAGGGTGTGTGCGGTGCGTGCGC
>JAABUY010007733.1_pt1 | contig 10153 bp, 11 predicted proteins | sample 5560271 | NCBI WGS metagenome assembly JAABUY01 (sample SAMN10711886, study PRJNA513374) | rock metagenome | isolation source: Antarctica rocks | place: Antarctica: Victoria Land, University Valley
ATGTGCATGGTGAGCGGATACCGGGCGAACCCTTGCGGTTGCCGTTGATCCGCGGATTATCGGGATCTACAACTTGTCAGGAGGAAAGATGTCGTCTCCCGTAGCTGCCGACCAGAGCCTGAAGCGTGAATTCCGCCTGTGGTCATCGTTCGCGTTCGCCTTCGCTTTCATCTCGCCAATCGTCGCGTTGTACGGGATCTTCGGGTTGGCAATCACCGCAGCCGGCCCGCGTTTCTGGTGGGGGTTCTTCGTGGTGTTCGCCGGGCAGATTCTGGTGGCGTTTGTTTTCGCCGCGCTGGTCTCCCGGTGGCCGATCGAGGGCTCGATCTACCAGTGGTCCCGTCGACTGCTCGGCAACGGCTTCGGTTGGTTCGCCGGCTGGGCCTACACCTGGACTTTGATCATCGCTATGGCGACGGTTGCCTTGGGTGCTGCGGGTTTTATCGCCAACATCGTGGGGATCGACAGCCCCACCGGGGCCCAGCGGGCGAGCATCGCGTTTGTGATCCTGTTGTGCGGCACCGGGTTGAACCTGGTCGGCCGTCAGGCTCTGAAGCTGTTCATGACGGCGAGCATCATCGCCGAGGTCGTCGGTTCGCTGGGCCTGGGTACCTGGTTGCTGCTGTTCCACCGCCACAACTCGTTGAGTGTGCTGTTCCACAGTGCTGGAACGGAGGGCGCGGGTTACTTCTCGCTGTCCGGTCCGTTCCTGGTCGCTGTTGCCTTCATCGGATTCTCCTTCGTGGGCTTCGAGAGTGCCGGCGCCATCGCCAAAGAGGTGCACGAGCCGCGGAAAAATCTCCCGAAGGCAGTCATCTTCTCGCTGGTGTTCATCGCAGCGGTGGTCATCTACGCCAGCCTGGCCATCATCCTGGCGATCCCCGACCTGTCCGCTGTTGCCAACGGCACGGTGGCCGATCCCGTCTCTTCCACGCTGACCGCTGCGCTGGGCAGCGGGATCGCCAAGCCGGTCGAGGTGCTCTTCGTCATCGGGTTTCTCGCCAGCTTCCTCGCATTGCAGACCTCGGCCTCACGGCTGATTTGGGCGTTCGCGCGGGACCGAGCCCTTCCCGGTGCTCAGGTGCTGTCCCGACTGAGCACCAAACAGCGATTGCCCCGGGCGGCCCTGCTCATCACCACGCTGTTGGGTGCAGTGCTGTTTTTGCTGAGCAACCTGGCCAGCAACCTGTACACAATCATGGTCAACTTTTCTGCTGGGGGGTTCTTTCTCGCGTTCCTGTTTCCGCTGGTCGGGTTTTCCTGGCTGCAGGTACGACGGTTGTGGACCCCTGGCCCGTTCACCCTCGGCCGAGGATCGTTGGTCTTGACGGTGGTCGCGACGGTCTGGGTCATCTTTGAGTTCCTGAACATCGCGTGGCCTCGCAGGGTATATCCGGATCGGTACCTGGACTGGTCCGTGTGGATCATGATCGCGGTTCTGGGCGTCCTCGGCGGTGTTGTCTATGGAGCGGTGCGGCCGGGGATAATCAGGGCCGCTGTCATCGACGACGCGGAGCACGCGGACGCCGTGCTCGACGCTCAGGTCGCCCGGCCATGACCGGCGAATGCCTTGGGCGTACGGCGGTCGTGACCGGAGCCGCCAGTGGGATCGGCGCCGCCGCCGCCGCCGAACTGAAGCACCGGGGCTGGGCGGTGGCGGCACTGGACCTGCACCCGGCAACCGATTGTGACTACACGGCTCAGGTCGACGTCCGCGACGCGGATGCGGTCGCGGCCGCGGTTGTGTCGATCAAAGATCGGCTCGGGGTGATCGACTGTGCGGTCTCCGTGGCGGGTCACTACGAGATGCTGCCGGTCGGGGACATATCGCCGGAGCAGTGGCTCCTGATGCTCCGGGTCCACGTCGGGGGCCTGTTCAACCTGTGCCGCGCCGTGCTGCCGGGAATGCTGGCCCGCGGGAACGGTGCGGTGGTGGCGGTATCGAGCGAACTGGCCGTGGGCGGCGGCGGTGGGGACGCTCACTATGCCGCGGCGAAGGGTGCCATGCTGGGTGTGGTGAGGAGCCTGTCCGCCGAGGTGGCCGGCCGGGGAATCCGGGTGAACGCCGTAGCGCCCGGGCCAACCGACACACCCCTGCTGCCACCCGATTCGCCCTGGCGGAGCACCGAGTATCTGCGGAGCCTGCCGCTGGGTCGGTTGGTCACGCCCCGGGAAGTGGCTCTATGCATCGCATTTCTTGTCGAAGAGGGCTCGTTCTGCGTCGGCGAGGTTTTGAACCCGAACGCCGGAGCGGTGATCTGACATGGCCGGGAATCCGCCGCTCGTCGGCAAAGTCGCCCTCGTTACCGGTGCTGCTCAGGGCATGGGCGCCTCCCATGCGCGACGTCTGGCTGCTTCGGGTGCATCGGTGGCCGTCAACGACCTCGACCCTTCTCCGGCTCTCGACTCTTTGGCTCAGGAGATCGGTGGCATCGCGGCTCCTGGCGATGTGAGCAATGGCCCGGAGGTGCAGCGACTGGTGGCCGGTGTGCAGAACCGGCTCGGCCCGGTGGACGTGCTGGTCGCCAACCATGCCTACATGAGCATGGCCGCACTGGTGGACTGCGATCCAACCGACTGGTGGAAGGTGGTCGACACCAATCTTGGGGGTACCTTCCACCTCATCCAAGCAGTGCTCCCCGGTATGCGCCGACGTGGCGGGGGAAGGATTATCGTCGTCTCCAGCGAGTGGGGCGTCATCGGTTGGCCGGGCGCCACGGCCTACGCGGCGTCCAAGGCCGGACTGATCTCTTTGGTGAAGACCCTCGGGCGGGAACTCGCCCCGGAGGGGATCATCGTCAACGCCGTAGCCCCGGGCGTGACCGACACTCCGCAGCTCGAGGTCGACGCGCTTGACGCCGGAATCAGCCTGGCCCAGATGCATTCCACCTACGCCGCGGGTATCCCGCTGGGGCGGATCGCGCAACCGGACGAGATCTCGGCGGTCGTCGCGCTACTGGCGGATTTCCGCTTGTCGGCCATGGTCGGCCAAGTGGTCCAGGCCAACGGTGGATCTACCCGGAGCCGGGCCTGAAAACAAGCACCGCGATGCTGAAACAGAGCGGCCCACAGGACGAGAGGATCAATCAGCAGTGACCGAGCAACACCAGCACTACCCCGACGGCGTCGTCGGGCAGATCGACGGGCAGCAGATCCCGCGTTATGCGGGACTGACCACGTTCGCGCGACTCCCACGGGTGGAGGACGTCGAAAACTTCGATGTGGCCGTCGTCGGTCTGCCGTTCGACACTGGCGTCACCTACCGTCCGGGAGCGCGGTTCGGGCCGTCCCACATCCGGCAGGCCTCCAGACTGCTTCGCCCCTACAACCCCGCCCAGGACGCTGAACCCTTCCGTAGCGCCCAGATCGTCGATGCGGGAGACATCGCGTGCAACCCGTTCGACATACCCGAAGCGCTTGAGCAGATCGAGCTCGGGCTCCAGCCGTTGATCGGCGACGGCCGTCCCTTCCTGTGCCTGGGGGGAGACCACACGGTCGCCCTCCCGGCGCTACGCGCCGTCAAGGCCGTACACGGTCCGGTGGCCTTGGTGCATTTCGACGCCCATCTGGACACCTGGGACACCTACTTCAATGCTCCGACCACGCACGGCACTCCTTTCCGCCGCGCATCGGAGGAGGGTCTTCTGCTCAAGGAACACTCCGCGCATATCGGGATCCGCGGATCGCTGTACGACCGAAAGGATCTGCTCGACGATGCCGAACTCGGGTTCACCATCGTGCACTGCCGGGACATCGACCGCATTGGTATCGACGGAATCGTGCAACGTGTCCTGGATCGGGTGGGCAGCTCCAAGATCTATGTGTCCATTGACATCGACGTGCTGGACCCGGCCTTCGCCCCGGCGACGGGCACCCCGGAGGCCGGCGGGATTACGAGCCGGGAACTGCTGGCGGTCCTGCGGGGAATAGGCGGGCTACCGCTCGTCGGGGCAGACATCGTCGAGGTGTCACCGGCCTACGACCACGCCGAGATCACCGCTGTCGCCGCCGCAAATCTCGCCTACGAACTGTTGACGATCATGTCGACCAGTCGGCTGGGATGAGCGGCCCGGCCGGTCCGGTGCCTTGGCCGGACGGGAAGAGCTCCGCAGCGTCGTTCAGCTTCGACATCGACGCGGAGTCGGCGGTCCTGTGGCGGGCTCCGCAGAACGCGCATCGGATGAGTGTCATCAGCCACCAGGCGTACGGTCCCTTGGTCGGGGTTCCGCGCCTACTCAGGTTGCTTGACAAACACCAAATTCGTTCCACCTTTTTCGTTCCCGGGTACACCGCTCATAGATATCCCGGGGTGGTGAGAAATATCGCCGCAGCCGGCCATGAAATCGCCCATCACGGATACCTGCACGAGCAACCCACTGGCCTGAGCGCCGCGGAAGAAGCGATCGCTTTAGACCGCGGGCTCGAAGCCCTCGAGGAAGTCGCAGGCATCCGCCCTGTCGGGTACCGGGCCCCGATGTGGGATCTGTCGTGGCGGACCCCGGCGCTACTGGCCGCTCGGGGTTTCCTCTACGACTCAAGCCTGATGGACGCCGACTACCCGTACGAACTCGAGGTGGGCAACGGTCAAACGCGATCCTTGGTGGAGATTCCCATTCAGTGGGCCTTGGACGATTGGGAGCAATACTGCTTTCTACCTGAGATCTCCGGTAGTGGACTGATCGAAATACCGGCCAAGGCACGGGAACTGTGGCAGGCCGAGTTCGAGGGTCTGCGTTCGGTCGGCGGATGCTGGGTTCTTACCAACCACCCTTTCCTTTCGGGACGTCCCTCCCGCGCCCTTGAGCTCGACCAGCTCATGGCGCATGTCGTGGCGTGCACCGATGTTTGGGTGGCGTCGCTGGAGGACATCGCGCGCCACGTCCGCGGTCTCGGCCTGGATCGGCGGACCGTCGAATTACCCACCGGCCTGGAGGACTCAACTGAGGCTCCGTGAGCGCTCATAAACAATCGGCGGGGGACACCGATCGGAAAAATCACAACCTCCAGATCAGCGCAATTCCCCACGGCGTGTCCGACGACCGGCTACGCACGAAGAACCCTTCATTTTACTGCCGCATGCAATGCGTCGAGGAAATGGTCCTCAACGTCCTCGTTGCAGGGCAGACGATGGTCGGGCGCGACGACCACATCAGCCCTGGATTCCCAGTAGAAAGGCTTCCGCAGCTTTTGGCACTGTAGGTCCTGACCCGTTCGGCAAGTCTGGCGACCGTGCGGGTTTCCCCGTTGCAACACGCAGGGCACGGACCTTCGTCGGCATGGTGACGAGGTTCCCCTGATTGTTTCTACGGAGAAGCGGAGCGCAATCAATTTGAGACCGCAACCTACCGTCACCGCTGCCAACTCGTCGGCGCGTCATCGCGCCTGACCTGTTGGGCGGGGGTGCGTGTGCGTGGCCCCATTGTTGGGTTATCACGGTCACCGGCATCGTGGGTCAGGTCAGGCCAGGTATGCACTCGGGTTGTGCCCGTCGAGCGGACGGGTTTGTTCGAAGGCGTGCCCGATGTCCAGTACCGCCTGTTCCCCCAGCGCCGGCCCGATGATTTGCAGGCCCACCGGTAGCCCGTCGAGGATCCCGCACGGCACCGACAGGCAGGGCAGGCCGAGGAGGCTGGCTGGTCCGACAAGTCGGATCATGCTGTCAATGGCGTTGACCGGCTCACCGTTGACCAGCGCGGTGTCTTCGCCGACCGTGGGTGTGCGACTGCCCAGGGTCGGCCCGATGAGGACGTCTATGCCTTGGAATGTGCGGTGCACCTCACGTCGCAGCGACCGGCGGAGCTGCTGCGCCTCGAGGTAGTCGACAGCCGACGGGAGCTCACCACACTCCAGCAGGAGCCGCACATCATCGCCGTAGTCCCCGGGGCGGTCACGCAGGTTCGTGTGGTGCACCGTGCTGGTCTCGGATGTGTCGATGACCGTCAACGCGAACTCGGTGTTCGCGAGCCTAGTCGGCGCAGCGCTTCGATGCCGTCGTGTATCAGTTGGGCGATCGCGTTATCGATTCCGTTGAAGTAGAAGTCCTCCTCGACGCCGATGACCATCCCTGCGCAGCCGTCCCGCAGCGCGTCGGCCGTGCTGGTCGGGGGCAGTCTCAATGAGCTCGGGTCGCGTGGGTCGTGGCCGCTGATCACGTCCAGGACGAGTGCGGCGTCTCGGACGGTGCGGGTCATTGGACCGACGTGGTCGAGCGTCCATGCTTCCGGGAAGACACCGAATCTGCTCACCCGACCGTACGTCGGCTTGAGCCCGACGATTCCGCATAGGGCCGCCGGGATGCGAATGGATCCTGAAGTGTCGGTACCCAGCGCGGCCGCTGCCATGCCGGTTGCCAGCGCCACCGCCGATCCGCCGCTGGACCCACCCGGGGTCTTCGTCATGTTCCAGGGATTACGGCAGGTACCCCAGTGCGGGTTGTCGGTTGTGCCACCGAGGGCGTACTCGTGCATGTTGGTTTTCCCGACGACGACTGCGCCGGCTCGGGCCAGCCGGGTCGTGACGCCGGCGTCAGCGGTGGGCACGAAGTCGCCGTGGATTCTCGAGCCCATCGTGGTCCGCTTGCCGCTGATGTAGATGTTGTCCTTCACCGCGGTAGGAATGCCATGCAGCGGGCCGCGACGGTGCCCGGACGCGAGCTCCGCCTGCGCTGTCCTGGCGTCGGCCAGCGCGCTCTCGCGGTAGACGTCGATGAATGCCTTGAGCTGGTCGCTGTGCGCCTCGATCGCGGCGAGCGCAGATTCGGTGACCGCAACGGGTGAGAGGTCCCCGGCGCCGATCAGCGTGGAGAGTTCTGTGATGGACAGTGCGGCGAGCTCAGCCGGCATCTGAGCTCACCGCAGTCCAGGTCACCGCGATCTCGCTGCCGGCCAACAGGCGTTCGTCGGCCGCGGCCCGCAGAGTGCGGATCTTTCCCCAATACTCCAACAGCAGTGCCCGGTCCTGGTTGGGAACGGTGAGGCCGCGCCGGTCGATCAGGTGGGCGATGTCGGTGTCGCGGTCGTTCACGTGTCCGCTCCGGTTGCACGCAGAGCAGCCATCGCGGCTGTCTTGGACCGCAGGTAAACGAAGTAGTAGACGATGCCCGCCGCGTAAATGATCGCCACGATGAGGAGATCGCGGGTGGTCTGCTGGCTCAATGCCACCACCGCGCCGACGATCGCGATCAGCGGCGGCAACGGGAAAAGTGGCATCCGGAACGTCCGCGGCGAGCTCTTGTCACGTAGCCGGCTGACGATCGCGGCGGCGCCGACGAAGACGTAGATCGCGATCGTCAACACCGACACAAAGGTCACCACGGCAACGACATTGGACAGGAAGCACAGCACCGTGGCGAACATGCCGACGAAGATCGTGGCAACCCACGGCGCATCGGTCGATCTAAGTAATCTGTTCAGCGCGGTGCTCACCGGTCCCGGCCAGATCCTGTCCCGTCCGCTGGCCCACAACACCCGAGCCATCTGGAGGGTTATCGCCAGACAGGCGTTGAAGAACGCGATGACGGCACCGATGGTCAGGATTGTGGCCGCAGTGTGTCCGAAGCGCTGCTCGACGACATAGGTCAATGGGGTGCTCGAGCCCAGGAAAGTCTTGAGGTCGGGTGCGCCGAACGCCGCGCCGAGGAAGGCCGCAAGTTCGAGCACCACCCCGATGAGGCAGGAGTAGAGCACCGCCTTACCGACGTTGCGGGTCGGGCCCTTGGTTTCTTCTGCGAAGGAGATGGCCGCGTCGTAGCCGTTCACCGACTGCAGCGCAACAGCGACAGCCGCGACGACGGCGCCGGTGGTGAACGAGGACAGCTGCCCGCCGACCAAACCCTGCGGGTGCAGAAATGTCGAGACGCTCTGAACGGGGTGCGAAAAGCCGGCGACCGCGATCACCACGATGACAACCATCTCAAGTGCGAGAAACAGCGCAGTCATCAGCGCGTTGACGTGAATCTTGAGCATCGCCAGTGCGGTGACCACCACCATCGCGATCGCGGATGTGAGGTTGACAGGGATCGAGGAGTTCAGCGAGTTCGCATAGGTGCCAACGCCGAGCGCAATGCTGGCCGGCAGGAAGATCGCCAGCACTATGTAGCTCAACAGAGTCAAAAACGAGGCCCACGTGCCGAGCACGCGTGCCACGATGCTGTACATGCCGCCGGCGATGGGGAAAAGCGAGCCGAGTTCGGCCATACACAACGCGACCATGACGGCCAGGCCGGCCCCGGCCAGATAGGCAATGACCGAGCCGGTGCCCGCCAACGCGACCACCGCAATCCCGACGATCAGCAGTGAGCCCGCCGGCGTGATGTCCGAGAGCGTCAGGATCACCGAGCCCTTCGTGGTGAGGCCGCGCTCGAGTCTGGGCGTGTAGCCGAGCTGTCGTAGCCGGGCGTCGCCGTCGTCGACCACCGGCCACGTCGCACCGTCGGTCGTGGTATTCACCATGGGAATCGGTCCTTTTCGTCGGCAGCCCTCGCACCTCCGAGGTGCCCGTAGTGTAAGAGGTTGGCGCGGTCTCGGCTCGATCAGGACGACAAGATCCGGGCTGAAACTTTGTGCAATTGCGCCTTTGCCCCGCTCCAACGGCACGACACCATGGACGGCAGCAACACGCACCGGAGAGGAGCGTTAACGGTGTTCGGCACGTCTGTCTGCTCGGCTGCCCGCGCCGTCCGGTCGCCGGCATGAAGGCCAGTGATGACGTCGTGGACGGGGTCACCGCGGCCCGGGACGCCGCCGAGGCCGCCGCCCAAGCGCACGTCAGCATTGAGGAAGCTGACGGCGAGCATGCCAACCGGCTCATCGCGCAGGCCGGCGAGCTGGTGTGGGGTCCCGGCGGGACACTGGCCCCCAACGAGCTGCGGGCGCTGTCTTTCGCCGGCAATCCGGTGCACTTGGCGGTCGACAACCGGCGCCCGGACCGCCCGGTCGTGGGGTTTGCCGTGGGGTTCCTCGGTTGGTCTCCCGGCGTGCATGTGCATTCCCACCAGGCAGGCGTGGTGCCGGGGTACCACCGCCAAGGCATCGGGTTCGCTCTCAAGCTTGCGCAGCGCTGTACCTGCATCGCGCACGGGATCACCGAGATGCGGTGGACCTTCGATCCGCTGGTCCGCCGCAACGCGGCGTTCAACCTGATGGCGTTGGGTGTATGCGCCGCAACCTTTCATCCCGACTTCTACGGGACAATGAGCGACTCGATCAACGCCGGAGACCGCTCCGACCGCATCGAGGTCGTCTGGGACCTGCACCGGCCGCTGCCTTCGCGCAACCAACGGGCAGCAGCGGACCTCACTCATGCCGTCGGGCCGGCGCTGCTCAGCGCCCGAGACGGTCGGCCCGTCGTCGGCGATCGGAGCCCGACAGCTGGTGCGGTGATTCATGTGCCCGACGACTACGCCGCGATCCGGGCCAGCGAACCCGAACTAGCCCAGAAATGGCGCGCAGCCGTACGGCACGTCCTTGAGACCGCGTACCAGACCGGGTTCCGCATCGGCGCCGTGGACGAGCACGGGTACCGCCTTGTCGGCGCAGGCACGGACTAGATGACACAGGACCCGACGGTCGAACGCCGCACCTCCGACGGCGCGGATTTCGTCGCTCACCTCGTCACTAAGTTGGTGGCGCGGCAGCAGGAGATGGTCGAACGACTGGTTATCCTCGTCTCAAGCGAGTCGCCGTCCGGCGACCCAGACCGGTTGGCCGCGACGGCCGACTTGGTCGTCGACCACGGCACACGGTTGCTGGGCATCGCGCCGGAACGCATCGATGCCCCTGGCGCGCCGATACTCCGCTGGCAGCTGCCCGCGGTGGATTCCCGCTCCGGCCCGGTCGTCCTGCTGGCGCACCTGGACACCGTCTGGCCCGCGGGCACGGTCAAGCGGTGGCCGTTCAGCGTCGCCGACGACCGAGCGACAGGTCCCGGCGCGTTCGACATGAAGGCCGGGCTCGTGCAGGCCCTGTTCGCGCTGGCCGAGCTCGCGACAGCGAACATCGCACGCCCTCCGATCGTGCTGCTGGTGACGGCCGACGAGGAGATCGGCTCGCCCGTCGGACGAGACGTCGTCGAGTCGACGGCCTATGGCGCCTCCGCGGTACTGGTCCTCGAGGCATCGCTCGACGGCCGGCTTAAGGTGGCTCGCAAGGGCGTG
>JAABUY010007734.1_pt1 | contig 10150 bp, 8 predicted proteins | sample 5560271 | NCBI WGS metagenome assembly JAABUY01 (sample SAMN10711886, study PRJNA513374) | rock metagenome | isolation source: Antarctica rocks | place: Antarctica: Victoria Land, University Valley
GTTGGCCCTCGGCTGTTTCGTGGAAGGTGGGTCCCAGCGCTATGGGACAAAAGTTCAGTCAGCGCGGGAACGGCGACGGCATAACGTTGCCCTAGACATAGGCACTGATCGCGGAACCGGAACACTCACGCTCGATTTATGATGTTGCCAGGCGATACAGAAAGCAGCGCTGGACCCTGGTTTCAAGACCGCCGCAAGCCAGCGAAGCTTCCAACTCAGTGCAAATGTTCCTGGCTGAAGGCCAGATTATGAGGGGATATCAAGCGGGTTCGCTTAACCTGAAGGCTATCGGCCTGCCCAGCCAATCCGCTCCGGCAACGCTTGGCAAGTCGCCGTTCAGCGTGCCGGACCCGGCAGGACGCCCATGGAGACGGCACTAAGAACGCCACGCGGCACGCGATTGTTGCAGCGGCAGATACGGGTCTGGTGCCGACGGCCGGTGCCAGCATGGGCCGCTTATAACACAGGGAGCAGAACCTAGCCAATCGGCCGCCGCGCCGTTTCCGGCGCCATCGCCGTGGCCCAAGCCGTAAGCAACGCGCACGCGATAAGGTAAACGGCGATCGGCCACGCTGCCCCGCCGCTCCAAGCCATCAGCGAAGCAGCGATGAAAGGCGTCAACCCCCCGCTCAGCGCCGCGCCGATCTGGAACCCCAGCGACGCCCCGGTGTAGCGCAGCCGCGTTGGGAACAGCTCCGAGTACCAAGGCGCCCCCACGCTGAACCCAACCATCTGGCCGCAGTTGATGCCGAGCACGATCGCCAGCGTCACCAGCGTCATGTCCCGTGTGTCCAGCAGCCAGAACAGCGGAAAGGCGAACAGCGCCGAGAACAGGCAGCTCGAAAAGAACATTGTCCGCCGCCCCAGCGCGTCCGACAGCCAGCCGTAAAGCGGGATGGTGAACAGTGCGACGAACGACGCGAGCAGCAGGGCGTTCAAGATGCCCGCCCGCGGCAGCCCAAGCTTGCCGGTGGCATAGCTGATGACGAACACCCCGGCGACGCTTGCCCAGGCGATCTCCGAGATTTTCAGCCCGACCGCAATCAGGAACGGCCGCCGGTGGGTCGTGAGGACCTCGGCGATCGGCATGCGGGCGACCTGCTGCCTTGCCTCCAGGCTGCGGAATGCCGGCGTTTCCTGCAGGCGCAATCGGATGAACAGGCCGATCCCGACCAATAAAATGCTGACCAGGAAGGGCACGCGCCAGCCCCAGGCGAGGAAGTCCTGCTCCGGCATCCGCGCGATGAGGGCAAAAACGCCAATCGCGGCGAGGTTGCCGATCGGGTTGCCCATCTGCACCATGGCCCCCAGCATGCCCCGGCGCCGCTGCCCAGCGTTCTCGACGACCATCAGCACCGCCCCGCCCCACTCGCCGCCGAGGCCGATGCCTTGCAGGAAACGCAGCGCCACCAGAAGCACCGGGGCGGCCAGGCCGATCTGCGCGTAGGTCGGCAGCAGGCCGATCAGGAACGTGCCAACCCCCATGATGACGATCGTGGCGGCCAGCATGGCCTTGCGTCCGATCCGGTCGCCAAAGTGCCCGAACAGCGCCGCGCCCAGCGGGCGGGCAAAGAAGCCCACGCCATAGGTGCCAAAGCCGACGATGCTGCTGAGCGCCGGGTCTGTGCTCGGGAAGAATAGACGGTTGAATACCAGCGCCGTGGCGACCGCATAGATCAGGAAGTCGTACCACTCCACCGCGGTGCCCAGGATGCTGGAGAGCAGGATACGGCGGATTTGATGATCCGTTGGGGTTGGCGGCGCGGCAGTTGGCTGCTGTGTTGCGCTCACGCCGCTCTCCTTAAAAGATCGTATCAAGCATGGAACGTGCCAGCGGCCCCGCGAAGACTCAAGCGTCCACGACCAGCCGGTCGGACGCGCACCCGGCGACGCAACTGATCAGATGGGTGGCCCGCCGCGAGGCCAGCAGCACGCGGTCGCGATGTACCGGCGCCCCCTCCAGCCAATGCACCTCGCAGGCGCCGCAGATCCCGCCCTCGCAGGACGAGCCTACGTCGGCGCCAAGTGCCCGCAGCCCGGCCAGCATCGACCCGCCCGCCGCGACCATGGCCTCCGCTCCGGTCGAGGCGCGGACCAGGGTGTAGGGCCGCGCGTCAGGGTCGGGCGCCAAGGCCGGCGGGATAAAGTGCTCGACCCGGGCGGCGTCGCCGGGCCAATCCGCGGTGGCCTGGGCGAATGCCTCGATCATCCCGCCGGGGCCGCAGCAATACGCCTGGACGCCAGGAGCATAGGCGCCAACCAGCGACGCCAGGGCCGGGCGCGGTCCCGCCACGGTGTCGTGCAGCATTACCCGGCCGGCGGCGAGCCAGGGCGCCAGGTCGTCCGGGCACGGCAACGAGCGGCCCCGGTGCAACAGGTGCAGCGCCCAGTCCGCGCCGGCGCGTTCGAGCACCGGCGCCATGGCGAGGAAGGGCGTGACCCCGATGCCGCCGGCGACCATCACGTGGCGCGAGGCCGCCTCGGCAATGGGGAAGGTGCAACGCGGCATCGAGGCTGCGACGCCGCCGCCGGCCGCGAGCGCGTCGTGCAGCCAGGCGCTGCCGCCGCGGGACGGCTGTTCGCGCTTGACCGCGATCTCCCAGCGGTCGCTGGCCGCCGGGTCGCCGCACAGGCTGTAGGCCCGCAGGCCGACGCCGGGAACGTGCAGGTCCAGGTGCGCGCCCGGCTTCACGCGCGGCAGGCCGTATCCATCGGGGTCGCACAGTGTCAGGCGGCGCACGCCGGGTCCGGCAGGCCAGGCCGCCAGGACGCGCAGGGCGGCGATATGCCGCGGCATGGCTGGGCCTCTCAGGCCGGCCTGATGGCCTGGCCGAGCCGCACGGTGCCGCCCTCGAGGATCTTGCAGTTCAGGCCGGAGCGGTGGACCAGCGGATCGAACACCGGTTTGCCCAGGATCTCCTCGATGTGGCGGCACGGGATGGACAGGCGCGTCGCCTCCACCAGGCACTCGCCGATCCAGAAGCGGCGGCCCACGAGGTGGTTCAGCGGCACGCCGCGCGTGGTGATGTTGCGGCGGTGCTCCTCCGGCAGCAGCTCGATCTTGTAGTCGCGCAACACGTCGTCGAGGACCTCTTGCTCGAACAGCGTGACTTGGCGGCCCTCCTCCGGTTTTTCTGAGTAGAAGCCCTGCTCGACGCCGATCTGGTAGCGGTCGCCGACGATCCCCGAGCCGGCCACGAACTCGACGGCGTCATGCGTGCGCATTGGCAGGAAAGCCCGCGGCGTGGTGTGGAGGCCGGCCACGACGCCGGCCCAGGTAGGAATTGCCGGCATTCACCGCTCCTTGTTCGGCTTTTCTTGCCGGGGCACACTCAAGGCGAGGATGTGACTTGCAAGTTCACCATGTCAATCTGGCAGGGCGATTGCACATGTAGTGCATATGAATTGCACATGAGCTGCATGCAAGATTGTGCAGCCGCGTCTGCCTTGTGCGCTCTTGTTCGGGGCAGACAGATCCGACCAGAACTGCCGAAAACCGACCGCGCCAACGTTGCTGAATTGGTGAAAATCTCATATGCGACCGCCCTAAATGGGGCACTTAAGTCTTGACAACTATGCCAGGGTTTTCCTATATGAAAAAATGCAAGAAAACAAATAATTAGTGTGTGTTCCTATATAGGAAATGTAGATATGGCAGGTTCATCTCCACCTGTTGCGAGAGTTTTGAAGTCAGTTGACAAGCCTTTACTTGTATATTTTGATGAATCTTCAAGCAAAACTCTCCGATGCATATTGACTGAAAAATCGTCGCTCTTTCTCGAGAGCAGCCCCTCCTCTGCAAATGTCATTGTCTTTGGTTCCGATGAGATAAGCTACATCAAACGAAGTCCTTTGTACAACGCATGGAGATCGAAAGCCATATGCATATCTGAGGAAGACATACCCACTTTTATTTTGCCTGGTCTTTATGTGGCAAATATGAAGTCATTCATTACATCATCACGAGCAAAGACTATAAACTACTTTATTTCGGAACGTGATGCGCCAAATTTGGAGATCCGGCGGTTTGCTGATCGAAAAATGGATAAGCGATACCTATACAGTTTTATGGGCGCATCGAGTTCATGGGCGAGGAAGCGGCTTTTCAGATCAGTCCTTTCCAAGTCGGACACGCTAATTGAGGCCACGAATTCATACAACCACTGGACCACTGATCAAACCGAGGCCCAGAACAGGGCGAGCCAGAATTTGCGCTACGCACAGGTGATGGCGTCATCCAAGTTCGTCCTTTGTCCTCGCGGATGCGGCCTTTCGAGCTATCGGCTGTTCGAAAGCATGTCGCTTGGCGTCGCCCCGGTGATCATATCCGACCAGTGGCGGCCAATTGAGGGTATCGATTGGAATTTCGCAATTTTCCTGCCTGAACACCAGATACCTAATATTGATCATATTATGCGCGCGCACGAGAGCGAATGGGAGGAGCGGGGGCAAGCCGCTTCTTCAGTTTACAAGAAGATTTTCGATCATGATCTGATTGCTGACTGGCTCCATGATCAGATCATTGAGGTGGTTTCAGCCTACAGTCCACGGCGTGAAGCCATTATGGCTCCCGTCGCTCAGCTAAGGATAGTAAAACAAAACATTTACTGGAGGTTATATGGTTGGTTAAAATATCTATTGCTACGGATGTTTTACATTGGAGGCTTCTCTTTTCCAGTCACAATGGCAAAGTCGCTTGAGCAGCAACTCAACAAAGGGGGAGATCGCCCAACCTCCAGACCGACAAAACCCAAAATATTGAGGCGTGATTGAATGGTTTGGCTGGCAATCTAAGGGGTCATCCGGAGATAAGTGATCAAACTCGATTACTTTAACACCCTGATATAGCTCGCTGATTTTTGACCGAATCAGAGCGTTTATCTCCGGACGGGCCCTAAGTGTCTATCCGGAAACACCTTGAGTGTTTGATGTTGCCCCGGTCCGGTGGACACCCCGCCCACTTTCGGGCTGTAGCGGAGCGATGCTCCCGGCGATTTTGGCCTAGCCTGGCGCGGCTCGGATTGTAATTATGGCCAGTCCGTACGCCGATTTAGCCCGAATAATTCATCGGACCGCCCGAAATCGGCCTAGGCCACCAAACACCTGGGCCAGAAATTTCATTGCAAAAAACTTCATCAAACAGCCCATTCGCATAGTTGTGAGCGATATCAACGGTTTGGCTTTGATCGCGCATTTCTCGTGAATAATGCGGGTTAGGTGGCGTTCGCGGCCGTGCCGGGTGGGCGCTGGCGGAGGCGCACAGCACCGGGGCTACCGCCGCTGCAACGCTCGAACGCTTGTCACAGACGTGGCAGCCCCGGTGCTATGCGCCCCCGCATCCGCCAACTCGTCGAGGATCGGGCAATGCGGGCGGTGGTCGCCCTCGCAGCGGTCGGCCAGGTGGCGCAGCGCACGGCTCATCTCGGCGATGGCGCGGGCCTTTTCGTCCAACTCCGCGGCGTGGACCAGGGCCAGGCGCTTCACGTCGGCGCTGGCCCGCGCCTCGTCGCGCCATAGTGCCAGCAACTCGCGCATCTGCGCGACGGAGAAGCCCAGGGACCGCGCCCGGCGCAGGAAGCGCAGCGCCTGGACATCCGCGTCCGCATAGCGGCGGTAGCCGGCGGCGCTGCGCTCGGCCGGCGCGATCAGGCCAACGCCCTCGTAGTAGCGGATCATCTTGGCGGACACGCCGGACGCCGCCGCCGCTTCGCCGATGTTCATGCCGGAGCCAACGTTCATGCCGGACCCGCCTCCGCCCTCCGCTCGGGCCGCCAGCGCCGCAGCAGCAGCGCGCTGCCCACCACGCCGACGCTGGAGAACGCCATGGCCGCCCCGGCGACCACCGGGCTGAGCAGCCCGGCCGCCGCAAGCGGAATGCCGACGACGTTGTAGGCGAACGCCCAGAACAGGCCCTGCCGGATGCGCCGGTAGGTCCGGGCCGCGATGTCCAGCGCCGCCGGGACCAGGGCAGGGTCGCCGCGCATCAGCGTGATCCCGGCCGCCGCCGCCGCCACGTCCGTGCCGGTCGCCATGGCCAGGCCCAGGTCCGCCGCGGCCAGCGCCGGGGCGTCGTTCACGCCGTCACCGACCATCGCCACCGGGCCATGCCGGCGCAGCGCTGCGACCCGGTTCACCTTGTCCTCCGGCAGCGCCTGGGCTTGAACCTCGTCGATGCCCAAGGCGCGGGCGGCAGCGTCCGCAGCGCCCTGGTTGTCGCCAGTGAGCAGCACGACCCGCAGGCCACGGGCGCGCAGGGCGACGACGACCTCTGCCGCGCCGTGCTTGATCGCGTCGCCGAACCCCAGCAGCCCCAACAGGCGGCCATCGGCGGCAAGGAACGAGACGGTGCGGCCCACTGCCTCCAACCCCGCCGCCTCGGCCGCAAGCGGCGCCGTTCCGACACCCGTCTCGTCCATTAGCCGCCTGCTGCCCAGCAACAGCGCGTGTCCCTCAGCCGTCCCCTCCAGCCCACGGCCCGGCAGGGCGCGGACATCGGTTGCATGCGGGATATCCAGCCCAGCCGCACGGGCCTGCACCGCCCGGCCCAGCGGATGCTCGCTGCCGGCCTGCAACGCCGCAGCCAGCCGAAGCAGGTCAGCCTCCACGACATGCGGGGCCGGATGGACGGCCACCAGCGCGGGCCTGCCCTCGGTCAAGGTGCCGGTCTTGTCGAACACCACGGTGCGGATGGCCCGTGCCTGCTCCATCACGGCCGCGTCGCGGATCAGGATGCCGTGCCGGGCCGCGACCCCGGTGCCGGCCATGATCGCCGCCGGCGTCGCCAGGCCGAGCGCGCAGGGACAGGCGATCACCAGCACAGCGACCGCATCGACCGCGGCCACTTCCAGCCCGGCGCCAGTCAGCCACCATCCCAGGAAAGTCAGCGCCGCCAGGCCGGCCACCACGGGCACGAACACGGCGCTGACCCGGTCCACCAGGCGCTGCACCGGAGGCTTGGCCGCCTGCGCGTTCTCCACCAGGCGGACCATGCGGGCGAGTTGCCCCTCGGCGCCGACCGCCGTGGCCCGGACCAGCAGGAGCGCCTCGCCGTTCAGGCTTCCGCCGACGACGCGGCTGCCGGGCTGCTTCGGCACCGGCAGCGCCTCTCCGGTCAGCAGGCTCTCGTCCACGCCGCCCGCGCCGTCCTGCACCGTGCCGTCGGCCGGGACGCGCTCGCCGGGCCGCACCACCAGGATGTCGCCGGCGCGCAGGCCAGCGATGGGCAACTCATGGTCGGTGCCGTCCCGCCGGACCCTGGCGCGCTCCGGACGCAGCCGTTCCAGCGCGCGGATCGCCTCGCCAGCGCTGCGGCGGGCGCGGCCTTCGAGCCACTTGCCCAACCGCACGAGCGCGACCACGGCGGCGGACGCCTCGAAATACAGGTGGTCGCCGCGTCCCTGCGCCAACTCCCATGCGCTCAGGCCAAAGGCGGCCGAAGTGCCCAGCGCGACCAACAGGTCCATGTTGCCGGTCCCGGCCCGCAGCGCATGCCAGGCGCCGCGGTAGAATCTCGCGCCGAACACTGCCTGCACGACAAGGGCCAAGACGAGCTGCATCCAGCCCGGCAGCGCCGCATGGACGCCAAACGGCATACCCAGCATCGGCAGCAGCAACGGAAGCGCCAGCACGCAGGCGAGGGCGGCGGCCAAACCGTCCCGGCTCGTCCTGGCAGGCCGCGGAGCCTCGCCGGCCTCCGTCGGAAGGGTCGCCTCATATCCGGCGGCGCGGACGGCGGCTGCGAGCTCGCCGGCGCCCGCCGTCCCCGCAGCGACCTGTACCCGCGCCCGCTCGCTTGCCAGGTTGACCTCGGCCGATATCACGCCCGGCACGCCCAGCAGCGCCCGCTCGACCCGGCCAGAGCAGGACGCGCAGCTCATGCCAGACACCGCGAGGTTCACTGACTGCTCCAACACCGGATAGCCGGCCGCCTTCAACGCCTCGGTGAGGCTTGCCAGGCGGAAACCGACGCCGGGCGTGATGGAGACCCGCTCGGTCGCCAGGTTCGCCCCGGCATCGTGGACAGCGGGGACCGCGGCGGCGGCGCGCTCCACCCGGCGGACGCAAGCGCCGCAGCTCATGCCAGAAATCAGCAAGTCCAGGCGCGGCGCTTGTCCGTGCGCTTGCGCCGGCTCACGCCCAATAATGCCCTGGTCCATGCCGGCTGCTCCGTGTTGCTGCTGTCCGGCTGCACACATGGTGCTTCCCACCATGGGAAGGTCAAGTCTCCAGCTTGGTGAGCGCAAGCACGGGCAGGGCAATCGCACTTGCCCTTTTCGTCATTGCGAGAAGCGTTTGCGACGCAAGGTTTGCCGGTCCATGCCGCAAGTCTCGGCCGCGTCCTCGCGCGACTGCCCCTCCAGGACGCACGCGATTGCCAGCTTCCGCGTCCGCCCAGCCTCGCGCCGCGGATCGCCCACCGACACGTCCCGCCGCGTAATCGCCCCCGCCATGCTCGCCCCCGTCCCAAACCAAGCGGCACAGCAGGTCACAAAAACCGCCAGGGCAGGATTACGTCCCGGTCAACGGTCAGGGCAATTGGTATGAGTTCGCCACTGGAACGCCGACCCACCGTGGATGAAACCTGTGGCATTGTCTGGCGGTCGTCGGCGGAGAGGTCGGCTTTTCCATGGTGCGAGCCCGCGTATGAGTTGGACCCGAGGCATCCGGCGCACGGCTTGATCCGTCCGAGCTTCGTGCCGGAGACGCCGACGCAGGAGTTGCGCGCTGCTGCGCACCCGCAAACAACTCTGACGGCGCAGGTCGTCGTCTCCGAGACCGGCATCGACATGAGCCGGTTCCCCGCCGCCGGCCCTCTGATTTCCTGGGCGGAGCTGGCCAAGGTTCCGCTGGCTGCGCCAGTGCGATGCCAGCGGAGGGCGGACTACGCCCGCGTCATGACGAAAGTGCCGGCAGGCGACGCTCCACCCGGCTGCGCAAGGGCGCGCCTTGGCTCAAGGCCACCCTGGTGCAGTGCGCCTGGGCCGGTGCCCGCAAAGAAGCCAGCTCCCTGCAGGCCCAGTTCCAGCGCCTGCGTCACCGTTGAGGACCGAAGAAGGCCATCTGTGCCGTCGCCGCCTCGATCCTAACCGCCGCCCACCACAGGCTCCGTGACGGCACCCTCTACCAAGATCTCGGCGCCGACCATTTCCGCCGCGCCTCGCCCGAAGTTCAAGCCAGCCGTCTCGCCCGCCAAATCGCCAAGCCCGACTTCACCTGCACAATCCCGCCCACAGCCGATATAGAGGCTTCTGTTTAGGCCGTAGTGACGATTTCACCGGAGCAGGATCGCGACGGCGGCGAGTTGGACGAAGCCCTTGTAGTTGGGCAGGAGTTTGTCATAGCGGGTGGCGACACGCCTGAACTGCTTTAGTTTGTTGAAGAACCGCTCAGTCAGGTTGCGCTCCCGGTAGAGGACCTTGTCGTAGTCGCACGGTGCCTTGCGGTTGGACCGGGGCGGGATGACGGCCTCGGCTTCGCTGTCGCGTATGGCCTCACGGAGGCGGTCGGCGTCGTATCCTTTGTCGGCGATTACGGCATCCCGCCGAAACGCGAAGCGCTTGCGGCTGGCTCGAAGCCGTCGATCAACTCGTGGCTGCGGGTGGCGTCGCGGCGCTGTCCCGGCCCGAACAGCAGGCGCACCGGGTTGCCGAGCGCGTCGGTGGCGGCGTGGACCTTGGTGCTCAAGCCGCCGCGGGAGCGGCCCAGCCTTGGGCATCAGGCTCCCCTTTGACCGGCGCGCCCCGGCCGCGTGCTGGTGGGCGCGCACGATCGTGCTGTCGATCATCAGCCACTCCAGGCCGGCGTCAGCCAGCACAGCCAGAAAGCCGCCCAGGGTGTCGCGCTCGACCCAGCGATAGAAGCGGCGCTTGACCGCCTGGTCGCTGCCATGCCGCTCAGGCAGGTCGCGCCAGCGTGCGCCAGAGCGCGCCATCCACAGCAGCGCGTTCACGAACAGCCGGTTGTCGCATCGCGGCCCGCGCTGGCCCTCGCGCCCACCCGGAACCAGGTTCCGCAGCCGCTCCCACTAGGGCGTGTCTGCAAACTGCGGACGTTTGGGTATGTGATCCCATATTGATGGGATGAGACGAAGAGAGTTGATGGACGCGCAATGGCGGCGGCTGCAGCCGCTGTTGCCACCCGAGAAGCCCTG
>JAABUY010007737.1_pt1 | contig 10148 bp, 12 predicted proteins | sample 5560271 | NCBI WGS metagenome assembly JAABUY01 (sample SAMN10711886, study PRJNA513374) | rock metagenome | isolation source: Antarctica rocks | place: Antarctica: Victoria Land, University Valley
TTGGCCTGCGCGACTGGTTTGACCAACAAGGAAGTCGCTGCGCAACTGGGGATTTCGATGCCGACGGTTGGTAAATGGCGAGCCCGGTTCGTCGATTCCCGGCTGGATGGATTGGTCGACGAGCCACGCTCGGGTCGCAAACCCACGATCACCGCCGAACAGGTCGAGGATGTGGTGGTGGCAACTTTGGAATCGACCCCGGAACACGCCACCCACTGGTCGCGGAAGAAGATGGCCGAACGCAGCGGACTGTCCAAGTCCACGATCGGCCGGATCTGGAAAGGGTTCAGCCTCAAACCGCACCTGACCGACGGGTTCAAACTGTCCAACGACCCGATGTTCGTGGACAAGGTCTACGACATCGTCGGGCTCTACCTCAACCCTCCCGAGGCTGCCGTGGTGTTGTCCGTGGACGAGAAATCCCAGGTCCAGGCGTTGGGCCGGTCGCAGCCGGCGTTCCCGATGATGCCTGGCATGCCCGAGAAACGGACCCACGACTACGTTCGCAACGGCACGACCAGCCTGTTCGCGGCGTTCAACACCGCCGACGGCACCGTAATCTCCAGCCTGCACCGGCGCCACCGCTCCATCGAATTCAAGAAGTTTCTGATCAAGATCGACGAGCAAGTGCCTGCCGACCTGGCCGTCCACTTGATCTGCGACAACTACAGCACTCATAAGACGGCCGCCGTGAAAACTTGGCTCGCCGCTCACCCGCGGTTCCAGATGCATTTCACTCCAACGTATTCCAGCTGGATCAACCAGGTCGAACGGTTCTTCGCCTTAGTCACCGAGGACCTGCTGCAGCGCAGTCACCACAACACCGTCCACCAGCTGGAAGCCGACATCCGCGGCTGGATCAAAGATTGGAACACCCACCCCAAGCCCTTCATCTGGACCAAGACCGCCGACGAGATCCTCGAATCCCTCGGACGGTTATTGAAACGAATCTCAGGCGCGGGACACTAGCCAGGCATTGCCGCTCTCGACATGGAGTCGGGGACCCGCAAATGCGTCCGAGATTGACTCACCACGGAGCAGGCGGTCCACGATCTGGGCGACGGCACTAATAATACGGCGACCGCCCGAGGCTCCCACAGCGGCGACAGGAGTGCCCTTGCGTTCGATGATGGTTGGGCTAACCGCTGACAGTCCGCGGAGCCCCAGCCGCACGCTATTTATCCGATGCGGGCGCGGGTCGCAAGTACATCATGCCGTCATTGAGCAAGACGCCAGTTTCGGGTTCAAGGTAGCGTGATCCAAACAGGTCGAGCACGGTCTGAGTGAGAGAGACGATCGTTCCGTCGCGGTCGACGACGGTCATGTGTGAGGTGCATCCGCTTCGTGTTCGGGCTACCTCGCCGTCGATTGGGTGGGCGGCTTGCATAGGTGTCAGCAGCTCCATCGGCGCTCATGAGACGTTCCCAGGGCGTGTCAACATCCGGGCTGGTACTCATGAGGGTGAACCTGTCCTCGAAGGCTTGCGCCCAGGCCCAGGCCCAGGCCATGGCCTCGCCGTCTGCTTCGCTGGATTCATGTTGCCGCTTCAACTGCAGCATCTCGACCATCGTTGGGAATCCCGTGTGGAGCGGCCCGAACAATTCGGAGTCACCAATCGACGCGCGTGCTGGTGATGCCCATTTCGCTTGGTAGGACCTCATGTCTTCGCGACAGAGCAGGCCGCTCTCTGACCGGACCGAGGCTGTCAACGCGGACGCGATCGACCCGCGGTAGAACGCATTTGGGCTACCACCGGCAATTGCCTCCAAGGTGCGCGCTAAGTGCGTTTGTACGAGCCAGTGCCCGGGGCCCATTACGGGCCCAGCGGGCGGAGCCCACCTGGGAGGAATATCTCAGCCGTCGATGGATAGCGCGCGATCTCGGTCGCCGATGCGGTGATTAGAGCTGAGGCGAGCCAGTCGACTTCGTGTCCATCGTCCGCCAACCGAATGGCGGGCTCGATCACCGTCGCCAAATCAAGTCGGCCGAGGCGTTCGTGCGAGCAGGCCGATCGTGATCTTGCCGCCCTTTCCGCCGTTGCCGGTGGACCCGCCGTTGCCAGCGGACTTGCCGCTACTGGTGCAGCTGGCAAGTGTTATAGCCGTCGTGACTACGGTCGCTGCAACGATCACTCGTCGAACGCGGATGCTTCTCATGCGGCATTCCCCCTCTATTGGTCGCGCCAAGTGCCGTCTGCGAACGGCGCTCGCAGTGTCAAAGGGTGTTATAGGCGTCGTCCCTGGCGCCTGTTGTCGTGTGTCATGTGATGCCGCACCAGTTCGCTGCGAGGACGGCGTAGACCCGAGCCGCCATCCAGACCTCGTCGAGATCAACCCATTCGTCATTTGCGTGTGCGACTCGCAGGTCACCGGGGCCGAGTACCGCCGCTGGAATGCCGAGGTTCGCAAACACAGTTGCATCGCACACGCCGTAAAACCCCGTCCACGAGACTTGCTCGGGAAAGCGGGTCCCAGCCGTAGCCGTGCGATAAGCGGAGGCAAGCTCCTGACTGATCGGCGCGTCCTGAGCGGTGACGAACGGATCCCAGTTCAGCTTCCACTCACAGCGCGGTCGGTGGGCACGCAGCCATGCATCACCGTCGGCGATGCGGTCGATTGTGGCTTGAATCTCAGCCTGAACGTCCTCGCCAGTCCGATCGGGGTGGTACTCCACCGCATATTCGATCGTCGCGCTATCCGATAGCGAGAACGGTACCGTCAAATCTCCAGGCCCGCCGCGCATCGCGCCGGGCAGCAATGCAAAGTGCCCGTTCGCCCAAAGAGCGTGGCGCTGAGTCGCTGCCCACTCATTTTCGAGCGCGCGCATGGCCTGGTAAACAAGGAAGATCTTGTCGATGGCATTCACACCAGTCGCCGAGCCGGAGCGGGTCGGATGGATGGTCTCGCCACGCATCGAGCTGTGAACTTTTCCTTGGACAGTGACGGAGAACCACAGCAGGCCCGGGCTTGCCAGCACAACCGATAGAGGTGTCGGGGGTGCGCTGGGCTCGGAGACGACCACTGCGTCGCCCGTGTATCCGCGCCCGACGACGGCGCCGCTACCACGGGCATGATCGCCGGTCTCCTCCCCTACGACGCACTGCAGCTGTAATTCACCAGCGAGGTTGAGACCCGCGTTTCGCAGAGCGACCGCGGCATACGCTTGTGCCACGAGTCCAGATTTCTGGTCGGTAGTGCCCCGGCCATACATTCGAGAGTCGATGATCTCGGCAGCGAACGGTGGAAGCGTCCAATCGTCTGCGTTGCCGACTGGCACCATATCGACATGGCCGTTGAAGACGAGGGACTGACCATGCCCTTCGCCCCCAGTCGTCCGATGGCATTGTCGCGGCCGCCCTCGACGGCGAAGGTTTCTACCGTCGCGCCAGCGCCCTTGTAGATGTCCGACAGCAGGCCGCTGGCCTCGCCCTCGTAGCCCACATGGTCGCGGTACTCTACGCCGGGATATTTGGGGCTAACCGAAGGGACGCGTACCAGGGCCTGCAGGGACTCAATCATCCTCGGCCGCAGATCATCGACGGCGGCGAGCAGGCGACGAACGTCGTCGTCGGCCAACGATGAGGTCATCTGGGCTCCTCGGTGACGTTGCGTGTGTGCTTTGTCGGTTTCGTTCTCTACGCTCTCGCTTTCGTGGCCAGGTAGGGCTTGACCGCGTTCTAGATATGAAACAACCAGTAGCAATAGACTGTCCAGGCTCTGACCGGAATATTTGTTACGCCAGGCCGAGACGTGACGGAAAGTCGTGGGAGCCCATGAAGGTCGGTTCTTCCGAGGTCGCGGATACTGAGCCCGTGCCCACAAGTCCAACTGTCGCTGAGCGGATACGTCAGCTCTTGCCCACCCTGCCCGCGGCGGAGCGCCGCGTGGCGCGCGTCGTACTCGCCAATTACCCGGTTGCGGGACTCGAGACGATCGCTCGTCTGGCCAGCCGCTCGGGTACAAGCGGTCCTACGGTGCTAAGGCTCGCCACTCGCCTCGGGATTGGTGGGTTCTCGGAGCTACAACAGGTTTTGCGTGACGAGCTCGACGCTCGGGAGCGCTCTCCACTCATCGCCTACAGCTCGCAGCCTGAGCTTGGAGATGACCTCCCCGCCACTGCGGCAGCGATGCTCGGGCAGGCGGTTACGTCGTCGGTGAGCGGAGTGGAACGCACCGACTTTGATCAAGCGATCGATCTCATCATGACGCCGAAGGCACGGGTGAGTACGACGGGTGGCCGTTTCAGCGGTGTCATCGCCGAGTATCTCGCGGCCCATCTGCAGCAACTACGAAGCGGTGTGTCAGTCGTACGGATGGCTGATCGCGTTCCTTCACTGCTAGACCTGACCCGACGGGACGTGTTGGTCGTCTTTGACTTTCGTCGATACCAGGCCGACGTCGTCAACTTCGGTCGCGCAGCGGTGGAACGAGGCGCGCAGCTAGTCCTGATCACCGATCCGTGGATGTCACCGTTGTCCACAGTCGCTCGAGTCGTGCTCACGGCGGAAGTCGCCGCACCTAGTCCGTTTGACTCGCTGGTGCCATGCATGGCGCTCGTGGAGACGTTGGTTGCCGGCATCGTCGCGGTGCAGGGCGATGCACCCCGCGGCCGCATCGCGCAGTACGACGAGTACTGGGCGAACCAATACGAGGGACTACACAGCCGGAAAGCTACTGACGAGACGGATCCGGTCGCGCCAGCGGGAACGTAACCGCGACGACCGGCAGGGCAGCTACAGGTCTTAAACCCTGGTCACCGTCTCCGAGTCGCCGTAGTCCGGGCGTTCCACGGAAGAACAACCATTCTGTCCTGACGACCATTGCAGGTTCCGGAATGTTTGTTACGATCGGGGTGTCCGATCCCGACCGTCGCAGAGGAGTCCCCGTGGACGCTGCTGAATCACTGGCCGAACACCTCGCCAGCGCTGCCGTGGTCGACCACCATTGCCACGGAATCATGCGAGGCGAGGTGAGCAGTGAGCAGTTCGCCGCCCTAGCTACCGAATCGGACTGGCCGCAACCGCCCGGCGGAGACGTGTTCGACAGCCCCGTCGGCGTGGCGATCCGCGCTCGATGTGCTCCCGAGCTGGGAATCGCTAGGCACGCGAGCGCCGGAGAATACCTGTCCACCCGGGCCGCGCTCGGTGAGGCGGAGGTGCGCCGACGCCTTCTGCAGGCCGCCAAGATTGGGACTTATCTCGTCGACACAGGCCACCGTAGCGATGATGTCCTTGACCCAGACGAACTCGCATCTGTCACAGGCGGTCGCGCCTTCGACGTGGCACGGCTCGAGCCGATCGCCGAGTCGATCGCGCGGGATGGCATCAGTCCAGCCGACTTCTTCGACACCTTCGCTCAACGACTACACGACGCGCTCGAGACGGCGGTCGGCGTCAAGTCGGTCATCGCGTACCGCTTCGGCCTCGATTTCGACCCGACTCGTCCTACCGAGGCCGAAGTACGAGTCGCCGCAGAACGTTGGTTCGCGCGAGCTGCCAATGCCAACGCCTGGCGGCTTGACGAGCCGGCCTTGCTCCGCGCCATTCTCTGGGCTGCGGTCGACGCCGGCAAGCCAATCCAGATGCACGTCGGCTACGGCGACTCCGACATCGTCCTAAACCGGTGTGATCCAACCAAGATGACTGATTTTCTTAGACTGACCGTTGGCAGCGGGACACCCATCATGCTTCTTCATAACTATCCGTTTATCCGGGAAGCAGGATACCTCAGCCAGGTCTATCCGCATGTCTACCTCGATACTGGCGCCGCCGTCGGGTACACCGGAGCGGCGTCACTCTCGCTCATTCGGCAGTCCCTTGAGCTGACCCCATTCTCTAAGTTGCTGTTCTCCACAGACGCCTTCGGGCTGCCCGAGCTCTACCTCCTCGGGTCGCAGCTTATGCGTGAGGGACTTTTCAAAGTAGTTGGAGGGTGGGTCGAGAGCGACGAGATCACCCAACGTGACGCCCTTCGATTGCTGGAAATGGTGCTCTCAAAGAACGCCCGCCGTGTCTATGGGTTGGTCGACGCATGAAGGTAGAAGGCGAAGTGCTGCTCAAATACCTCTTGTCCGAACTGCAGTTCGAGTTGCCATCGGCCGTGACTTTGCGGCACGAGATCCACGCGAGCCCATGCATCGGTGGGACGGAGACTCCTACCGCAAAATTGGTTGCGGACGCGCTCGACGTATCAGATGCCCCTTGGGTTACTGAGGGGCGGATCGTCCGTATCGACATCGGCTCTGGTCCGGCTGTAGCGATCCGTGCAGAGTTAGACGCGCTGCCTATCACCGAGCTAACTGACGTCGAATGGCATTCCACCAATGGCGCGATGCACGCGTGCGGGCACGATATACACCTCGCGGCACTCGTGGCCGTTGCCCGAACTATTCGCCGAGTCGGCACAGGGACGCCGTTAGTCGCCGTCCTGCAGCCACGCGAGGAATCAGTTCCATGCGGTGCAAAGGACATGGTTGAATCGCCGATTCTGGCCCAACAGTCGATCGGGGCGTTTATCGGCGTCCACGTGCAGCCGTCATTGCCACGGGGCGTTGTCGCCGCCCAATCTGGTCCTGTCAACGCAGCCTCAGATGAGTTCCGAATTACGGTACGAGGCCGGGCCGGGCATGGTGCCTATCCCCACCGAACGCAGGACTCCGTCGCGGCAGCCGCAGCCATCGTCGTCGCTCTCAACCAGATCACCTCGCGTCGACTCGACCCAATGCATCCATCGGTGATCACGATCGGGAGTATCGCTGGAGGATCCGCGCCGAATGCGATCGCAGCCGACGCACTACTGACCGGAACGATCAGATGCTTCGATGAGGCCGACCGGAAGGAGCTGTGGCGCCTCGTCCGCAGTGCCGCCGAGTTGACAGCACAAGTGCATGGTTGCACAGCCGAGGTCGCTTTCTTGCTGGGCGATCCAGTCCTCGTGAATGACAGACTCCTGGCCGACGCCATCGGTCCCTTGCTGGCCAGCGAGGGCATCGATGGCAATGGAGACCACCGGTCATGTGGAGCTGACGACTTCGCCTACTACTGCAAACCGTATCCATCCTTGATGTGCTTTGTCGGAGTTGACAGTCCTCCTGGTGTCGACTTGCACCACCCTCAGTTCCTCCCGTCAGACCAAGCGATGGTTGACGTGGCGACAACGATGCTGGCCGGATATGTCGCCGCTGCACAGGTTCTTGCCGACCAGCCCGAAGGAAACCGTGATGACTAACCTGCAAAGCACCGCATTCTTGGTCGAGTCAGGCGTGCGCCTGTTATTGTGCACTTTCGTCGACAACGCCGGTATCACCCGCGTCAAAACGATTCCGATCGAGCGCCTTCAGTCTGCCGTACTCAGCGGCCTAGGCCTGTCCCCCGCGTTCGCAGTCATGTGCATCGACGATCACGTCACCTCGACGAAGATGTACGGCGGGCCAGTCGGTGACCTGCGCCTGTTTCCGGACCTTGCGGCGAGCACAATCATCGAGCCGGAGGCTGGCCTCGCATGGGCTCCGTTGGACCAGTACAACCAGGAGCTGCAACGCTTTCCGCTGTGTCAGCGCGATGTGCTCCGACAGCAGGAGAGTTCAGCTGCCGCTCACGGATTGAGCTTTCTCGTCGCATTCGAACTCGAGTTCACCCTATTCGCCCCTGGCGGCCAGACACCGGCACATACGGGACCGGGGTACGGCATGGCGCCCTTCCTCCGTCTAGAACAGTTCAGCCTTGATCTGATCGCCGCTCTCCACTCCGCCAGGGTGGGGGTAGAGACACTGCATCCCGAGTACGGCCCGGGACAAATGGAAGTCTCGCTGGCACCTCGCACGCCTATCGCCGCTGTAGACCAGTACATCCTCGCCCGCCTTGTCGTTACACGTACCGCCTACAAGCACGGACTCGACGTGTCATTCGCACCGATGACGATCCCAGACGAGATTGGCAACGGCTGCCATATTCATTTCTCCGCCTCACGCGACGGCAAGAATGTGTTCGCTGAAGGCGACGGCGTCCACGGACTGACTCCTACCGCTGAGCACCTGCTGGCGGGGGTGGTCAGTCACCTACAAGACGCTGCAGGGCTGTTCACCCCCAGCGTGGCAAGCTACGAGCGGTTGACGCCCGGGCGCTGGTCCGGGGCATATGCATGTTGGGGCTTAGAGAATCGTGAAGCTGCAGTGCGGCTGATCCGGGGCACGCTGAGCAGTCGATCCGAATCGGCGAACGTCGAGGTGAAGTCGATCGACGCCGCGTGCAACCCGTACCTCGCCGTCGCAGCGATCCTAGGTATGGCACTAGCCGGGTTAGACGCTCGCATGACCCTATCCAGCCCCACCGACGAGGACCCCGATGCGATCCCCGAGGATGTGCGTCGCGCACGGGGCATCAGCCGGCTGCCAACGAGCCTGACGGAGGCGCTCGATCTCTTCGAGAGATCTACCGTTCTGCGCGGCATCCTCGGCGATGACCTAGTCGACTGCTTAGTCGCTGTCCGGCGCTACGAAAACGAGACCTACAGCGGAAAAACGGCGAGCGAGCGGATTGCGCTTGTCCGAGCCCGGTACTAAGCAAGCACTCAACTTCTGAAGAGAGGCATTTCATGCATCGGTCATTTTGGCTGCGGCAAGCAGGGGCGGACGACGACCAAGTCACCCGGCTAAACGGGGACGAAAGCGCCGCCATTGCGATCATTGGTGGTGGATACGTCGGCCTGTGGACAGCACTGACGATCAAGGAGCTCGACCCCGACGCAGATGTGGCGGTCGTCGAGGCCGATGTTTGCGGAGGTGGCGCTTCCGGTCGCAACGGTGGATTCGTCATGACTTGGTGGCCGAAGGTTTCCAGCCTTATCGCGCTGTGCGGCGAGGCCGAAGCTTTGCGCCTCGTGCGCGCCTCCGAAGCCGCGATCGACCAAATCGAAGAATTTTGCCAGCAGCATGCGCCCAGAGCCGAGTTCCGTCGGGGTGGGTGGTTGTGGACTGCGACAACGACCGCTCAGCTGAATGCTTGGGACGAGGTAGTCGGTCGGGCCCAAAAGCTTTCGCCCGGTACGTTCGAGGCTGTCAGCCCCGCCGACGTCGCGCGCCGAGCAGGTTCGCCGCAGCACCTTAGTGGCGTTATGGAGCCTTCGAACGCAACCGTTCAACCGGCAGAACTCGTACGTGCGCTGCGACGTCGCGCGCTCGAGCTCGGAGTTCGCATCTACGAACAGACAAAGGTCAGGCAAATCCGCCGTGGATCAAGAGTGTCCCTCACAACTGATGCCGGGACCCTGACCGCGAACAATGTCGTGGTAGCCACCAACGCGTGGGCGGCCTCGCTTCGGCCGCTGCGCAACAAACTATTCGTCATCTCCAGCGACATGATCATGACTGAACCCATTCCGGAGCAGCTGGATCAGATCGGGTGGACCGGCGGCGAGGCCATCACCGATTCCCAGACATTAGTTTGCTACTACCGAACGACCGCAGACGGACGTATTGCGTTCGGCAAGGGTGGCTGGTCGATTGGATACGGGGGACGGATGCCAAAGTCCATGGACCGCGACGCCGGACGGGCCGAGATGGTCGCCCGAGATTTTCGGCGCTACTACCCGAACCTGCGCGAAACAAAGATCGTCAGCGACTGGGCTGGCCCCATCGACCGGACATACAACAGCCTGCCGATTTTCGGACGGCTGCACGGGGATCCCAACATTCACTACGGCGTGGGTTGGTCAGGCAATGGCGTAGGTCCAAGTGCCGTCGGAGGCAAGATTCTCGCGTCGCTCGCTCTAGGACGCAGGGATGAGTGGTCCGAGAACGGATTGGTCACGGCAGCAGCAAAATCGTTCCCGCCGGAGCCAATCCGGTTCATAGGCGCACATATCGTTCGTGAGGCAATCGTACGCAAGGAAGAGTCGGAGGCGCTCGAGAAGCCCCCCCGCAAGCTCATGGTCGCTATTTCGAACTTGGCGCCAACAGGCCTCGAAGATAAGTAGACCGACCAGCCCAATGCGGTCCCAGTCCAGCTCGTCGGACGACCGCACACTGAACCACCCCGGGAAGTCCAGAGACTCCACTTCTTGAGAGGATGGAGTCATGGGCAGACGATCGAGCAACTATCCGCCGGAGCTGCGGGAACGGGCTGTAGGGATGGTGGCGGAGGTGCGGCCGGC
>JAABUY010007739.1_pt1 | contig 10147 bp, 7 predicted proteins | sample 5560271 | NCBI WGS metagenome assembly JAABUY01 (sample SAMN10711886, study PRJNA513374) | rock metagenome | isolation source: Antarctica rocks | place: Antarctica: Victoria Land, University Valley
TTGGAGGCTGTTGTTCAGAGCATATTTATGTAGTGAGTAGCTCCACACTTGTGAAATTCTGAGCTGTTTGCTTGTGAACATTTGACATTAGGCTAAGGAGTATTCCTGAACTGCTGAGCACTCACATCGATTTTTGCACCTTACAGCTTTCCTTTGTATTATGAACTAAAGCTGGTAGGCCTGGTATGGCTAATGGCGCCTCAGACCAGGGGTGCTCAGCTCATTTATGATAAATTTATCAACCCTTTCTTGACTCAGCATGCAGCCAAATTTGATCCAATATTTGCGACTACCAAGCTGGTGAGTCACAGTCTGCTGAATGTTTTGCTTACATATGGGTTGACAACTGTAACTGAGTGTCGTGTGACTGACTGCGAGCTATATTGCAGGCTATAGACAATGCACAGGTTGACAAGTTGGTAGCCTTGGCGCAACAGTATGGCCCTGAAATCACAAGAACAGCTATCAGCCAGGTATGAGCCACCACCTGTCTTGAGCATCTGCAGTGGCAGCGTTTGCACCTTCTCAAAGTATGCGTTGTTTGAGTCATATTTGGCAGCTAGGCACAGAACGTAAATGCATTGTGTGTTGCAGGCTGCTGTGCAGCTGCAGAGGCAGTCAGAATCTGGAGAATTTGGTCAGAAGATGGCACAGTCTGCGCCTTTCACCCAGAAGGCGCCGCAGCCTGCCAACTTCAATCAGAGATTCCCACAGCCTGCTGGCCACAATCAGAATGCACATGCTATGAGAAATGGATACTGACAAACACACGGTCACAATGTGTGAATTCTAAGGTTGTTCTGGCTGACACCCCAACACATGAAGCCTCACCTAGCAATTTTTGTAGAATGCACAGCCTGCCTGCTATGTGCACACTATGAAGCTGCCATAGAGCGTATATTACCCTGGTGTTCTGGCCTACGTGCGCCTGCACAACTTGAAGTTGCACAGGCCAGACAAATGCACTGAATGCTTTCCTTGCTAGATCGCATCTCAGATACACATTGCCAAGGATGCACTAATTTGCAGAGCCTGGCAACCTGCCTGGATTATAGAGAGATTGTGATACAGTATGCAGTCAAGCAAGGTTGTGTTAGGCTGCGCAATGCATGTCTGTGCACCGCAATGGGGGCAGCCCCAAAACGCCCAGGGCAATAGCGGCACAGCAAGCAGTTGCTCAGGCATATAAATGCATTGCAAGACATAGCCTGCATCTCACATTCCTGTACATGCAATGCGCATTGTGCATACAACATACAGAAATGTGCAGAACAAACAAATGAAACATAACACGCAAGGAAGTCCAACAGGCATGCAGCAATAGCTCATTGCCAGTTGATGATGCGCTTAACGCTTTGCTAAGACATGCATGGTCTACATGAAGTGATGCATGAGCTCAATCTGTGCTAAGTGGACAGATGTTGCTTGACCAGGGATATGTCATGCATTCGCATGCAGCTGAGTTTGTGCATGCCATCTGGAACAGCGTTGCGAGCGCCAATCATTTACTGCAAGATGTGAACATGTGCAACATCTTTACAAGCCAATCAATGGGAGAAATCATCATTATGGACATAAACTGCAGGGCCAACGATCGTAGTGGCGCTGTTAACAAGCTTAATTATAATATCAAGGCTAGCCAAGAGGCATCATGCATTTCTCTTGCGTACCGGCCTCCCGTCAACTGATTTCACTCCACTTGTCCAAGTTGTCCGTACAAGTAGTTATTATTTGCACTGAAGGCGCTTTAGCCCTGTTGCGCACGCCAGCTACGTATGCATAAGGACTCTCCGTCTGGACTCAAACTTGCAGAAAGTGAGAACATTCAGCACACGCCATCAGCTGGTTAAGCTGTTGACGTCCAAACAAAGAGTAGCAATCAGACAAATCTGGGTACACCATGACCCTTAGTAGCAATGGCAAGGAAAAGATCAGGTCCTTCCAGCTTGTTGGCACCGGCCTGTGTTGCTCCAACTCTCTGCAAGGGCATACAGCCTCAACAGCTGCTTTCAACACAGTTGATAGAGCTGCAGCAGCTTTTGTACAACTGTTGCTGATGTCAGTTGCAAGGACCTGAAGCAAAGAAAGACTTGCAGCGTAGTACGAGGGCTAAAGAAACGCACAGACGGGCCGCAGCAATTTACATGATGAAGCAGCCATCAAGTTGGGACTTGGCATCAATATGTCATAGCATCTGCTCAAGACACTGAAAAGGTACTGAACCTACAGACACCTCTGCAGATTGAATGACGCCCCTCAACAGGGATCTTGACTAAAGTTCACATTGCTTAGTAGGGGTTCACGCGCATACCTGACCACTGACAGGAGCTTTCTTGGGAGGAACACAACTAGTGTGAGCAATCTCCCACCTAAGCTGACCCTGCAACAACAAGTCGTGCCTTGTTTGAATCTGCTGTTGCTACTGCCACACATTGCTTGACTTCCAGACTCTTGCTGGTGCAAATTGCGCAAGCATGTAGGGCTGATGAGATTCTGCAGACAAGCAGTGAAAGCACGACATTGACCAAACTTCACCTGTGTTGCGGCATACATCAACCACCAGCAGGTCGCATGTATGGTGCATGCCCTTTACTACTGATAAACATTACTGATGACTGCTTTGCTAGCTTCTGCTTACCTTGACTGGATCCAGTAATCCGACCACTGAGCTGTCTCCTTCAGCGATGAACAAAGAGTCCACGAGGCGATTCAAACTGTCTGACATGCCCTGCAACAAAGGTCAAACAAAACCGGCTGGTAGCTGCAATGCATCTTTGCTTTGACTAAACACAATCTATCTAGGACAATGAAGACACTCACTTCAATTAATTGGCACATTGTGCATGCTATGTAGTCAAAAAGGAGATGCATGTAAGCAACGTCAGCACTGAATATGTCAGCTTAGAGTGAGATATCTTGATAGGACTGAGATCAGCTGGCGCACCCCGAATGCCTTGACAAACTACCTACGATGAGCGTAGTAGGCAAAATGGAGCCTGTGACTGACAACATGCAAAAGTTATTTGTCAACATGTGTAATTTGTACCTGGACATATGCAGCTTGTTGCCTGCCAGCAGATGGGGCCTGTAGTTGCTGCAGATCCTGAAGCTGTTTGCTCTGCTGCTCGTCCTGCTCAGGAAGAAGCTTGGAGGCCAGCATGATTGGCAGGACTGCAGGCCAGAGTAGACAGCTCACAGGAGCACCATGCACATGTGTGTCAGCCTCTGCTGCAGATTCACAGGTGATGTGTACCTGGAGCTGTCTGCTGATCTACAGCCTGTACAAACATGTTTGTGTAACTGCATTGAGGCTTGTCTGTCAGGCAGCAGGAGCTGGGAAGCTGTTGATGAATACATGCCGGCTTCTATTTTCATGCAACAGTCACCTTTGGATGCACCACATAATGCTCCATCAGAGGAACCATCTGGCCAGTGATGCTGTGCAGTTGAGCATTCATGACCGCAAACCTTTCCAGTACGTTTGGCCTGCAGGCATATAACAGGTTGTTGCAGCCTTTTACACGCCCTCTGCCAATTTAACCACAAAAGAATCGTGTTGAGACTGTATGGGCTGTCAGGTTGCGCACCAGTCATATCGCTCTGGAGCAGTTTCAAGGTCAAAGATGGCCTGCATGATGGTCTTTTGCAGATCTTGTGCTCTAACACGAACCTGTAAGATACAATACACCTCATGCAGATTACTAGCATGCAGTCAGCTGCAATTGAGGGCAAGTGGTGAAGAGTAGCACCGATGCCAGGTTCATCCGGTCACGTGTCATGAGCAGACGGTGTTGCTCGCTGTGCACATTGCTGGTACCTTCGTCCGTTGGAGCACCTATGACGCCAGGGCAAGTGCGTGAGTTTGTGTTGAACTCTCTAGGCTAGTACGGCAAAGCAGGACGCCACATGCCCAGCATGCAGACGTAAAGCATCCGTACTAGCTGCTGGCGTATCCTGTTGATCAATTGATGCTTCCATGTAGCCTGTGTTAAATTTCTGCTTCGTGTCCACTACTCAATGTTCGAAGTCAACCGGCACCGAGCTGCTATGCCGTGAAGCAGTGCCTGATCAGTCTTGACTCAAATACTTCATGCGGTGTGATCGAGTTTGGTATGTCGAACGCTAAGGAAAACGAGGTATTACAATGTGAGCGAGCAGAATGAATTTAGTATGCCATTGCATCACTGAGAGCGTATACCGCTTGTGCAGCTGCAACGCCAAACATGCATCGAAGAAGAAGCTTACCAGAAATGCAAAGCCTTGTCTCCCATGCTGATACCTAAGTGCTCGAAGCTTCACGCCATCACAAGCTATCGGAATGCAGCACAAACAGTGAAGAGTCATTCCGCCAGCGAGTGTTCGTTACTCTGCATATACACTTCAGTCTCAATCACCATGAGCACGAACTACGCTGCCTTGTGCGGCCTAGGGTTGCTGCTGTTAGCCTCGTCCGTACACGCAGATAGCGTAGTCGCAGTGTCAGGATCCAAGCATTTCGACAAAATTTTGTCTGAGAATGGTTTTGTAGTAGCCGAGTTCTACGCTCCCTGGTACGATACGCTCTATCGAAGACCCACCCAGCAGATCACAGTCGCTGCTTGTTCTGATGGCTCAGCTGCACGCAGGTGTGGACACTGCAAGCGATTAGAGCCAGAATATGCAAAGGCTTCAGGGCCTCTGCAAGAGGAGGGAATCACCCTGGCCAAGGTGGACGTCACCGAGGAACCTAATAAGGAACTTGCTGAGGAGTTCGGAGTGAAAGGCTTCCCAACCATCAAGGTCTGACAATGTTTGTGAGTCTCCTAGATTCACACAGTGTGACCTACATATAACTTTATGATTTGCTCTGCAGATCTTCAAGAACAACAATAGGGCAAAGCCCACTGACTATGAGGGCCCACGTGAAGCAGATGGCATTGTCAGTAAGTTTGCATTATGCCCTTGCAAGCGGCTAAAGTGCCCATGCAATTTTAGAGCATTTTGCACTGGCATGTGCATACAGCACAGCCGCATATGGCATGCCAAGTATACATGCCAATTTTTTTTTTCTGGCCAGAAACAGCTGATATCAACTGCAACTCTCTGCATCCTGCTGCTGCAGTGTAAGGCAATCTGTGCCTCTCAGTATATGCAGTCTTTTGACACATTGCTGTATTTTGCATGTATAGGCTATCTCAAGAAGCAGGCAGGCCCAGCCACCACTCACATCACCACAAAGGCCTCCATCAAATCTTTCTATGAGAAGGATGTTGGTGTCGTTGGCGTTTTTAAAAGCAACACCACAAAGGACTTCAAGGCTTTCCAGGAGGTTGCCGAGACCCTCCGGTCAGATTTTGAGTTTGGCCATGTGACCGAGCCTGAGTTGGTTGAGGGCGTGAGCAAGACACCAAGTGTGCTGCTGTTCAAGAACTATGATGATCAGAGCACGTCATACACTGGAAAGTTCTCAGCAGCAGCTCTGACCGAGTGGATTGAGGAGATCTCAACCCCAAAGCTTGTGGAAATGGACCAGTGAGAGACTCTCTAATGCATGCTCTTGCATCTCGTACTTGCTCTTGCATGTTGTGCTGGTCCTTGCACATCGTACTTGCTCTTGCATCTCGTACTTGCTCTTGCATGTTGCCCTGGCTTTTGCAACTCACACTTGCTTTTGCATGTTGTGCTGGCTCCTGCATATTGTACTTGCTCTTGCTTCTCATGATGTTGCTTGTGAATGATCAGGCCCCAAAAGGCAGTTAGAAAGTGCTGCTGACAGCTGGTCTGCTCCAAGAATAGCTCAGCTCTGACGCAGTTGTACCTCACTGACACATGTTCCGGCAGTGACAGCTACAGTGTACTTCAGACAGCTGTACACCTGCCGAGCAGCTGCCAGTGCATGTACTTTGTTGAACAGGCATTGACGTGCACACAAACAGATGTCAGCTCAGCCCTTGGCTCAATGCGTCGAGGCAATGGGAGAAAAGCAAATGCACTGGCTTGCACTAACAATGCTGTGCAAGGGCCAGCACACACAATACCTGCGTGTGGTAGAGCGCATCAGCCAGCTGCTCATCTCTGTGTCTGTGGTTGCGTAGGCAGCCGCACAACCGCAAAGCTCTTCAGAAGGTGTTTGGCGGCTCTGAGCCCAAGCTTATTGGCTTTGCTGCCAAGGTACTGCATCTCTGCAACAAGCCTCTGTTGCACAGCATAGCCAATTCAGTTGCTTTGTTTCACAAAAAGCTCTGTGCCTTGCTCCAGGATGTAGATTTGTAGTAAATTTGTTGCGCATAGCGCCCAGTGACACCAAGCTTTGTATCACAGATGGTCCATGTTGTGTAACAGCCTTTGTGCCCAGCTTCCATTTCATGCTGGATGCCAGACAACAACACTGCGTGAACCATTTGTGCCTTTCCCTTGGTGTGTTCAGCTTGCACTACATGCTGTATATCACCAGACACCGCAGACGTAGACAGGCCTCGTGCAATTATAGTGCTCTTGTCTGCGTCTTCTCTACTTCAGCAGCCTTGTCTATTTGCATGCATGTCACTGTTTCAGATGACTGCATGCCGAACTACCCAGAAATGAGAGAGTTCAAGGAAACTCGGCCACCTGTCTTCATGTCATCAAGTCAGATCACTTGATGCAGGACTACCCAGAACTGTGCAAGTTCAAGGACGCTCTAAGGCAGGCAGCAGAGACCATAACCACTGTCAAGACTGTTTTCTCTGATGCGTCAGCCAACTCTGGTGAGCAAGAGCTATTGATGCAGCACCCCCTCCTGACTAAACCCTGACTCCTCTACTCCATTTGCCAGACAAATGAGGCTGGTGCAAACCGATCCTGCTACATTTCATTGCATCCAGCAAGTCACAGACTGCATTACACTGTGCATGCTCATTGTATGCACAGAGACAGACAGAAGCATATGCATGCATCTAGCACACAATTACTGACTGCCGCACCATTGTGCTTGTATGTGTTGACCCCAGCCAGCTGCAATGCACTTTGGTGTCAGCAAGACACACATCAGCATATGCAACTTGTCAGGCAGCCAGTAGCAATCACTTGATACTGGCAGTTGATGCTACATTGCCTTGCCCCTAACAATTCACAGCCAAACTTGCTACATTACACTGCGCATGCTCATATTCTGCACAGAGACAGACATAGTGGTACAGGAACAATACCTAGCACATACTCATTACCTGCTGCACCACTGGGCTATTAGGTGTCGACTCGGCTGCTGCTTTGTGCAGAACACCTATTGCTGGTTACAAAGCATGCATGGCACTGTGTAAAGCGTAATTGTTGCTAATGTGCTTCACACAATGTAGCAAGGTGCTTACAGCCCTCTCCTCCTTTTTGTATTAGCACTATGGTTGGGGCTTAGCCTGTCTCATAGAACAGCTCAACTCAGCAGGCAAAATTCACATGCATCTTCTGTTCGATCTAAACGCTGTTCATATAGTCATACATCCATACAGTTCTAATGGAGGTGCAACACAGTAGGACTTGGCAAGCAGGAGACATATGCTGCAGCAGCTGAAGATGCAAGCAGCAACCATTGGCTGGGCGTCTGCCATACAATGCTACTGCTGTGTGGTTGCACTGCTCTACTACTTTGGTTTCAAGGACACAGACACACCAGCACACATATTTTGTGAGGCAGCCAGTAGCAATCACCTCGTATTGGTATTGACAGTCATTGCTGTTGCTGTTTAGGGAAGATGCAGTATTTTGGTATGAAGGACCACAGACACACCTGCATACAAGATCATGATGCAGCCGGAAGCCATAACCTGATATTGACAGCTGTTGCTGTTGATGTGCAGGGGCGATGCAGTACTTTGGAATCAAGGACACAGACACGCCGGCATATGCCATTCATGATGCAGGCAGCAACAGCAAGTACCTGTTGGCCAATGCCTCTCCTGAAGACCTTACCTCCTTCATTGCCGAGTTTGAGGTGACCTAAGACATCTCCACAATGTAGAAACAATGCACTGACACTCGTCTGCAGGCGTTGTTGAGTCTACATTTACTCTGTGAAATGAGCTTTACTCGCTGGGAAAAGTGATATGCGTGTATCCAAAAGAACTGATCTGCCTTCAGATTGTCCTTTCTGTGATTGGGATTGGTGCTAGGTTGGTCTTCTTGCATGGTATGGAGCGCCATTCTCTATCGTTGGAAAGCATCCTTTGTACCGTCTTGTTAAGGCATCCATACTGGTATGCCTGCTAGGCATCTCTCATTCTATCCCTGCCGGGCATCCCCATTGTCAGGGCATTTCCAACAGGCTTCTAACAGGGCATCCCTAGTGGCATCCTTGCAGATCATGTCCAATGCTGTCCTTGTAGAGCCTGGCCCTGATTGCACTTCTGCATGACTGTGTATGGTTACAGCAAAGTTCTCGCATGAAGCTGCAGCTTGTGTTCAACACTGCACTTATAGCTAGACCAGACTCAGAGAAGAGACGGCCTTTCTGAAGCCCTAGCAAAGAATTTCTGAGTGCCATCCCCCAAACCTGCCGTGTCAATGGACCTAAGACTTGCCCTGCACGTACCTAGCTCACCGGGAGTTGGATAGCGTAAACATTATTATTGTTATTATTGTTATTGTTATTGTTGTTATTACTATTCTTCTTATCACTATTGGTAATATTGTTGTTCCACGTGTTTGCAGGCTGGAAAGCTTGAAAAGGTTGTCAAGTCTGAAGACCCCCCAGCTGATAACTCTGGACCCGTCAAGGTGGTCACGGCCAAGACCTTCGATGAAATTGTCTTTTCTGGCAACGACGTGCTTATAGAGTTCTACGCCCCCTGGTGTGGACACTGCAAGTCGCTTGCACCCACCTATGAGAAGGTGAGCTGTTTGGAATTCAAGAAAAACATCCATTTCACAGTGTAAATCTCAACAAACATTGACCTGGGAACGGTAAACACGTTTCTACATTGGGGAGATGTCTTAGCTGTTTTGCGCAGCCTGTGCATTCCTCAGACTTATTCTTCCATGGTGTGTAGCTGAGTGTTCTACACTGTCATCATCTGCGGAAGTGCATCTTCATCTTCTTGTATGGTTCAGCAAGTATTGCAAAATCAAAGAAGTGAGGCTTTGACAGCCAGCTGCCACGTGCAGCTGCCAGCACTGACAATTTTTTCAGATCATCATAGAATCAGCACAGGTCGTATTGTTTTCTGCTGTCCATTGGTTTGGGCTGAACAGACGTCGTACTCAGGCAATTGCACAGAGAAGAGAGGGGCCATGCGACTTGCCACCCGTAAGAAGCAATCTGCAATCAGTCTTGGCTAAATTGCTGCACGCAATGCAGGTTGGCGAGGCCTTTGCAGAGAACAAGACAGTGACTGTGGCAAAGATGGATGCCACAGCCAATGATGTGCCCAGTTCAAAGTTCTCAGTAAGTGATGTCAGAGCAGAGGTTAATAATGCGTACCCTTGCGCCACATTGTGCTCTTTTGAGGCAACAGATCATAGTGATGAGCTCTCTGTCTGTGATTCCTGGCACACGCATTCCTGCCTGCTGTGCCTGCTGGTGCTTGTGCTCAGGGGCACAATGCTGGCACAGGGTGCCACAAGGACATTCAGCTGCTCAAGCTGGTCAAAAAAAAAAAAAAAAAAAAAAACCAACATCAAATACATGTCCTGATGACACTGGCTGAAATGTTGCAGGTGTCCGGTTTCCCAACCATCATGTTTGTGTCAGGCAAGGATGGCTCGGTCATCTCGTATGATGGCAACCGACAACAGGAAGACATGATCAAATTCATCAATGAACATAGCAGCGGTTTGTCTCCCAAATCTGCCAGCAAAGACGAGTTGTAGCTGACAAGCCAGCCCCCAGTTTTCACTGATAACTGTTGATTTTTTGCCCAACACTGCTGTAAATCAGCTCAGCAGATTAGACACTTTTGTGTAACAACTGAAAGAGTCTACAAGCGTTGCAGAGTGTGTCTGTACGCCCTGTTTTGCTTTCATGGGGTCACTGCCTCGGGTCACTTCTTGAAATGGCATACTCAGCTTTTTTACATACAAATTTGCATCTGCTTGTCACACAATGTCACAAGCACTATATGGCACAATGTAACGCCTTGCTACAGCCATGCCGGCCACAACGGCAACATCACTGACAGCAACAGCAAGAGCAGCGATA
>JAABUY010007740.1_pt1 | contig 10146 bp, 19 predicted proteins | sample 5560271 | NCBI WGS metagenome assembly JAABUY01 (sample SAMN10711886, study PRJNA513374) | rock metagenome | isolation source: Antarctica rocks | place: Antarctica: Victoria Land, University Valley
GCAGCGGCTGCCGCGCGACATCACGCCCGTCAACCTGGAGGAGCTGCGCCGCGTCAAGCAGTCGCTGGTCGAGCTGGAGTCCAAGGCCGACACGCTGCGGTGCGCGTGGCGCGCCTGGCGCGCGTCTGCAGGCTGAAGCCTGTGCTGCGCAGCGGTGTCTGACGCAGGCTGTGCTAAAGCCGGCGGTTCCAGACCGGCATGGTGTGGCGCAGCAGGTAACCCCCGCCGCGTCTGTTTGATGAGGCAGCGTTCTGCGTGCGTGCTCGTTGGGCTTGCTGAGCAAGCGAGCGGCGCATCATTGCCTCTCACGCCTCCTGTCGGGAGAGCGCCGACAGGGCTACAGCACGCCTGCGTAACTGACGACAATACGTACATAGGGCTGAGGCCGTGTACGCTATGCGTGAGGAAAAGCCGCCTAGGGTCCAACGAGCAGCAGAAATAGGCTCCTTGTTGTGAGTGAGCAAGGTGAGCAACGGCCACAGTGAGAGGTGAGTGTTGCTCATACCACCGGCAGCCTGAGCCCTGCCCGGCCGCCGCGGCGCGCGCAGGGACATGCTGGAGGAGATGATGGACGACGAGGACGAGGTGCGCGAGATGAACCTGAGCAGCCGGCCGGTGCGCGAGGAGCGCCGGCGGCAGCGCGAGATCGACCGCATCGAGCGCGGCCGCGAGCGGTGCATCCTCTCTTCCTTGCCTTGTGGGCGAAAGGAGCAGCGCTGCTTTCTTAGCGGCGCAAGCAGTCACCCGTTGCGTTTGGAAGCCTCGCCATCTGCCATGTATATTTTTCGCAGAAAGCCATGACTCAGAGCACCTAGTACATGCCTAGTGGAATCATGGCATTAGGAAAGGGGTGGGCCTCGCAGGGAGCGCGAGCGTGAGTGGAACAGCGACGACGCAGGCGCCACGTCGCGCCGCGCGTCCGCCTCAGGGCGCGGCGGCGGCGGCGAGGACGGCGCGCAGGGCGCAGGCCCTAGCCTGGGCTCGCGGCGCGCACCAGCCGACCCGCGCGGCAGCCCAGACCTTGAGCACTCCAGCAACGGCAGCGGTCCACTTACAGGACGAGCGGGGCTTGGGGATGTCGGCAGCGGCGGGGGCGGCGGCGGCGGTAGCGGCGGCGGCGGCGGCGGCGGCGGCGGCGCCAGCAGCGCCGAGCATGCCGTGCATGCTCCGGCGCGCGGGGGGCCGGTGACGCGCACGTCGAGCATGCGGCGCGACAGCGACGCGCAGCGGTGCGGTGATGCGGTGTGCAAGTGCGACTGGGCAGTGAGGGGCGCGCTGATGTATGGGCGTATGGGCAAGCTGTTCCTCTTTGCGCTTGGCACCGCCTCTCATGATGTGTGTGGAACTGCAGGCGAGCGGCACATCGTCGCCTGACATGGGGCTGTCAAGGCAGATAGAGTCGCCATGCAGAGCTCCTAGGGTGAGGGCAGGGCGGCTGCGGCAGAGGCGAGCGGGAGGAGCTGGCCAGGCTACAGGGCATGCCGATGGGACATGCGGCACCTCACAGGGGTTATAAAAAGGAGCTGGAGGAGGCCGAGGAAGCCGGGTGCAGGGCGGTAGCGCACAGCAATGAGCAGCGTGCTGCATTGCACAGGGGCTACGAGGACGAGGGCGGGGAGACCGAGGCTGAGGCGGAGGCGGAGGCCGCGCTGGAGGAGCTGGAGGAGGCGGAGGCCGAGGAGCGCGAGGTGGAGGAGGCGGAGGACCTGCTCGAGTACTACCTGCAGCGCGCGGCCACCACGCAGTCCGAGGCCGAGCGCCTGCTGGCCGGCGCGCGCGACCTGGAGGAGTCCATCGGCGTCTCGCTGTCCGCGCGGCGGTTCGAGGCGCGCGCGCAAGCGTCACTCTGATGCAGGGGGTGTCTGTTGTCGTGCGCAACGCAGGAAGCTTGCGTGTTCTGTTGTTCAGTGCGTGTGGGATGCTGCAGCTGCGGGGCAGGTGTAATCCCGCATGGCACATGCGAGGTGCGGGTGCTATGGCCTGCGGAGGCCCGTCCTGGAGCCTGCAGTGCTGCTGGCATGTGCTTTGTTCTTCTTGCTTTTCGTTCACGCTGCAGATGCCAATGCACAGGGCATGCTTTTGACTTGCATGACATGCGCGTGCGCCCAGGAGTTGAGGGGTCAAAAGGCGTTCATGCTGTCAGCATTGCTGCTGCGCCTGGTTTGTGACAACTGGCTGAGGGTCAACTGCTGACGGCGGGCATGGGCTGCCAGGTGAACCGCCTGGAGCTGACGCTGAGCATTGGCAGCTTTGCGGCGGCGCTGGGGGCTGTGGTGGCGGGCATCTTTGGCATGAACCTGCGCTCAACGCTGGAAGAAAGCGTGCTTGGCTTCTGGGGCACCACCGCAGCCATCGTGTGCGGCTGTATCTGGGTCTTCATCATGCTATTCAGCTACACCCGCCGCCGCCGCATCTTGTAGGCTGCTGTGATCTGCTTCACAACACGTCCGATTGATGCAGTGTACAAAGTTCTGTCTGTATTATTTGTGTGCTCTACGCGCACGCGAGTTACTTTAGATAATGGCTTGCGAAATGATGAAGAGGATCGCTTGCCTGCCGGCGTCCTTCCTTTTGCATGGGATCAGTTTGAGAGCCGAGAGCAGTGCTTGTGGAAAGTGCAGACAGTCAGGTCTGGTCCGAAGTTGTGATGGGCATGATGAAGTGGCGTGTTTGCGCTCTATTTTGTTGAAAGAAGTTATCAAGACTGCCGCCACAGTGCAGTGTGATGCAGCTGGTGTGCGCATTGACAGCAGAGAAGCGCGGTGAGGCTGCTGGGTTGTTCTTTCCGTACTCAGGTCACGGTGGAACTGCCTTCCAGGCAGCTTGCCTACAGCATGACATATGCCACGCTGGGTGACTGGGCACAAAGCGCTCCACAAACACAGGTGATCGCGCAACAGTCAGAACCATGTGCGCAGGTCATGCACTCATCAAGTGTTCCAATGCTCCAAGCACAAGCACTGCAAGGGCTACAACATGCAGCACGCTCAGCAGCTGCTCTGCAAAGCAACAGACCGTGAGCATGCAAACAACACGCAGTGTCAGCATGTTGCAGAATTGTCAAGAGGATGTGCACACCACTGCAGCTAACCTTCAGGCAAGTATGCACATGAGACAGCACTGGCATGCATCCTCACACCTGTCACATGGAATTGTGTAGCAGCTGCTTCACCCTTGCATGCTGCTTGAACCACAAGGTACGTCCTCGCCAGACAGGCAACCAGGGCCCCCCGTTTTGCATCAGAAGTCCCGGAAGACGCCGGTGGACACATAGCGCTTGCGGGACACGGTGGGCTCCTCGGGCATGGCGCTGAAGTTGCGCGTGTCCTCCGGGTGCGCGATCTGTGCTCATGCACACCAGCTGCTCGTAACAGCACTTACTTCGCATGTACTACTCAGCTGCTGCATGGCTGCAAGGTACGAGCACGCCATATCTACCTGAAGTCCTCCATGGGCTCTACCCTGCGCCCGCTGCATTCAAGCAGCTCCATCCCTGCGCTCTAAGCCGCTCTAAAGGCGCTCTTGGTGATGTGCTAGAGCACGCAATGAATGCGCGCATGCGACTGTGAGTGCTGTACGTGAATCTCCTAGCATCGGGATGCGTTCTAGCACTGCCAAGCTCAAGCCTGTTCATGTGCCAAGGCGGCGCACCACGGGCATGTAGGGCGCCTTGAGCTTCTTCTGCGCGAACGACTCCCAGTCGAAGCCGTGGAACCACGGGTGCGCCTTGACGTCCGCCGCACCGCCCTTGAGCACGCCCAGGCGCTGCGCCGGGTTGTGCACCAGCAGCCGGTAGATGAGGTCGCGCAGGTCCTGCCGCAGCGCAGTGGATCAACCCCCCAAGATCACCTTGCATGCATGGCGCCTTCGCATGCAGAAGGCTTGCGTGAAGCAGGTACCACTGCTCCGGTATGAAGAGTTTCAGCAAGGCAGGGTGTGGCAAGCGATGTGCACGCAATCGCTTTGAGGCACCCGCAGACATGGCGTCGGCCTGGCTGCTGCATGCGCTGCATGTGTATGTCCGCACTTTGCGTATGCGCTGCATGTGCTACTAGCTGTCAACACAGGCACACTCCCGAGGACAGAACGCCTGCATGCGGCCTCATGTCCAGCACTATGACTTTCGCACAGTCAGCAGCCACTTTGCTGCGCAAGCGCTCGTCGGCACACGTTTGGCATGTGCAGCCCTGAGCGGCAGCGTCACAGACGCGTTCACGCCGCTTGGCTGGCAGTGCAGGCGCCGCGCGCCCCTCGCGCGCCTTGCCGAACGACGAGGGGAAGGAGAACTTGACGTGGCAGATGTTCTTGAACATCTGCACGCGGTCCTCGTGGTAGAACGGCGGGTAGCCGGCCACCATCTCGTAGATCAGCACGCCCAGCGCCCACCTGCGGCGAGCACGCAAGGTTGCCCCAGGTGCTCCGGCAGGCTGCTGTGCATCTGGCCTGCCGTGCGGCGCCGCCGCGGCCGCTCACGCCTGCACAGCGCAGCGAGTGCTGTGGCACAGCGTCGGCGGCAGCCCATCTTACACCCTTAGCCTGCGCTCCACACACGGCAGGTGGAACGCTGCGCATGTTATGAGCACAGGGGCTAGCGCTAGAGCCACTGGCTGAACACCCAAGGGGCTCGGCTGTCGGCCAGGCTGGGCCGCGCCTGTCATGAGCGCATGCAGTGTAGTCGCCTATGTATCGAGTGCGCATACATGGACTTTGGATAGCAAGGCATGCCTCACAGGGCGCGCAGCATGGCACACAGCACCAGCCTGGGCGAGCGCTCGAGGCGCCGCACGCCGCACCACAAACGGCCCGGCATGCGCCCCGCGCAGGGCGCACCAGTCCACGGAGCGCGTGTGGCCGGCCTGCGCGACCAGCTCGGGCGCCAGGTACTCAGGCGTGCCGCACAGCGTCTGGCTCTTGCAGCCGGGCGCGATCTTCTTGGCGAAGCCGAAGTCGGCCATCTTGACGTAGCCCTTGGCATCGATCAGCAGGTTCTCTGGCTTCAGGTCCCTAAAGGGAATTCCCGTGCAACTCTCCGTCAGTGCCTCACTTGCCTCCCGGCACGATTGCAGGCCAGTCCCACAGTGTGAGCACTGAGGAGGCGCGCTGCAGTGCTTAGTTGTTGCCACTGCACTTGCAAGTATGCATGCGTGTGCGTTGACACTGGCGGTCAAGACGACCGCAGACATGCCCCGAGCAGCAGACATAAAGCATGGTGGTGTTTCATTTGCGAAAGAAAGTGCTTAAGAGCTGAAACAACTCACGAAGGCAGCAAAGCATGGCCCAATTTACTGCCCTGCAAGACACGTCTGGCCCTTTTGCACACGCACCGCCACATGAGATTGCGGTCCTGCATGTACTCCAGGCCGCACACGACGGACGCCGCGTAGAAGCGCGCGTGGTCGTCGCGCAGCGGCGATGGCCGACTCTGCGGCAGAGTCCGACTGGCGCATGAATGTACGCACATGCAGGACGATGCACTTGCTCATCTTCCTATTCATTAAAAATGTATTTTGACCAATCTGCTGAAAGTGGTGACGGGTACATCTTTACACAGGCGCGTGCTGCAAGCTTCACCTGACTTATGGTCCTGAGGAACGAGGCGGGCAACTGGCTGAGAGGGACTCGGGCAGGAAACTGCCTATGTGCATGTGCCTGCAGAAACACGATCGGCGGCCTGCACGGCGGGCGCCGCTCCGGATCGAGTCGCGGTGCGCGCCTGCAGGTAAGTGAACAGCTCGCCGCCCATGATGCACTCCATGAGCATGTACAGGTGCGCGTCGTCCTTGAAGCTGGTCACCAGGTTGACCATGAAGGGGCAGTCGCACTCGGCCATCACCTGCTTCTCGCGCTTCACATGCTCCTGCGCGCGCGCGCGCACGCTCCGGTCAGCCACGGCGGGCTCCTTTAGATACAATTAAGGGTAGGGTTGGGGTTGCTCTCCATCCTGCCACCCTGCGGTCGCGCCGGGAAGGTCCTGCCTCCGCACGGCGCCTCCGCGACACCCACACATCTGCAGCGGCGCCGTGGCCACCATGTGCAGCCGAGTCCTTGCAGCCCGCACACTTCCCTACCATCTGCTGCCGCGCACGCCCCACACGCACGCCTCGCAGGCCCCGCAAGCCCAGCCTCCCGTGCACCGCGCTCGCTGCTGCATGCCGTGGCGCTCCCCGTGCCGCGCTGCGGAGCGCAGGCGCGCCCACGGCCGGCGCGGGGCGCGCCTGGAGGCCCATCTCCATGATCTGCGCCTTGTGCAGCGTCTTGAGCGCGTAGTGCCGCCCGGCGTGCTTCACCAGCATGACCTGCGCCCGCGCTGCGCGGCTCAAGCCGCGGCCGGCATGCAGGGCCCACTAAGTGGGCCACCGGCGGGCGCAGCGGCGCCCAGACGCGCGCCTCTGCCTCAGCAGGCCTGCCGCGGAGCGGGCGGGGCGCGCGAGGGGCGCGCAGCTGCTGGCATGCATGCCGCGGCCACGACAGGAGGGCCGCAGGCGGACGCTTCGTGGTCAGAAGTTACCAGGTAGATCTCAGCTCACGTGGCTGGCCGCAGCAGTAGTCATGCAAGCGCCCGCCTGAGCACCAGGCCCTGGGACAGCAGAGCGTGCTCACCTGGCCAAAGGCGCCCGCGCCCAGCACGGCCACGCGCTGCAGGTCGCCCGGGCGGATGTCCTGCGCCCCCACAAGCATGTGAGCCCTCATGGCGTGGTCATTCCACAGGCATCCCAAGGCCAGGTCTGCAGAGACCTGCAAGCCAGATAACAACCAGCGCGGCCCACTGAGACGGGCTTTGGCAAGTGCCAGGGGTGTGCGCTGTGACGATGCAGGCGTGCCGGCCCGCGCTCGCCGCCCGCATGCCGGAGCCCCGCGCGCGCCCCGGCGCCGCGCGCCTGCTTGGCGGACGCCACGCTCGCGTAGCGCGACGCCTGCTGCTCCAGCTGCGCGGCCAGCGGGCCCAGCACGCGCATGAACTCGGCGCGCTCCAGCGCGAGCAGGTCGCAGTCCCCGGCCGCGAGCACGGTTGCCGCGCGCGCCTCGCCGCGCAGCAGCGCCAGCTCCCCGAAGTACATCGTGGGCGTCAGCCGCGTCAGCTCCTGCGCGGGCGCGCGGCCCGGTGGGCGAGCGCCCGCGGCGCCGAGCCGCGGGTGGCAAACGCGCTCGTGCGCTCTGGCGAACGGGGCACGGCCGCCGCCGGCCAGCACGGCCGCGCGTGCGCGCTGCACCCCGCAGCGCACCCAGCTCCCAAAGCCGCGCGGTCGGGGCGGGCGGGCGGGCCCGCCATGCGGCAGCCGGAGATGGCAGGGCTTGCGCCGGGGCGCGGGGCCGCGCGCCTGGTGCGCGTCGTTGACGACGCTGCAGGCGCCGGCCTCGACCACGTAGAACGTGTCGCCCACGTCGCCGGCGCGCACAATGGCCGTGCCGGCGCGCGCATGCATCGGCCGCAGCGCCGTGCACAGCTGGGAGCGCTGCGCGGGCGTCAGCGTTGCGAACAGCGGCACCTGCGCGCGCGCGCGCCGGGCTCGGCATGCGCGCGCGACCTGCAGCTGTGGAGTGCGCCTGCACCGTCAGTGCACCTGCTAGCCAATGAAGCGTAAGCACAGGGTGAGCGGAGTTTGGACTTTGCACTATGACTTGATGGAGACTGTCTCATAGGTAACATGCTGTTGGCCAGCCCTGCTATCACACTGCCGCTCGCGCTCACCCTAGCCCTCTCACCATGGGGGCATGCTCTCAGAGAAGTGTGGCAATGCATGGACAGAGCCGTCTGCCTCCCCCAGGAGGCAGAGGCAACGGCGCCCGAGCGCCCATGCGCGCCTTGCGCAGCGCCTCAAAGCGCCACATGTGGCGGATGTGCGACAGGCTGCCCAGCAGCTTGTTGAAGTCCTCGCGGTGCAGCGCCAGCAGCACGCCGTCGGTCAGCGCGCGCACGCTCGCCGCGCGCGGGTCCTGCCGCAGCGAGCCGCCCGCGCAGCCGCGTCAGGCGCGGACGCACATTCCGCGTCTCGCCGCCGGCCTCTGTGTGTTGTGCCCATTAATGGCACTCAATGCCAACGTGCTGCGGGAAACAAAAGGCCAAAAACCGGGTCCGTACGTGCACAGCATGATACACATGTAGCCATGCTGCCAAGCAGCATGGGCTGCCACTGCCAGGACATGCACGGCAGACGGCAGCCCACCCCAACCCCGCCCCCCGCATGCGTGCAGGCCCGCTGCATAGAGCACAGCGTTGGGCACGCTGCGCGCCTTGCGCAGCAGCGCGAGCTCGCCGAAGCATGAGCCCTTGCCGACCCGCGCCAGCTCCTGACCCTCATCATTGTAGATCGTGAAGGTGCCATCCTGGATCACATAGAAGACGTCGCCTGCACAGCGCAGCTCCCCATTGTCAGCCCCTTTGCAAATCAGCCCCCGCTCACAGCTCTGTAATACAGGCCCCGTGCCCTCCTTAATCAGGTCGCTCTTTGAAGGCTGCAGCTGTGCTGCATGCTTGGCGGCGCCTCAGCCAACAACGCACTGCTCTATTTCATTAAATCGCGGTCTTGCCAGGCTGCGCAATGCAGGCCTCATGCTCAAGCCCAGGTACCTCAGGCAGCCTGAAAGCCCTATGCCATGACGGTGAGCGGCGGCCGGCCGGACCGGCGTCGCCCTGCCGGAATACAACCTGCCCCGCCGCGACCGAGTGGTTACGCATGCATCGCGCCAGCTCGAACAGCTGCGGCTCCCGCAGCGCGAACAGCACCGGCACCTGCGGCCGCGCGCGCGGGTGTGTGTGCACGCCCGTGATCGGTCGCACCATGCCTGCCAAGATCCGCAGAAGTCAGGCACAGGACGGAAGAGGGCGAGCCACGCATGCGGGGTCGCTGTTGGCAAGTAGTGCGCAGGCTGTGCACATGTAGCGGCGGATGCATCGCCGGATGGCGCTCACGGCAGGCACGCACACCGTGTCTTGAGCATGCCAGCACACACTCGCTCCAGCGTGTCTGCACTCCCCAGTGGCACAGCTGCATCCGCCAGCAGGCGCCCGCGGCGCTGCGGCGGACCTTGCGCAGGGCCTCAAAGCGCCACATGTCCTCGATGGGCCCCAGCAGCTCGTTGAACGCCTTGCGCGACAGCGTGTAGCACACCGTGTACGTGTCCGCAATCACGTCCGCCGCCCTGACGCCCCGCAGGGTCTGCAGGATCAGCAGGGTCTGGGCAGGGTCTGTACAGGGTCTGCACAGCTGGGACCATTTGTCTGCATGCAGACGCCCCACGTCTAGCGTCCCGGCTCTGCTGGCCGCTGGGCCGATGCAACGCCGCGCCACGCCACAGCCTGCAATGCAGCGCCCCGAGGCGCGGCGGCGCGCCGGGCCTCATCCTTTGCCAGCGCGCGCTCGCCAAAGTAGGCGCCAACGCCCAGGCTGGCCATGGCCGTGCGGTCGCCCGCGCTGTTCGTGCGCACCACCGACACCGCGCCCTCCTGGATCAGGTAGAAGCGCTCCCCGCGCTCGCCCTGCGGCGCGGCCGGGCGCGCGGCCATCGCCATGGCATGCGGCAGCCGCAGGGCGAGCGCTTGAGACGCGCACAATTCTGTGAGGCACAACAAGCGCTGGCCGCCTCTGGCGCGCGAGCCTGCTCGAGGCAGCTCCTGCCGGGGACGACCTGGCTGCTTGCCCTCTGCCGTGCATGTCACCGCAGGACCCGCGCTCACACACCTGCCAGTGCGTCCACGCACACCGAATGCGGGGCGGCCTGGAGTGCCCGGAACCCTGCGGGGTGCCCTGAACCCTGCGGGGCGCGGCACCTGGCGGAAGATGACCTCGCCCTCCTGATAGTCCACGGGCTCCAGCGCCTCAGCCACGACCTGCTGGTTCTCCTGCGCGCGCGCGTGCGCGCGTGCGCGATTTTGCGCGTCACCCGCCACAGCGGTGCACAGCGCGCCTGCTCCACCAGGAAAGGCCCCGCGGCGACCGGCGCGCCCCGACAAGCCTCGCGCCCGCACTCGCTACACAGCAACGCTCGGCGCAGGACGAGGGCAGCATCGCTTGCATGCCGGGGGGTGGCTGCCGGCGCCCGCGCGCCCGGCGGGCCGCACCAGCGACAGCACGGCCAGCATGGGCACCGCCGCGATGAGCGCGCGCTTCTGTGCGCTCAGCTGCTCCACGTACGTGCGCTTGATGG
>JAABUY010007749.1_pt1 | contig 10135 bp, 13 predicted proteins | sample 5560271 | NCBI WGS metagenome assembly JAABUY01 (sample SAMN10711886, study PRJNA513374) | rock metagenome | isolation source: Antarctica rocks | place: Antarctica: Victoria Land, University Valley
ATCAGCTTTTTGAATGCGATAATAGGTGGTGGGGTTGAATTTTCGAATTCCTCATATAAACGGATCACCGTGGGGCAGCGCAAAAATGAATGCCAAGGATTCTAAACCTTTCTGCACACGCTAATAACTGTAAGCGACCTTGCGCCATCTCCGAATTGGCGTCTGCGCTTGGCAGCACCACCGTTCTGGACACGGTGTTGGGACTTGGGATCGCAGCAGCATCATGCACCTGGTGAACTTTAACACTTGTGCATCCACCACTACTGCTGTTTTCGTATCTCCCTCCAAGCCATGACTAGAGTCTCAAACGGGAAGTTTGCAGTTGACAGGATCTGGCGGCATCTCAGGCACAGGCTCTTCACCACTACTTTATTTACACCGTACACAAATCCAGTCTACAATTGTGACTGTAACGTCGGTTTGGCTTTCCACACGCCTACCGTTGGTCCGTTGCTCGGAACGGTCCTCTCAGCGGTGGCGTACTAGATTAACTGTCGAGCGTCTTCTGGCCAATGGACAAGTATGCGTACCTGTTGACAGCGCTTGGATCCGCTACCGAAGGAGTGTACAATACGGCTGCTTCCGCTGTACCTGTGCTAAGGCACTGTATTGCCTTGACGAATCAAGTGGTTGCCGAAAGCTTGTTGGTTTATGTCGTAGCCCTGTATATTGGGTCCATTGCATTCTGCCGTCACTCGCCGTCTGGGAGGGAAAGACCTGGGCGAACTCTCTTTCTCGGCAATCACCTTGTGTCAGACGCAGGGACCGATAATGTTCAGCAAAAGGGGGGATGATCTCTCAAGTCTTATGCACATTCGACTATCTCGAACCCACGCCTCTGGATACTCACATGGCAGATTCGATCTTGATGCCTCGATGAACTATGAACTAGGATCCTTGCAACTTCGAGGTTTCACAACATGAGTATTGCATATAGGGACTCGTTGTGGATGTCCTCAAAGGTTCATTTCTTGTTTTCGAATTTGTCAAATAGTTCGAGACTTTTTTGATTGGGTATCCCCATACTAAAACTCGAATATCGTTCTGGTACTCTGATTTGGCGTTTCTGTTAGCGTTTTCCTTAACACACCTACTTCAGAATTCTCAACACTAATTATCAATGCGGCCTCCCGCTAATAACTCACGACCTTGTGCTTTATGAACCCCACCTGCAAATGCAACCTGTTCCAACCCTCGTTGATCCTCATCATCATCGTTTCCTACCTCTACTCTACCTTCGACGTCATGGCAGACACGACGGCAGCACTCTCCAAGTGTAATGAGAACCAACAGACGATGCTCCTAAGTCTGAGCTGGGTGTTCCTTAGTGTTGCCATCTTCGCAGTGTCTGGTCGTCTGTACGTCAGACTGGGTCTACGCAATGGCATCAGGGCAGATGACTATACAATTATTGCGAGTCTTGTATGTGATCCTGCTCTGTACATAGCTTGCAGTCCTGGTAGGGCGAGCTACTAATCCAGTCCCAGGTTGCCGCTATCATTGGCACAGCATTTCTAACGAAGTTAATCTATACCGGCGTTGGGAGACACATCTACTGCGTACCTGCCGAACAAATTCCGATAGGTATCAAATGGAGTATCCTGGCGCAGATTGTCAACGTGATTGGTATCGGACTGGTCAAAGTCTCTGTGATTCTTTGTGTATTACGGCTTATCGACAGAGCAAGGAAGCAGCTCAATGTGTTCCTCTGGATCCTCGTTGGTTTCGTCTCGGCCAGTCACCTTGCGCAGGTTCTTTTGTTTCTTGTCCAGTGCAGGCCCATGGCAGCTATTTGGGATCCTCACGTCCACGGGAAATGCTTTTCCTCCCATGTCACATATCTTGCTGGGTACATTGGTTTCGGTAAGATGGCTCAAAAGCAAGGAGTGAACATTTAGCTGACACTTTACTACCCCTAAAGGCCTCGACGCTTTCACGGATATAACATGCGCAGGCATACCCATCTTTATCATCCATCGGCTTCAATTGAATAGGCAGACAAAAGTGGCTCTATACTATGTAATGGGCCTTGGTGCCCTTACCGCCAGCTGCGCCATCGCCAAAGCCGTGCTTTTGAAAGGGCTATTCTCAAACGACTACACGTGGACCATCGTTAAGCCAGCCATATGCACAGTTTTAGAGCATCTGCTCGGAATCGTTATTGCTTCGGTCCCTGCCCTGAAGCCACTGTTCAGCAGAAGACTCTACGCGGCTACGTCGTCCGGAAATTCTAGTGGACGTTCTTTCCGTCAACTACTCAACAGTGGTGGCAGCACACCGCCGCAAAGCACCTTTGCTGGGGATCGCACCGATGCCAATGGCCAAAGGATACCCCTCGATGACAAGAGTATCACGAAGACGACCGACTTTTACCTCAGTACAGAGCAATACCTAGACATGGGTGATCATGGGGACTCTCCATGGCCCATGCCCAAGTCCCCGGCACCACCTCTACCAGCGAAGAAGAAACATCGAATGTCAATGGTTTGATTCGGACGAGGCTGTAATGTGGATACGAACAGATGGCATAAACTCTATAGTTAGCGAAAGGTGTCTTGCTAGGGCGGGATAATGCATGTGGAGAGGATCTTACTACATGATAGGATAGAGCACTACTGGCGCAATAAGGTAGACAAACATTCGGCAACGTAGAGACGCAGCGTTACCGCGAATTCTTGCCATGCATATGTCATTTCTTCATGGCGCATAAGCAGGGATAGGTCGCCGATGAGAGGCAAGCCAACCATCGCGTAGCACCGTAACTTTCGCCATAAACGTTGACCGTATTGAGCGACATGCTCGACTGCAAAATCGTTCAAACTAGGAACACTTCTCTGCATGACCTTCTGGTCTCGGCCACTGCAGGCCTTCCCTTCTTGGCCTTACACTATCGATAACGGGATGCGCAGGACATCTCCACACGCAGCCCCCCCCCAGTTTTCAATACTTGCAGCAACCTGCGGGATCGGGTCGTTGTTATCTATAGGTACCCGGTGCTGGGGAACGAGACCCGGCTCCCCCCGTACAGGCGGAGAAGTTTTAAAATGTTGTGGGTGCTTGCATGAAGGAAAAGTATTGGGAGTTGACGATAATGAAAGTCAACTTCTGCGGGCCACCAAAGCTTGTTGGTACCTTCTATCGTGTTCTCGATTTAATGTTGGCATAGTTTTGGCTAACGCGGACACGGAACTATTGGTTCCACGATTCTGGTCAGCGTTGATTGACAGGTCATTGGGAGCTTTGCTGTACCTGAAGCAGATCTGTTTAGAATATGAAAACGGAGCATCCTCACGTGACCCGGATTTTCGGTAGAATCTCCCCCCCTTGTTGTCTTGAGCAACTACGCGAACACCCACGACCTCCACTATCCCAAGTCGAATGTTACTCATCAATAATATGCGGGCTCCTAGGAACTCTGGCTTTCGCTCCGTAAGGTCTGCTCTCTCACTCTCAGAAGTCTTCCCACGTAAGGAAGCGAGCTTGTTGGAAGACCGTCTCTAGCCGAGTGTTCATCAGCTGAGTCAACGATAGCGAATGGCCTATTGATCGTCGCTCTCTGTCTAATATGCCATTTCCTTTTATCAAATTTGCAATAATCCATTTCACCCGAGACTGTCGAGTCCCATGCTTGCTCACAACTGCAACCACTGGGCCTGTGTAGTGATCATCCGAACCTACCTTATTATCAATTAATTAGGGCCGCCATCTTCTTCCAATACTTGATTCGCGTCTGCGCACTGTGTTGTGCCATGGACTACGTGCTTACGAAACAGAGCTGCATAAGCTGGTTTTCACAGCTTCTCGCCGTGGCTGTCTTAGCAGGGCTTTCCGTTGTACGTACTAAGGGTCTTTCGAACGGTAGGAGCGTCGACTGACTTGGCTACGTTGAGATTATAACCATAGTAATCTACAGACTGACTTTGCATCCACTCGCAAAATATCCTGGGCCTTTTCTTGCAAGAACAACCGACTGGTATTCTGTTTACCACGCATGGAAAGGCGATAGGCACTTGGAATTTTGGAGATGTCATGAGAAATACGGTCAGCTAATGTGTCAAGTCTACAGCCTATCGAAGTCTCATTAAGACCTTTGTTAGGCAAATTTGTGCGGCTGGGGCCCAACAGTCTGTCCGTAAATAGCAATTCTGCTTTCAAGGACATCTATGGCTTCAAAGCCAACGTCCGTAAAGCGCTCTTCTATTCAGTGTTTCCTCCCAACAAGCAGACATTCAATACTCACAATACAATTGATAAGGCAAGCCATGCGCGAAAGAGGCGCGTCCTCTCCCAAGCATTTTCTGACAGCGCACTGAAGTCCATGGAAAAGTACATCTTAGCCAATATACGGACTTTCTGTGCCCATTTAGTTCAAAACTTATCATCGATTCCAGCAACAGAAAAGTATTCAAAGACATGGGATGAACCCCAGAATATGGCCGAGCTGTCTAACTACTTTACGTTCGATGTCATGGGCGATCTCTGTTTCGGCAAAGCCTTTGGGATGTTTGAGAGGAGTGACAATCGGTTTGCCATTGACCTGATTGGGAATGCGGCGCATCGGCATCTTATAGTCAGTGTACCTAGTATCAATCGTTTTTACTTACACTGACGAAAAGCAGTGCGGAACATTACCTATGCTTCATGAATGGCATCTCGATAAGATCCTCTTCCGAAAGATAGCTGCGGGCCGGGAACGATACATGGCCTATAGCAAAAGTCAAGCTTCGGAACGGACGAAGGTTGGCTTAGATACCGACCGCAAGGATTTCTTCTATTACATGCTAAATGCCAAGGACCCTGAAACTGGCAATGGTTTCACTCCACCTGAACTTTGGGGAGAAAGTAACCTTTTGATGTAGGCTTCCTCCTTTATAGCCTCGGGACTTCCTGGCTGCTTCTAATCGTCTGTTTCCTAACATAGCGAGTAGTATCGCCGGATCCGATACAACCTCAACTGCTCTAGCTGCAGCCTTTTTCTACCTTACCCACAATGTGCAAGCCTACAACAAGGTCACCGAGGAAGTTCGCCGCAAGTTCACCGATATTGAGGATATCTGCTCCGGTCCAATGCTAAGTTCGTGCACTTACTTGCGTGCTTGTATCGACGAAGCAATGCGGCTCTCCCCTTCCGTCGGTGGCCTGCTGCCGCGAGAAGTGCTCGCAGGTGGACTTAATGTCGACGATCATTACGTTCCTGAGGGTATTGTGGTAGGTACACCCCATTATGCTCTCCATCACAACGCCGAGTATTACCCAGACCCTTTCAATTACCATCCGGAGCGGTGGATTATCGACTCCAGAACAGGCGTGGGCGAGAAGGATGTCGAGTTGGCGCATTCGGCGTTCTGCACTTTTAGTATCGGGCCTCGAGGCTGCATCGGTAAAGGCATGGCGTATATGGAGCTGATGACCGTGCTCGCAAGAACTTTATTCATGTATGATATGCGTCAAGCGCCGGGAACGAGTCTCGGTGAAGGGAAACCTGAACTTGAGTGGGGTAGACATCGGCAGACTGAATTCCAGTTGAAGGATACGTTTACGTCTATGAAGAACGGACCGATGGTTCAATTTCGTCCGCATAAGGATGAACCCAACTAGCATACGACTTAAGGACGGTTGGTACATCTATGATTCGTATTGATCGAGTCGATTGGATGGATCATTTCTACACCGAGGATTGTGTGTCCAGAAACTTGTGTTGGGGTTCAATTACATAGCGGAAGAAAAGCACAGGGGCTCTGATTTTGATGTCGCTGCTACTGGCTCGAGGGTTAGGGCTTTGTTATAGGGTTCGGTTTGTAGCGGCTTTGCGTGGGCAACTACTGCCGAGGCTTTCCTTCTGTATACTCGACACAAGCAAACCGCAGTTCATCACAAGTAACGGAACACTGTAAGGCTACGCAATGTAGTGAAGTAACACTGTCTGCAAGCATGCAGCACGTGGCATCCAAGGGACATTCTCCACAAAGCTTCATAAGACCATCGAAGCTGCTGCTGTCTGCTAATATTCCAAATGCTAATGCGAAGCCAGCCTGCCTGCTAATCTCGACATTATACGCATCAGATTAGCCAGTCATGGCATCCTCAACTTCTACAAACATTGCTGCCTCCACCCATACACTCTCCTCCCACGATAGCCTCGTTTTGTCCTCCATTCTCAACCCCGAATCCCTCCTCGCTACAACTCTCGTTGATTCTTCCCTACCTGGGCTCCCTCATACACCACCAGCACTCCTACCCACCCTCCAAAGCCGTGAAACTCTTATCATCCGCCCTCTCAACAACGCTTCTCCCTCCTCACCAGATATCCAAAATGCCCTCGCCTTACTCGGCAACCTCATAACCGAGCACCCAGAATATGCCCCTGCATACAACAACCGGGCACAAGCAACACGCATGCTCTGGGGCGATAATTTAAGAGATAAGAATATTTCCTGTAGCACGCTATGGACCGATCTAGGAAAGGCGATTGAGCTTGCCGCACCTCCGTCGCCCTACACCGCTGTGTCTCCCTTGCAATCTAAGGTCCTAGCTTCCGCCTACACACACCGTGGCCATCTCACTTGGCGGCTTGCCAAATCAATGGACCCTCGATTGAACTCTGATGATCAATCGGCAGATCAAGAAAAACATCTTCTCCCGCCGCAGCTTCAAGGCAAGAGCAGAGAACAACTAGAAGAAATGGCCAGCCGAGACTTCGAGATGGGCGGGAGATACGGCAATGACGTTGCGAGGGAGATGGCGGTGCGGACGAACCCGTACGCTAAGCTTTGCGGGAATATCGTCAAGGAGGCAATGAGAGCGGAGATGCTTGGGATGACCGGAGAGGTGTGAGAAGACATTCGCAAGGGGAAAGAAAACACGCAAGCCTGGGGGCAGAGGTCTGGATAGGCTCGGTGTTGAGGGCGGTTGGAGCTCTTGAGGCTGTATGCTACTAGGTTACTGCCAAGAGGATAAATGTCATACGGATGCAACAGCCACAAGTTCCAGCTGATCCTTCGAAGCTATGATTTCGGAGCACTATCTATCGAGATCCTCTTCGCCTCACCAGTCCATTTCCTAAAGCAGGCCCTTCCTTCCCAACCCCACACCTACCCCGTATTTTCAATCACTACGTCAAACCGACCCCCCCCCCCCCCTCTCAGGACTATGGATATCTACACGCAGCGACTACCAGAAACCTTCAACACCAATCAATCAGTCGTATGCCGAAGCTAGAAACTTCACAGTGGCGAATAATTAAACGGTAACTCCACTCAATAAACCCCAACCCCCACTCAAACTCCGGTATATTAACAGCAATATCAACATCCCTTCTACATACGACTAAAGACACTAGAAAGCTGAGCGATCTCCTCACATTCAAATTAAGGCATCCAGATATGTTTGATTTTAGAGCCTCTTCAGGATGCTTTTGTGCCACCTTCACCTGTTCCTCGCTAAATGCCTGCTTTGCTCACCTAATAGAATAAACTTTCATCGTTCTTCTTTCATGGATCACCTCTTGAACTACGCCGCTGCTGCCTGCTGATGCTGCTTTTCACGTTTCAGGTATGCCACTCACGATCGTAGAATACTGTCATGATCGGGTATGAACATTTCGTTCGCTTCATTACACATTAACTTCTTTATTACAGTTTATATATTTCTCTGCTCATTACTACCGTCCACAATTTATATGTTTTCGCAATGTGCTTAGTAAAAGTCGACATCACCGTTTATATTGAAGCAGCAATTTCAGAAAGTTTTGATACCGTGACTGCTATCAGATTCAACTTCGGATACCGAAAGATCGAGATGTTCGAATGTAGATTTTCTAGCACAGAATACTCATTACCGTAATATATTATAGTGACCTAAAGAGGATGACGCGGATACTCAGGGTGCAGGTGATCGTTTTTACAAGGCCTTCTCGCTTGTTATATTCAGACATCTGAATCCTGAAATCGAGCTAGCATTGACATCTAATTTTCAAAATCGGTTGGAAATATCGTGGTTTACCTTATCACCTTCCATCTTCGGATGAAGCATTCCGCATCTGAATAGTCGAGACCTCCAAAATAACATTAGAGCAACCTTCCGACGGGTGGGTTCCAGCAGCTTGTGGGGACGTGGGCTCGGAGCCCGGCGCAGAGGACTAAGGAATGGTGCTACCTTATACCTTACACTCGAAAACTATGCAGTGTGCAGTGTGTAAGGTTGTGGCACAGGTACATAACAGTGTTTGTTAAGATATCCAAACGTCCTTATCTACATCCGTTGGCCTATCCCTTTGAGCAAGCTTCCCTTGATTGCACTGCAGAAATCCCCCATTGTCCGCATATTGGACATCATTTTCCCAGTCGATGTAATTGCATCCGAAGATAGTTGGTGTGTCAATCTGCCCACAATCACACGTACGTCAGGGAATGCAGCGAGCCATTAGAGAATTAGAAAAGCTCATCTTTCCCATGCAGTTCTGCATTCAACTCAGCGCTGGACCGTGACTCGTTCCTACCAGATCTCATTGTCATTTTCCTGAGTTCCCGAACCACCCCCCAGTACCTTCGAGAATATCGTATAGCTTCAATCTCAACGTCATTGTCATGCGACACAATTTACCATGGATGAGATCTAGCAGACAGGATAATATAGGCGGCAGTCAGCTGCGGGACTCTAACTTGCGCGACACCTGGAATCTGTCACCCACGTCCACATCGACCCGGCGCTGTTTTTCGAAATTTGAGGCTGGGGTAGCCGGGAGGAGTGACCGGACTCCAGATCCGTCGTAACGATTGCTGTTCTTTGCTACTAACCATTGCACCACATCATTCTCAGAAGTCCTTTGCAGAGTTCTATTAAAAATTCCCGCAGTGATATTTTCCAGTTTTGAAAAGTTGCACTTTTTTGGAATCTGAACCAGCCAGCCCCATCTTATATCGTCATTCGATCTTTTGGTCGAGCCACCGACGATATCACCGAAAAGGCTCTGCCGCTTTTTGCAGCTTTACGCACTTTGCCAGTTGCTGCTGCGGCGCCCATCCTCGTTACTACATATGTACTGCAGCAGTAGGCCGTTTTGAGCTTCGCCAGCCCTATATATAGATCCTCCCCCTTGGTCCAGTGTTGTTGTTGTTGTCAGGTTTTTGGGAATCCCGTGGCCGCAGCTTGCTTCGCTTTCCGGGTTTATGCTCGTATGTAGCATGGTTTGTTCTCGAGAAAGTAACGCCTGGGGAGACCGAAAGGTTTGAACAGGGGAAGCACTCGAATGAAGATTTGAATGAAGACATATGAGACGTTCGTAGCAGCGCCCGCAGGACTTGTGGCTGTTACTACTACTACTACTACTTCTGCTATATTTAGCCCTCAATTCTTTCCATCTCGGAAGCCGCTCTCGCAGCAATGTCCCTGGCGCCGTCCTTCATCTCCTGGATCGTTGCAATTTCACTAAATCTCTTCTTCCAAAGCGCCCATCGCCCCAAGCTGTAACCCCTGCCCTTACCCCACAACCACTCGTCACCAATCCATGTCGAGCCTGGGGCGCCGTCCTTGCGATCGTAATCGATCTTGCAGAGCTCGTAAATCATCTCGCCGGCAAGGATTACCCAAGTAGCAGCCTGTGGCACGCCCGTCGCCGCGCGCTGTTGCTGCTCAAGCGTCTGGCAGGGCACCTCGATGCCTTGCATGAGGCTGACCTCCGCATGGAACGGCATGCCTATTGGATGCCTACCAAGAGCGAGGTACCTGGCGCCGAAGGTGATGGCATTAAGCAGACGCATCGTTTGAGAATCCTCATCGCCTGCTTCGTCCGGCTCGTCCCCGGGTTCGACCTCTGTCTCACGCAAGCGTGCTTGTCAGCGCCCAACTGAGCAGCTAGTACTGTCTTGCGTATACCGCCGCAAGATTTTCGAAACTAACCGATCGCATACTCCCTGAAGATCATCGTGAGCACCGGCAGACCCCTCCAGTACACTCCTGCGCTACTCCATGCGGGAGTGATGGCCATGCCGTGCTCGTCCCTGACATCCGGCAGCTTCGAGATCGAGTTAAGAAGGCCGACCAGACGCTCTGCGACATCCTTGTTGCCACCGAAACCTCTTACGAGATTACAGATTATAGCCCAGAAGGTCCCCACTCCTGAGCGGCTTGCATCACG
>JAABUY010007750.1_pt1 | contig 10134 bp, 8 predicted proteins | sample 5560271 | NCBI WGS metagenome assembly JAABUY01 (sample SAMN10711886, study PRJNA513374) | rock metagenome | isolation source: Antarctica rocks | place: Antarctica: Victoria Land, University Valley
GCCCTCGCCGGGCGGGTAGGCGTCCTCGTCGCCGTCGTCGTCGTCGTCCTCGTGGACGATGATATCATCGTCGCCCATGGCCGCCAGCGCCGCCGCCGTAGCGGCCGCCGCCGCCTCCAGCGCCCGCAGGCGCTGCGAGGACAGCAGGCCGAGGTCGATCACGCCGTGCGCGGCCGCTTCGGCGTCCTGGACGCTCATCTGGCCCTGCGCGCAGCCGGCTGGCTCAGGACGTGCGCAGGGCGCGACCGGGCGGCAGGCGCCGTTGCCGGCCTGCTCCGCGCGCATGCAGCACGCTCCCAGCGCCAGCGGCATGGCTGCGGCCCTGGTGTGCCGGGAACGCAGGTGGTCGGGGTGCTGCGCGGGCAGGGGCGCACCGTGGACTCCACGCGCATGTAGACGCGCCCGGAGTCGCAGACGTACACCCGCTGGATGCTGCGCGGAGTCGGGGCGGCGGCGACGCCCGCGGACGGCGAGCGCTCGCTGCCCGCCTCCTTGCTGTCGCCCTCGTGCGAGGACTGCGAGCGCTCCTCAAAGCCCTCGCCGGGCGGGTAGGCGTCCTCGTCGCCGCCGTCGTCGTCGTCGTCATCGTCATCCGCAGCCGCCGCCGCCGCCGCCGCAGCCGCCGCCGCTGCCTCCAGGTTCAGGCGGTGGGGCGTACGCCAGGGCGCGGCCCTGCGCGCAGCCGGGCGGATCAGGGCGGGCGCAGGGGGCGGCCGGGCGGCAGGCACTGCGCTGCAGACCTGCTCCGCGCGCCTGCAACACAACCCGGCACAGTGTGTTGGATGAGGACATTGTGCCGGGAACGCAGGGCGGCGCGCGGACAGGCGCGCGCAAGGAGGCCGCCAGGCGGTGGGGGTGCTGCGCGGGTTGAGGCGCGCCGTGAGCTTCACGCGCAAGCAGACGCGCCCGGAGTCGTCGTAGTACACGCGCCCGGAGTTGCACGGGCCCGCAGCGCCGGCGTCTGCCCGGGGCGCTGGCGCGCCAGCTGAGGCCGCGAGCGCCGGCGGCAGCGGCCGCTTCTTGAGCGGCAGCGTGGCCGGGTCCAGCGTGCGCAGCCGCTTGGCCGGCAGCGGCGCGGCCGCGTCCGGTAGCCGCGCAGCCGGGTCCGGCGGCGGCGCGGCCGCGTCCGGCGGCAGCGGCCGCTTCTTCAGCGGCAGCAAGGCGGGGTCCAGCGTGCGCAGCCGCTTGGTCGGCGGCAGCGCGCCGTCAAAGTCCAGCCTGCGCTTGATGGGCGCGGCGGCGCGCGCGACCTGCGCCGCCCCCACAGCCTGCTCAGGCTCTGGTGTGGGGGCCGCGCCTGCAGCGACGCCTCCCGAGGCTCTGCTGTGCTGCGACGCTGCGGCGAGCGCGCCAGACGCGCGCCAGGAGGCACGAGCGACACTGCATGCTCGGTGCACCGGAATGCTGCACAGCACACGAGCAGAGCTTTGCCACCAAGGCTCGGGTAGCAGCGCACAGGGCGTGCTGATGACTGTTGTGGAGGTCCTGCACCCTCCACTCACGGGCGTGGGGGGGCACCGACTTGCATATGCGGCGCGGGAAAGGCGCTCACCTGCCGGCGCGGCCGGCGTCCCGGCGGGGACGTGGCCACGCTGTCGGCCATGTCAGTGGATTCAGAGCCGGCCGTGTACGAGTAGCTAGCGCAGCTCCCAGGCATCCTCCTGCGCAGCAGCGCCGCACCGCTCAGGTCATCTGACCTACTTGTGCACAGGCACGCAATGCGGTGGAGTTGCCTGCAGCGCTTGGGAGGCGCGCAGCGCCTCGCGCTAGCCGTCACTACCCAGCGTTGCCATCACAACGCCAGGCGCGGCGCCAGGCCCCACACCACTGGGCTCTGAGACCGGGCCAAATCACGTCAATTGAGCACCCGTGGATCCTGCATCCAGCGCGGAGAGCGGAGACTGCGTTTGCCGTGCGGGCCGTTGCAGGGGTCCTGGCCTGTGCAGCACCGTGCCCGCCCGGGGCAGCACGGAAACAGGTCAGGCGGGGTGCCCACCGTGTCCGGGCTCCTCCTCTTGCGCTTGGCAGCGCCCGCAGGGCACAGGCGGGCGATGGGCTGAGAGCTCCCGACCAGCCACTGCTGTCACACGCCGCACATGTATGGCTGTGATGTGACCAGACGCTGCCAGAAGGAGTTGCTGCGAGAGTAGGAGGAGGCTGCTGGGACTGGACGTCTCTGTACTTCTGCTCCGATGATGGGTCCCGGGGATGAAGGGTTTTAGGGCTTGAGCTTTGCGCTGTGGCTGCACGTGCCCAGTCACCTGGGCACGTGCCCAAGGCTTGCGCACACCCGAGTATCTGCACCTGCCGCTACCAGCAGCCTGCCATACGCTGGCACTGGGAAACAGCGCGCTTGGGACGCTTTTGCTTGATCATGCAGTTGCAGCCTCAGTTGAGAGGCTCAGCGGCGCTAAACGTCACGCCCGCCCTTTGCGCCGCTCGCACCACTGCCGGCGGACAGCTTGGGCCCGCTAGCAGCGGGCGCGGCTTTTGCCGTCGGCGCTATTTTTGGTTGCTTGGCTGTAAGCGAGTCGGGCGTCTGCAGCTCCCTTTGCGCTGCTGCACTGGGTTGTCATGTCACCGCCAAGGTCTTTGGGCACACTTTGCATGCACTCTTCTGCATGATGCGTGCCCTGTCAAAGTCCATGCTTCAGCAGAGCAGAGCCTCAACACCGCCATGTCAACCACTGCGCCCGAAGCATCAACCAGGCGCTGCGAGGCTGTGTGTGCGTGCTATTGTGGAGCCACGCCTATACGTGTGCAGTCGCGTGTGTGGCAGTGAGCGCAGACGTGGGGCCATACGCTTCAGCAGACTCAGCCATGTTTGTGGCGCTCAGCCGTTGCGTGTTCCTACAGCTGCTGGCACATGAAAATGGCACCATATGTACATGCAGGGAGCGCACCATGCATTTGGCGTCACCCGACGCGCCCTGCTCTGCCGCTGCACAGCAGCCTCGGCCTCTGGGGCCCAGATACATGCGCTGGCTGCCTTCGCTCAAGTCAGCCTCGTGGCCGGCGCCCCGGCCGGGGCGCTCCATGCGGGAACATGTTGAAGCTTGCGGCGCGTGCGGAAGCGCCAGAAGTCGGCCAGGCCCAAGCGGGCGGGGGCCGGCACTGACTGGAGCTCAGGGCTCGTGGGCGGCGGCCCGGCCGGGGCGCTCCATGCGGAACATGATGAAGCGGCGCGCGCGGAAGCGCCAGAAGTTGGTCAGGCCCACCGCCGCGCCCAGCTCGCGCAGCTCGCCCTCCTCCCAGGGCCGGTACGACACGGTGCCCAGCGGGTCCAGCTGCGCGCGCGCGCGCCAGGGCAGGGTTAGGGATGGTCAGCGGCACGGATGCGGGCCTGATTAGGCACCAGGAAGCAATGTGTGCCCTAGGACACGGCCTGGACCCAGCGGGTCCAGCTGCGCGCGCGCGCCAGGGGCGCGGTCCAGACGCACAGACGCAGGCGCATCAGGCACTGGGCAGTAATACACGCCCGCCTTCTAGCTGTCAGCAGTGGCGTGTTGGTGAGATGGTTGCAGCGGCGCGAGGCACGGCCCTGGCTGGATGCGCACCAAGACAAACCAAGAAATTCAAATGCACTCTGTGACAGCGACCCTGCAGACAATCAGGCAAAGCCTGCTTGCACTAGAAGTGCTCTCAGGGTGTCAGCGACGAGGGCGGCGGCGCACGCTGGCGAGCGGGCGGACGACGTCGTCGCCGAGCACCTCGCCCAGGCCCGCGCCTACCTTCATGACCGTCGTGCCGACAAAGACGCCGCCGGGGCGCAGCACGCGCGCGACCTCCGCCATCTGCGCGCGCGCGGCATTGCGCGCGTTGGCACCCACATTCGCACGCTGCACGCAAACACTGTTGTGCCTCCTGCCACGCCGTGACCTGTGCCAGCACTGGCGTGGCAAACCAGGAGCTGTTGAGGGCGCAGGAGGCCCAATGTGAAGCGCGGTTGCGTGGAGCACGCTGCTTGGTGACCGGGCATCAAGCCGCGCTCCCGGGCCAGGCGATGGGCGGAGGGGCGCACCGCGATGGTGGGGTTGGGCCAGCAGTGGATGGCGGCGCCCGCGTGGATGGCGGCGACAGACCCCGTGGGGAACGGCAGCCGCGTGATGTCCGCGCGCAGCAGCAGCACGCCACTGCGCATTGCCGCGCATGAGGTTGGTGTAGGAGAACTGTTGCTGTGCTGTAGCAGCATGGGATGCATCGCAGCAGCGCTGCAACGTGCCGCACAGATACCTAGGAGTCCGGCAACAGCAGGTATGGGCGCATTGTGCACATGGCCAGTACCAAGCTAAGGGCCTGTGCTCAGCGTTGAATTGCATTCCTAGCGGTCATGCCAAAGCATGGGGGTCGGCAGAGCGCACGCTGGGTCGACAGCGGCATTCTGAGCGATGAAGCCGGAGGTCTGGTCGAGCATGCCGGCGGAGAAGTCCGACGCGATGACGCCCTTGAAGCAGCCGCTGGCCGCAAAGCGCCGCGCGAACAGGCCGCTGCCGCAGCTCATGTCCACCAGCACCTGGAGCGGCAGGACGGTGGTCAGGTGGCTTGGGAAAATAGAGGAGACAAACAGTACTTTCAGAGTGCTATTGGTGCTATTACTTCACGGAAAGCGACGCGGCAAGCAAGGGCGGGCTGGGCACACACGGCTGTGCAGGGGGGAGCATGCAGAGTGACAAGGTGCAGCCCGCCCTGCGGAGCAGGCAAGCTGCCGGGGCTGCCACACCGGCGAGTGCGGCTGGGGAGAGCCTGGGCGCACCTCACCAAAGGCTGGCTGCAGGTGGTCCATGGCCATCTGGTACTCCCTCTCCTCGCCAGGGAAGCCAAACCTGGCATCATGTTGCAGGCCTAAGACCCAAGTCTCTGTGCCTGCACCCTATGTTCGCAGGAGCGCAGTGCGCGCACCACACAAAGTTCTGCCGCCAGCCGCGCTCGTAGATGTAGCTCACCAGATGCGTCCTGCGGCGCGCAGTGCGTGCGTTAGTCGACATGGTTTGGCAAGTAGTCAGCAACAGCTTGGCGGGGAGCGGCGGGCGCGTGGCCGCACTGGAACAGGGTGGTGCCGCCCCAGTTGCTCTCTTTGTACGCGCGCCCCTCAAAGCCGCTCAGCGGCGTGAGGTCCACGTACTGCGACGCGCCCTCGCTCGCGCTGAACGTGCGCTCGCAGCGCTCGCAGTGCAGCGCCTGCTGTTGCCTGCCCAACGCGCTCTGATAAGTTGTGGACGTTCGGGACAGGTGAGTTCCTAGTTTTACCAATAGAGGCTGATCATAAAGTGATGACCACGACGCAATTATGTCACTCGCAGCAAGGCTGGACGGTAAAAGAGTGCCCTCGAAAGCTTATCAGAGTTGGAGGCCGCACCTGCGCCCCGTTCTGCCAACGCTGAAGTTGGTGACCTGGCAGATGGGGCACGTGAGCTCAAACGGGAAAGCATCCGTATGCGCGTCCGGCGCCGATGCAGAGCTCACTTCGGGCAGCAGCGGCGTTGTGTGCACGGAGGTAACCGAGGTGGTCGCAGCCGCCCTGGTGTGCACCAGGCCACATAAGTTGCGCATCCACCTGCACTTGGCGCGCATGTGCAAGTGCATGACACTGTATTACCTTGTGCACACGGCAACCTTGCCCCGCCGCGCCGTCACAGGGGCTCTGCAGGCCAGCGGGCGCAGCTGGTTAAAAGCATGTTTAGGTGAGCGACTGGTGCTCAGAGCTGCGCGTCTCATGGTTGCCTAAACGCGCACAGGAGAGTCTGCTGATAATAACAAAGCACAGAGTCACACTTGCATTGAGTAACTCATCCTTGCTCGGCAGAGCTACGTAACGAGCAGGAGGGGGGGGGGCCATCCCCTGCCGGGCAAAGTATAATTGACAGCTAGGGTGCCCATAAAGGTCAGAGATATATCAGGGAGCAGTGCTCAGTAGTGCTCAGCATAAGCTCGGAGCTGTGAGTGAGAGGGTCTGCGGGTGCTTGTCAGTACTGGAAAGCGTATCAGCAACGTCCAACAGCAGGTTCGGGTCCGAGACACACAGCGGCGGTATGGGCGCGACTGGCGTGCTGGGCGCCGGGCAGTGCGTGGGCGTGTTGCCGTGCAGGCAACCCATGCACAGGCAGCGCTTCGCGCCCGTCGCCCTGCGGCAAGCGAGCGCGCGGCCATGTGCACGCCCGTGGGCAGCGCCGACGCAGCGGAACTGCCGCAGGCTGCGCCGACTGGCAGCGCAGGCGCAGTTCGCAGGTGCGGCGCTGTCCCTGTCGCGCTGCAGGTCGTAGCGTGCTACAATGCGCTTTGCAACAGGCAGCCTGGTGGTGCGTTCCTCCTTTCGCAGTGCTGTGCTGAAGCTTTGGCCGTACCTGCGCGCCAGGGACGGGCATGGGCCTGTCGGAGGAGCTGAAGCTGGCCATCGAGAAGTACGTGTCCGAGAACAAGGTGGTACTGTTCATGAAGGGCAACCGGCAGTTCCCGCAGTGCGGCTTCAGCAATACGTGCGTCCAAATCCTGAACACGCTCAACGTGCCGTACGAGACCGTGAACATCCTGGAGGACGAGCGCCTGCGCAGCGGCATGAAGGTCCGCGCCCTGCCCGGCGCGCGCTGCCCGAGCAGCACTGCGTGCGCGTCTGCCGCGTGGCCGGCGGGTGAATGTGGTGCGCCGCGCGCGCTCAGGAGTACTCGCAGTGGCCGACGTTCCCCCAGGTCTACATCGGCGGAGAGTTCTACGGCGGCTGTGACATCATGATCGGTGCGGCTCTTGTCACTGCGCTGGTGCAAAAACAAGCAGGTCTGCTTGTGCTGTCGTCTGACGCCGGCCCTGTGCGCAGAGTCGTACACAAATGGCGAGCTTCCGGAGGTACTTGAGGCTGCGATGAGCTCGTGAGGCTTGACGCCGCAGCTCATGCAAGAGCAAGCTGTTGGCCAGATTTGAGGACACTTGAGCTGTCTTAAGCATGGCAGTAGAGAAGTGTGTGACTGCATTGTACGTGTGACTGCATTGTATGTTTGGATTGACATCTGTGTTGGAGTCAGATGACACAAAGCAATATTCGTTTCAGTTGTGTGGCGTGCAAGAGACATTGCGCGGCATCCTGGTGCTTGGCAATTATTTGCATGCTGCTGTAGAAAAGCGACAGGCATGCCTTTGTATACCAGATGCACAGCCTGTGCTCTTGGAACTTGCACCGAGGATCGATGCAAACCGTCTGCCATTTGTTACAGAGTACACGCTTTACACCTGCTAATTGTATCCATAAGTCTCCGGTGCGTCCTAAGTGACATGCTGCACGACCAATGCGCCGCTGACAGCCGGTGGGTTTGCATGAAAAGCAGATTGATACCATTGGGAACACACTCCTGCTCGTGGTGCGGGCCGACAGTCGCCACTTCATCAGCGCTGCCAACAAATGCGCAAAACTGCACGACAGGACCCGGCACAGAGCCGCAAGCCTGTCAGAGTACATGAGACACACCTCGGCAGGGGTTACCCAGTGAAGGTTGCTGGTCCAGCGCCCACGCGCGCACGTGGTGGCACCGCACACGCAGACGTCGGCCCTGCACCACAGCGCAGACCAGGGACTGCCGCGCCACGCATGGCGCACCCGGGCGCACCTGGGCGCTCAGCCGCGCAGGAAGGCAGGGCACAGCGCGTCCAGGCTCTTGCGCCTGATCAGGCCGCCCTGGCCGCCGCCCTGGCCCGCCTCCCCTCCCGCAGCCGCGGGCATGGCGGCTGCACTGCTTGCGGCGGCGACCTGCGCGCGGCCCCCACTGGCCCATGAGGCCGGCTGCAGGCCCCAGGACGGTTGACGTCGCGCCCCAGCGCGGGCTCGGCAACTGGGCAGGGTGCAAGGGACCCTGACGGCAGAGCGGGAGCCAAGCAGCACCCTGTGAGGAGCCAGGCAGACCCTGCAGGGAGGGCCGAGGCAAGTCCTGCAGGGAGGGCCCGGGTGAGCGCGCTGCATGCGCGAGGGAACCTGGGCGGCGGGCGCGGCCGGGGCGGCCAGCGAGCGGGACGCGCGCAGCACGCGCAGCATGCGCGGCGTGACGTGCATGTGCGGGCAGGCCGCGCCGGCGCCGCAGTAGCCGCGCAGGAATGCCTGGCACGGGCGCGCGTGCGGGCCCAGCTTGACGTGCAGGTAGCCGCACTCCGCGTTGCTGCACAGGCCCTGCCGCGCCGCGCCATGCGCAGAAGCTCGACTTGGCACACGCCGTCGAGCTGCGGCCGCGTGACCGACGTCTGGGGGCTTGCACTTCGACCTGATGCGTGCTTGCGGGCCACACACGTCTGCACAGACCAAGGCTGCTGTCGCGGACGTCTGCTGTCCTTGCGCAAGCCGGGGCACCTGCGCAAGCTGACAGTCGGCGCCCACGTGTCGGTAAGAGACAGGCCGGGCGCAGGCCGTCCGTGCATGTGCCCGGCAGAGTTCCAGACTTGGCCCCTGGACAGGCCACATCACAGGGGCGCGCGCCTGCAGGAAAAAGGCGCAGATGGGCATCAGCTCCGGGCGCGCGCGGTGCTGCAGCGGGCAGCCCGCGACCGCGCAGCCGCCCGCCAGCCAGCGCGGGCACACCGCCACGCGCGCGGCGTCGTGGACGTACGGGCAGCTGCCCTTGGCGCGCCCCTCGCAGCGCCCGGTCCTGCGCGCCAGCGCAGCCGCGACGCTCGCACGCTGTTCCAGCGCTCCCCGCAGCGCTCACGAGCTGCCCAGCACGCAGCCCTCATAAGCGGCAGCCATGTCCAATACACGATGCCCACCATACATGTGCGGCAGGCGCGCGAAGCCCGCAGCCGTGTGTCGCCCACGGCAGCGGCGGCTGCCCGGCAGGCCTCGCGAGCGGCCAGGCATGCAGCGCCAAGGGGAGCGCGCCGGCAGAACACGGGGCAGTGCATCACGGGCTCCTGGTAGCGCGAGCGCGCGTGCGCGGCCAGGCGCTGGCCAGACCCCGGGCGCCGCAGCGCGCCGGGCGTGCGCGCCGGCAGAGCCGCTGCGCCAGCCGCGTGCGCCGGCGTGCGCGGCGAGCCGAGCGCGGGCGGGGCCAAGCGCGCAAACGCGCGCGCGCGCACGGCGGCCGCGGCCGCGGCCGTCGACGCCCCGGCGGAGCGGGGCGTGCCGACGCGCACGATGCTGCGCCCGCGCCGCTCGTACTCCTTCGCCTGCACACCACGCTTGTTGCCATCGGACCACCTAGCATCAAACTCAACCACACCAAAATCAATGCGGTGTCTTTCCTGGCTGCACGCACAAAGGTCTAGCGAGCGCAAAGTATATACCTAGCGCAAAGCAGTGCTCCAGCGCCCCCGATCAGCCTGAGTACTTGGCTGTCCCTCCTACCGCCTGTCGGCAGACGGCAGCGCACAAGCGGAGGAGCGCCTTGCCTTGACGGCGAGCGGTGTGCGGCGCGGCCGCGGCGTGCCCGGCTGCCGCATCAGCGAGCGGCCGCCGCTGACCCGGTACATGGCGCCGCCCACGCGCACCAGCCGCGCCGGGCGCGGTTTCAGCCGTACGCCCCCCGCCGCGCCCAGCCGCGAGGGGAGCGGGCGGCGCGCGCGCACGCCGCTGGCCTGCCGGACGGCGGCGCCGGCCCGCGCGCGCCCGGCCGCGCTGCGCCCGAGCGCGCGCCGCAGCATGGCCGCCGCGGCTGCGGCGCGCGCGCTGCCGCCCTGCCGCGCCCGTGCAGCGGCAACGCGATCAGCTGTTTGCACAGCGGCCTGCACGGCACAGGGTGCGAACTCGCGGAAAGACAGCAATGGCATTGACCCTGCGCCGTCGCGCCCGGCCCGCAGGCGTCGGCGCCGAGCGCGGGGGTCACGGCACACAGGGTGTGCGGGCTGCACGACAGGCCGCACCGGCACGCGGCTCCATGACAAGCTGGTCGCGCCGCGCGCGGCCGCCACGCCGGAGCGCTCCAGCTTCAGGCCCCGTTCCGCGCGCTTGTATAGGAGCACCTGCAGCCCCCGGGCGTCCTCGTGCGCCGCCTCTGCAGAGCCTCCCCCATGTCGCCCGCCACCGGCCACGACGCCGGGGTACAGCGGGTGCTGAAACAAGCGTACCTGTTTCCCGTCGCTGGCATGGCGCGCGACTATGCGGCCGCAGCCGCGGTTGCCGGCAGGCGCGCCGCGGGGCTTGCGGACGCGGCCGCCGCGCGCGGCCAG
>JAABUY010007752.1_pt1 | contig 10127 bp, 8 predicted proteins | sample 5560271 | NCBI WGS metagenome assembly JAABUY01 (sample SAMN10711886, study PRJNA513374) | rock metagenome | isolation source: Antarctica rocks | place: Antarctica: Victoria Land, University Valley
ACGCATGAACTCGTCAGATTCAGCAAAGCGACAAGCGTTTCTGACAAAATAACCACAACGGAAGCGAAACTGCAAGCTATTAGCGATGCAATCGCAATATGCAGCGAAAAAGCACTCAAAAACAGCGAAATTTGGGTGTACATGAACAGTCAAATGGCTTTGCAAAGATTAAACGCAAAGAGCAACGTCAATGCGAAGTTATTCGATGATATACGACAAAACTTGACCAATTTACGTCAGAATCAGTGTCAAATTCGCATACAGTGAATATCGAGTCGCAAGAGCATTATTGGGAACGAAAAAGCAGATCAATTGGCCAAAAGCGCTGCCCAAGAATTACCAGTTACCGGCAACACGAAAGCAATCATCATAAGATTCGTCAAAAAGCAAATTTGCAAAGAGGCGAAATTACAATGGTTAAATGTCTGGAAAAGCAGCATCAAGAAGGGAAACCAGTATCGAAAGCACATATCGAATGTGAATCCAAGTCAGAAACCACTAAAAGAGCTTAGAAAAATAGATAGACTAACGTTTTCAATCTTTATTCAGTTGAAAATGAAACACAACTATTTCAAGAGCTATTTGCATCGATTATCAGAGAATAATTCGAACAAATGCTATGAAATATGCAATGCGAGTCAAACGTCAGAGCATTTACTACTAAATTGCAAGCATTATAGGTCAAAGCAGATAACGCTTAAGAAAAAGACTCAGCTCAAAAACACAGACATCATATTGACGCTGTTCGTTATCAAAATCGAAAGAATTGCAACACTAGAGTATTCGAAAAACACTCGAATTGCGACGAGAAAATTACTATTAAAAACGAAAGAGTAGAACGCGAAGAGTGCGAAGAAATGAAGAAAAATGAAAGTACGATTGCGAGAGTTTGAGCGAAAGCGCTTGTATGCACAAACTATTGATGTGATTGATGAACGAGAAGATATAAAGCAGCGACTTTGGTCAGATTACATGTAACTTAGCATACATACAGCGTCTAGACAGTGTCATAGTCATAAACTGCATGCACTTAATGAAGAAAAAAGAAAAAGAAAAAAAAACAGCGTCTAAACAGTGTCATAGTCATAGACTGCATGCACTTAATGAAGAAATAAAAAAAACCCTTTTTAATAATATGATTAAATTTGTAATAAAAAAAGTAATTTTCAGCTTGTAAATTTATATCTTTGATGTTAATAATAATAATAAATTCATACACTCTTGTGACATCGATTAAATCGATTCATGAGAGACTCTATTCTATTTGTATCGAGTGAACAAAATTTTCTGAGGTAGAAAACCACTCGCAGTCTATACGACTGCTTCACGCAGTCGAAACAGTGAGTTTTGAGACTATGTATCAAATTTGTTCGCGTTGATTGCACGTTAAAGAACGAGTGTTCTAGTCACTTTAAATTGCTTCAAGAGCTTCATTTTCATCATCATCTTCGCTACTGCTCTGAGATTCTTTGTGATGATGACGATTATTTGATAGTTTGAGAAGTCAGCATTTTGTAACATTCTTGATCGCAGATGCGATCAGTTCGAGCAGTGCATGAGTACATGCTTCGTCGTCTGATGACTTCATTCGCAGTCACATCGCAAACTATTCATGCCTGAAACATTTCTAGAGTGCAGATAAGCATTCAGATCTATGCGTTCGATTCTGATGTGCATTGCAAGAATGCTTTCTGCTTTCTGAAAATCATCACGCATCTTTATCGTCTTTTTGCTTAGATGCGATCTTTGTGCTGAGATTGCATTGATGTCTACGACACGTTCTCTGTACTTTTTCCATCGTTGATTTCATTGATCTTTGTAATACTGTGCTATTGCGATGCTATTGCTTGTTGAAATCATGAAGAAGAAAGAGCATCATCTGCATCTCAACTGTATCTTTGCATCTTCTTGAATGAAGACATTCAGAAGTACTATTTTCTTGATGATGAGTAAGCGAGAAATGACGTGATTAACTCTCGTCAAACGAGCGCGTATTAGTTCGCATGCTTGTCTGATCTCTTGCATTCGATCATTGACTTGACTGTGTAGCATAATCTTGTTCTGTAGCATGTTCAGATGAACATGTAGCGAGTCTATCGAAAATATGTTGTATATGTTGCATGCAACATACATAGAGCACGATCTCTATGCTGATTTCTCTTTTAGGCTCAAGAAGTTACTCAGAGAGTTTTCTTACGACAGATTCACAGTTCAAGACGAATGAAATCTCTCACTGCTCAGATTTTGACAGTTTACTTCTTAAGCATGAGTCGTAGATGTTTCGTCTGCGATATGCATGCATATTGCAGTCGATTTCTTCTCTAATCACATCGATATACACTACTGTTTTCTCAAGCTATACAGATGATGTCTTCAACTAAAGATTGATTCTATCATCAAGACATTCAAGAGTCAGAGTTCAGTGAAGAGATGAGATTCTCAAGATCAACAGTCGTCGTCATTGTATATCACGCTTCGCAGACGCTCGCTTCGCTTGTAAAGTGTGCAACTCATCTGTTTCGCGTTATCTGTAGAGATCTTTCTCATGCAGATCGATCATGTCTTGCAAAGATGTTCATATGCTACACTTTTAATCAAACAGCGTAGTTCGATCATTCTTTACTAATTCGCTTGTGTCTCTCTTCTTTTAATGAAGTCTTCTCGTCAGTGTATCATCTATGTATAGAATGTCTGTATCTGAACGTCTGTTAAACGATATTAATGAGACTCTTAAGTTTGCTTGTGTTGAACTTAACGAGACTCGTGAGTTGCTTATGTCGTAGTAACAGACACGCAGTCTTAACAAGATTTATACATAGTTAGCACGTAGATTTAAAGAATGTTCATGATTTGAATTCTTTCTGCTAATCATTCTTAACAAATCAAACACGAGAGTGTTCTGTCTCAGTTCTTATCATCGCGATGACGAGATGCTGAATCGAATAATTTTCATAAGCGATTTCCCTCGTAGTTCTGCGTTCTATTTGATTTTCTCATCTGCGTGCAGATTGCTTTTGTAGCATGCGCATTGAGATTATCGAAGTTTGCGCGATCGCGAAAACTCTGCACGCGATCAACGCACAGCGCTTCATCATCACGCAGCATCTCGATGTCATTCAAACTTTTGATAGATGCTGAATCATATCTGAGTCAAATCTGAGCTAGATTTAAATCAGATCAAAGCTTGCTTTAATTAATACACAGTTAACTTATTAACATTGACTGTGAATTGATTAAAGTTAAAGCTTTGACCTTATTCAATTCTGACACATTCATAACATTATTTTTCTTTTTCAAAATTCATGTTCACATAAATAGAATAAATAAAACGCAAAAATTTTCACTGTTTTTTTAATTTAGTATGACTTGTTTGAATAAAGCTTATGAAATTTAACTGAAACTTCTTTCAAGCTCTTGAATTTTTCTTTATCAACATAGTATCATTCATCATCTTGATTTAATTCTATTCATTTAATCTTATATTGTATTTGATCTTGATAACATCTAAAGTTCAAAATATTATCTATTTTTCAATGATTATTGTTTTCAATTGTCAATGATTTAGAAGATTTTAAATGTTGTTCTGATAATGAGTCTTCAAAATAAGAATGTAATAGTTTTAAGCTGAACATTAAATGCAGCTGCTTCATGTTTATTAATAAATGAAGATGATAGAAGATTTCAACTTTGACAGTAATTTGATAAAGTTTTAGCTATTTATCTTTTAAATCTTTACATGATTTAATTATCTTTATATTTCTAAAGAATAATTAAACTCAGTCATTTACTTCATAAATGACATCTCATTTATGTTTATTGACTTAAGCTTCAATGATCTGCTTCATTTTTTTCAATTGCTGATAATTGAAAATAAAAAGCTCTTTCATTCAAATGATAATATCATCAGTTTTTCTAGCTTTAAGACGTTCATGAGTTATTTTATATTTAGTTGTATCTGAATTAAAACTCACTTATGAGTGAAAGTTTTTATTACAGTAGAACGAAATCATTAAGATGATCAAGAAGATATTAAAATTCTTGCTGAATTCTATCATTAAAAATGATTTCACTCAGTTGTTTTGCATGTAGTTACAGTAAATTCTTAATTTGCATTCAACATCTTGATTAACTCATTTCAATTAATCATCAATCTCAGAATAATAAACTGTTAATAAACTAGCTGTGATTCTTAGTCACTTGCAAAGACTTTGTCACATGATTGATATGAATTGAGAGTCTCTGTTCAAAACAATAGAACTGAATAAATCATGAAGTTGATAAATGTTTCATAGCATGATTTAAATTATTTCTTCAACTGAAATGTCATCATCTTCTTAATGATAAAAGACATAGTGATGTTTCTTGATGAAATGACATATGATTATGCAAATGACGTTGTATTCTTCTGATAGAAATAGTTCAATGATGAAGTTCATAGTTATATTTTTTCAACGTTTCTGCAAAATCAAAAGAGAATGATGAAGTACATTGATACTATCTTTAGACGTTTGACTTCACTGATAAACATGACAGTTTCAAACGTATTATCTAATCATTGCTTAATGATCTGATTAATAATAGAAGCGCTGAACTAAATCAATCATTCTTTTATTATTAAGATGAGAAATGAATGACTGATCATGAAATTTCTGCAGCAATTTCATATGCATATTTTCAGAGATTCACAATAAGTCTTTTTTAAATAGAATGTCATCAACAATCTTGCAGTTCTTTAGTTTAATGCTATGTAGTTTGAGCTTGTTTTCACTTATAACTTGTTTATACTCATTGCAAAGCTCATTTGTTTAATTGACAATAAATACTTGTTGATAGAAATCAACTTCTGATTCAATAGCTAGAATATTTACTTTATTAAAGATCAGAATAGTCTGATAGTAATTTTCAGTGCGCTGTGCTGATTCAAAAATATCTGTTATTGACACTTTAATTAAAGCATTAACTTTAATGTTTATTTTGCCTGATTGAAATATGATCTGAAAATTAAACTTTGATAAAATGTTTAGATAGTTAGCTTAATATCAAGTCAACTGTTTATTTTTCATAAAGATTTTCAAAGTTTGATGATTAATGAATATCTGAATGAGTAACTCAGTGCATTCAAGCTCAGATCTTCAATGTTCAAAACATTGAATAATGATTTAATAATTTCTTGTCATAAATATGATAATTGCATTCAGCGAGAATCATGCTTTTGCTGTAGAAGATTATCAAGTGAAGAATATTCTCATCATTATACTATGATAGTATTTCATCTTTGACGTAGTCAGATGCATTGATTTTTAAAATAGTTTATCATTTGAAATTAAAATGTTGTAGTACTAAGATTAAGCTGACTTGTTTCTTTAAATCATTAAAAGCTTAAACACAAACTTCATTTTAAACAAAAGATGTGTTCTTTCTAGTTAACTGAGTGAAGAGTTTAACTAGCTTTGAAAAGTTCTTAATAAAACATCAATAAAAGTTAATAAATTTCATGAAGTCTTGTACTTCTTTTAGATTAATTGACGTAACTCAGTTGAATATGACTTTCACTTTAGTAAAGTTCATATGAAGATCTTGTTCTGATACTATGACTTTTAAGAAGATTGTTTCTTCTACATTAAATTTATACTTTTAAATATTCATCTGTAGATCAGCTTCTCATAGACGATTCAATATCATTTTGACATGTTGTTTATATTTTCATTGAGTTTTGCTGTAGATCAGAATATCATTTAAATAGACTTGACAAAGATCATTTAAAAAGTTTCATAAAATGTCATTTATATAGTGCTGAAATAGTATACTCAGCAGTAGTGAGGTCAGAAATCGCATTCGAAGCGTCAGTCTGACATCAGCGCGACAAGAAAGATGAACTGTTGAACAAAGAATACAGACTAGAAACACTTCAGAATCAGACTCTGTGTCACGTAGCAGAAGTGTTCAAAAGAGTAAGCATTGAAACTCTAGAGACAGAAACATACACAAGCTCATTACATGTTCATCTGAACATGCTACAGAACAAGATCACGCTACACAATTGAATCAACAATTGAACGCAAGAGATCAGACAAGCATGCAAGCTAATACGCGCTCGTTTGACGAAAGTTAATCGCGTCATTTCTCGCTCACTCGTCATCAAGAAAATAGTACTTCTGAATGTCTTCATTCAACAGAGTGCGAAGATACAGTTGAGATGCAGACGACGCTTTTTCTTCTTCATGATTTCAACAAGCGATAGCATCGCAATAGCGCAGTATCACAAAGATCAATGAAATCAATGATGAAAAAAGTACAGAGAACGCGTCGCAGATGTCAATGCAATCTCAGCACAAAGATTGCATCTGAGCAATAAGATGATAAAGATGCGTGATGATCTTCAGAAAGCAGAAAGCATTCTCGCAATGCACATCAGAATTGAACGCATAGATCTGAATGCTTATCTGCACTCTAGAAACGTTTCAGACATGAATAGTTCGTGATGCGACTGCGAATGAAGTCATCAGATGACGAAGCATATACTCATGCACTGCTCGAACTGATCGCATCTGCGATCAAGAATGCTACAAGATGCTGACTTCTTGAATTATCAAATAATCGTCATCATCACGAAGAGTCTCAGAGCAGTAGCGAAGATGATGATGAAAATGAAGCTCTTGAAGCAATTTAAAGTGACTAGAACACTCATTCTCTAACATGCGATCAACGCGAACAAATTTGATACATAGTCTTAAAACTCACTGTTTCGACTGCGTGAAGCAGTCATATAGACTGCAAGTGATTTTCTATCTCAGAGAATTTTGTTCACTCAATACAAGTAGCATAGAGTTTCTCATGAGTCGATCTAATCGATGTCACAAGAGTGTATGAATTTATTATTATACTGCTGAAATGAGACAGAATCATTAATAAGTTCAAAAAGTAACATTTTTAATTTGTATGCTTTTAAAGCAATAATAAAGATAGTGTAGTTCTCACTATTAAAGTGCATTCGTAGTTTGTTGAATGTTAAAATAATATTCAGTTGAGTCAGATGCTTGCAATCAACTATCTTGTTAATTACTTTATTTATGAGTAATAAAGAATAATGATTAAGAATTAAACTTTGAGCTGAAAAGAAGTTTCATCAAATAGACATCAATCTCTTTTGACAATAGAACATCATTGACATGATGCTTACGCTTCATTCTGATCATCAAGAGCAGATGATGAGCATCGTTGATGTAATGTTAGCAAGTGAGCGAAAGATGAGTATTGCTATCTTGCAGAAAAATTCAATCAAGACGAAGAATATACACGAGAAATTGAACAAGCTGCGAGTACTCTATGAGCTCAACGAACGTAGAAACAACGAGCTGATGCTCTGAGAAGAGATGAGAAGATTGACAAAGATGATAGAAAAGTTGACGCGTCAACGCGTCACTGCGTCAACTGTCAATCAACACATGAAGAATCAGCTGAAGAAATTGAAAAAGATAATGAGCAGACTTGAAAAGAAGTTCACGAAGAAGAAGAGACGCGTTGACAACTGAATGAAGAGAGCAAATGAAAAGTCGACGACGTCATTTGAAAATTATCTTGTCTTCAGCGCTGATGTTGCATCATCAGTGCAAAATCATTGCAAGAAATTTGAGATTAAGATCTTCATTAAAGAGAAAGAGAAGATCAAGAGAATCATGATAACAACAACAGAGAACATAGTGAGATGAATGAGAGAGATTGACGTCGACGAGACGTTATCGACACGCAAGAACATAAAGATTATGAAGAGATAATCAGATCTACTGATATTTCAAGTCAAGACAAAAGACAACAAGAAAATACTGAAGAAAAACAATTTTTGAATCAAAGAGATTTCATTGAACACAAGTCTGCATGAAGTCAGATTCAAGATAGTGATACATGAAATTAAATTTGAAGAAATGTCTAAAGATATAAAGAAGAAGAAGATGAAAGCACTCATCAAGATCAACAAAGACATACATTTGAAAATGATGATTGAGAAAATTGAGTGACTCACAAATAATAGTGAACAGAAGAGATATGTCTCGCTGATGATATACATAATCAGCGCTGAGATGATGAACAAGTTAATTGATGAGAAAGTATGTCATGAGATCGACATAAAAATTACGCAGTTCTATGATTTGAATTGTAGAACACATCAGTGTCTAAAGTATCAAGACTATGATCATAAGACATATGAATGCAGAAACAAGCAAAGATGCGTTTACTGCATGCTAAATCATCGCTTGAAGCATTGTTTTTATAAACAGACTTGAGACATGTGAAAATGTGAAGTATGTTGAGATATATACAGAGTATTTGATTCTTAATGTCATAAACAACAGATCGAAAAAGAGAGAATAAAGAGAATCATGAAACACAGATCTTTATATCACGTCGTACAAGAGCAAAAAGAACTCAAAACGATGACATCAAAGACATTCACAGAAACATCTATCAGTTTGAGATTGCTGATAGACAATGACTTGAAGAGAAAACAGAAATGCTCAACAAATGAAAGTTGTCTGCTCAGTATAATCATCACATTCAAAAACACTATATTGAATCATTTAGTCAAGAAGTCAAAAACAAATGAGTTGAAATCAACATCAATTACATTCATTTCAGTATCATCTTCTTTTGAAGATTTTACAAGTGAAGTAAGCACATTGCAGATGTTCAAGAGAACATCAAACAGCTTTGAATATAAACTTTAATGTCTCAGCAAAAGAAGCTTTGAATACTACAGTACAACGTTTATAAGTTCAGAGAAAAGATGATGATAGTGTTACTACATGAGAAAAAGATAAAAAATCATGACATTTTGATTCTTCAAGAACTTTGATGATTTGATGAGAATTTCAGAGCGTACTGTTCAACAACTGTCAACTTCACGCTGAAGAATAATGAAAGTAGAATCTGTTTCTACATAAATAAGAGAATTGACAGCAACATCTGACACTCAACATGACACTTCAAAGATGTAAACACAATTATGTTACAGACATTAATAAATGATACACAGATGATTCAGAAAGTTATACACATTCACGAAGCATACAATTCATCACTCAGAAATCATGAAGTCATTCATGAAAAAGAAAGTTTTTCAGACATCAAAAAAATGCTACACATGTCGAAAGAATGCATTCTTGTAGAAGATTTCAATCTGCATCATTTCACATGAGAAAGATCATTCTATTCAAGACAGCATTTATTGTCAAATGATTTAATTGAAATGATCACAAATATTGATGCATCTTTGATGCTATCTTGAGACATGATTACGAGAAATTATCAGAGATCTCAAATGACAATAAATTTGATCTTCACGACAGATGATATTATGAATCGATTAATACAATGCAGAATCGACGAAGAAATGAAAAACTTCTCAGATCATCTGTTGATACAAACAATTATAGATTTCAGAGTCTGCAAAGAATCAGCGCGAAAATCATGTTGCAACTAAAAGACAATGAATGAAGAGAAGTTCATTAATATTCTGAAAGAACAAATGTTGAAATCATTGTTAAATCATAAGATAAAGCATCAGCGCATAGATGAATACATTAAACAACTGCTGAATGCATTGAAGAAGATCATTGAGATTTCTACTTTCTGAGCGAGATCACATGAAATAATCAAAGCAAAATGAACGAAGAAGTGTATAAAGATCATCAAGAGCATGCAACGAATGAAAAGAAACTGTTGAATCATTGATGATTGAACAGAGTACATTCAAGCATGTGACAAGAAGAGCAAGATCATCAGAAAACAGAAACGCAGTGAATATTGAAAGATCATGCAGAACGTTGAACAATTCTCAAGAGAACTGTTCAAAACTGCGAAATGAGCAAGAAATGTAGTCACAGACACATTGATTCAAGCGATAATTTTCTCTCTGATCAAGTCAGAGTGCTTTGACATCACTACGACAGCGCAGAATAAGATGAAGATGATGTTTCAGACTTACTTTTCATCATCTTCAGAGATTTTCATGCTGAATACAGAAGACTTCAAGTACTCGCTCTCGATTGAGAATGACATTTCGCTGATGCATCGCAAGATTAAGAGAATTATTTACAAGATAACATTCAACAAGACTTCAAGATACATAG
>JAABUY010007758.1_pt1 | contig 10124 bp, 16 predicted proteins | sample 5560271 | NCBI WGS metagenome assembly JAABUY01 (sample SAMN10711886, study PRJNA513374) | rock metagenome | isolation source: Antarctica rocks | place: Antarctica: Victoria Land, University Valley
GGCCGGGCGGCGAGGAGGTGCCGCCGATCTTCGTGGACCGCGCGGGCGCCAAGGTCGCGCTGCTGCAGCAGCAGTCGCGCAACAGCCGCTCCAGCGTCGGGGCCGTGCTCGAGCAGGTGCCCGCCTGCTTACCAGCGCTCGCCGCGCAGCAGCGCGTATGCCCGTCTGCGCTGGGCGCGGCATTCATCAGACGACCCATGCTTGACGGCTCAAGAGCGGGGCTTGTTAGGGCACCTGTACTCTAGTAGCAACTGAGCTGCACAGGCTTCCAACCACTCTGCTGCAGTCCTCTCTGGAACGACTTGCTGCGCTCAGGCGGTGCTGCCGCGCGCTGACAGCTTGGACACGATCTTGTTGCACTCAGAACTTGTAATGACGTACCTTAACACGCTCCTCATGCACAATGTGAGGTTGCTGAGTGTCAGGCCGCATCCTGCCGGCGTACTGCGCTGCCAACCATGCTCGGGCCTGATTGAGATTGGCCTACCCAATGTGAGTGCAGTATATGTAGAGGTTGACGCGCTGTGGGGGCGGCGGTCCAGGTCACGACGCGCGACGAGTCTGGGCAGATGACCGCGCACGGCGTGAAGCAGCTGCCGACCGGCATGATTGCGCCGGACGGGCCGCCGACCACGCTGGGGCCGTCCGGCCGCGACTGGGTTGCCTTCCTGCAGGGCAACGTGACGCGCGACGCGACCTACTTCGTGAACGGCACGCCCGTCGGCGCGCGCGACATCTTCCAGGCGCGTGCCCCCTCGCTTAGCGGCGCCCTTCTGTCAAAGGCCGGTTAGGGCTTGGTGGTCGATGTCTGTCCGGGCCTGCGCCCTGCGCTGCGGCCCCGCTGTCCGGCTGCCAGGGCGGGCTGGTGCTTGTGAGCCCTGCCATAGCAGGCCGCGCAGCAGGGGCCCTTTCTCACTTGAAAACGCAACGTCGGCCAGGGCGTGGGGGTGGGGCCGCATGCCTGAGGCACAGTGGGGGTCCGGCGAGGCGTACCATATCATGCGCGCGGGCGAGGGCCGCCGGTGACCTCGCGCGCGGCGCGCCGCGCGACATCCAGCAGCCTGTCTTAGTTACCCATGCAGCCCTGATGCGCTGTGGCTCTCTGGGTTGGTTGAGCAGGCGACATGCCCTGCGCTCTGGCGCCCGGTCGCTCTCTGTGCTCTGATACGCGTGGCGTTCTAGATATATAGTATCATGTCATCTGCGCCTGCAGCATTGCGCATGCGACCTTGTGCTCTCATTGGGAAGTCGACTAGCACAGAGCTGCAGAGGCCAGCGGGACCCAGCGCAGGCTTGCATACAATCTCACATGACATTGGGGAGAAAACAGTGCTCGGGTACTTCAGGAACAGCGATGCTTCGCCTGCATGGAGCGCGCCAAGCAGGGCTGCCGGACCTGCGTGCGGGCCAGGGTCTGGCAGCAGGCCGCGCAGGGCCCCCGCCGCCCCAGCGCGCGGCCGTCCCGCTGACGCTGACGCGCGCCCCGGCGCCCGCGCAGGTGGACCAGGGCCTGGGGATCGGCACGGGCTTCCCGCTGTTCAACCGCGCGACGGCCTCGCTGACGCGCTTCCTGCAGCTGCGCGAGCCGCCGCGCGGCAGCCGCAAGCCGCCGCCCGTGCTGGTGGCGCACGGCCGCGGCGGCGCCGCGCTCGGCGACCTGGCCTCCTACGACTACTTCACGCTCGGCGGGCCCTACTCGGCGCGCCCGCACGCCGCCCCCCGCTTCCCTGGGCAGCGCAGCGGGGCTCGCCAGGGACGGCGGCGTCGCAGCTTCCGTCCGTCTACGCGCACGGCGGGCTGGCCCTGGCGCGCCAGGCGCCGGCGCTCTGGCCGCCCGCGCTCCTGTCAGCAGGGTGTGACTGCGCGACTGGCGCCAGGTCCCCTGCCGGCGCTCGCCCGTCCTGCATGCGCTGCACGATTTGATTACGCCCGTGCGACAAGCATCTCCGCTGATGCAACGCCGTGCTGCGCAGAAGAGCGCCTGCGCGCCTGGCTGAGCCCCAACCCCGTATGCGGCGCAGGTGCGCGGGTACAACGTGGGCGAGCTGGCGGCGTGCCGCAGCTTCGTCGAGGGCGCCCTGGAGCTGCGCCTGCCGCTGCCGGTGCGCCCCATGCTGCCAGCCCTGGCGAGGTGCTGCAGGCGAGCGCGGCGCGGCTGCAGCGCGCTCCGTGGCGCACTCCGCGCGCGCGCCTGCCGTCGCCGCTGAGGCGCGCATGTTGAGGTTTGAGGCGAGAGCTGCCAGCCCGGGACTGTCCTTGGAGCGCATTTCACATGTTCTACCTAGTGCCGGGGCCCGCGGCCTGCGCCTGCAGGCCTACCCTATGTACCCTACTCCATCTTACGCAACCCTATCCCTGTCGCGGCCGCGCAGGTGACCAGCAACCAGGTGTACGCGTTCTACGAGTTTGCGACCGACCTGGGCTCCTCGCGGGCGTGCCGCGGCAACCCCACCATGTACTTCCGGCGCGCCGGCGGCGGCAGCAGCCTGGGCGCGGGCCTGAAGCTGGGCGCCGTGCGCCTGGAGTATGCGACCGACCGCAACGAGGGCAAGGGCACCATGTTTGTGCGCTTCGGCGAGCGCTTCTGATCACCGTCTGATCGCCGGCTGTCCGTAGGTTTTGCGGCGTTGCCAGCAGCGGCGGGGCCATGTCTGCCCTTGCAGCTGCTGGTGATCTGGGGCCCGGCCCGGGCGGCTTGCGCCTGGGAGGCGGGGGAGGCGTGTCCGCCAATACTGTCATGTGAGGTCATGGGCTCATTTGTGGCGGCTCGCAGCAGCCCATTTGCATGCTGCCGACTGCCAGGGCTTGCATGGTAGTGCTGCAGGCGAGCCGCGGCATGCCGTCAGTGGACTCTCTGTCAGGCAGAGAGAGGTGTGCAGGAATGGCCAGGCGCCAGGCTGTGGGGCATGCAGCTTGACAGTCGCCCCCAGTTTGCTCACTGGCAGGACATCCTTAGGCCATCGTGTGACACTGTCATGATGACGGATGTGCGTGTTGCGCTCACTGTTGCCGTGTAAGGCATGCATGGACATCAGCCCTTCCAGAGGCCAGTTGTACCAGAATCAGGGAGCAACGGCGTATGCGCTCGCGTAGTATCCGAGTAGGAGCCGACAGGCGACATACAAGCGCGCAACCTGTCACACCGCCCAGCGCCTGAGAGCCACTCCTACAATCGCCCCACGCTAGATGGCTGATGGCTCACAGAGCGTGAGGCGCCTATGCCCTATTTACAACCCATACATCACTTAGAACCCGCAGCAGACCTAACAGTCGGGACTCTGCGCAGTACATACCTTGATAACCAGGGACACATGCACATCAGTTCACACAGTGCTATGCGCCTTGTCGGCCTGTCGACGCGCCTCTCAAACCCTGCGCTCTGCGCACCGGCTACCTCTCCCGCGTCCCATGCCAAGCGAGCATGCCGCAGCGCAAGCACACAGTCCCACCGCACCGGCCCGCAGGCGCTTGGCAGCACATGGCGCCTGCGCAGCAACTGCGGCGCCCTGCGCCCCCGCCGCGACGCGCGGCGCGGCCGAACTTACGCCGCGGCGCCACGCTCGCGCCGCCACAAGCTTGCAGCAGAAGCGTTGGTGCGCGCACGGGTCGCCGCGCTTCGGGCCGACCGCGGCTGCGTGGAAGCTGGCCGCGCTCATGCCGCGGCGTCGCCCTCCAGCTCCACGAACTTGCAGTAGGAGCGCTGCTCGCACGCGCCGCCGCGCTCCGGGTCAAACGCGGCGGTGTAGAAGCTGCCGGCCAGGCTGGCGACCACCAGCGCGGCCGGGCCGGGGCCGAACCCGACAATGCTGCGCGCGCGCGGTCCCTCAGAGGGTATGACGTGTCCTGATATGGGTGTCATGTGTTTGTCACATGGCCAGATAATTAGTCACCCAGCGCTTCGCTCTAGGGGCTGCCAGCGGCACGGCGTACGCTGCTGGCCAGGCTGGCATGCCCCTGTCGGGGATCAGGCTGCAATGCTTGCATGCGCTTGGTCATATATGTGTCACAGCTGCAATAAATATATGAGCGTGCGCTTGAGAAAACCACATTGTCCTGTGGTGCTTGACCTAATAAATAGACGCGTCCATGGTTTTGCCAGCCCAGTCCCTCTCACAGCTCGCTGCAGTGTGAGGCACGCATCATTCCTTTGATCTCATGCAATGAATTGCTGGGGAAGGCCAAAGCGAGTGGGCACCTGCGAGTCTCCTCCGGGAGCCGGAACTGCGCAAAGGACCGCTCGGACGCAAAGTAGGGCACTGGCAGGATCGCCTGCGCGGCGCGAGCACAGAGCGCTGACATATACAAACGTGGTTGCACAGCGACCAAGTCTTGCAAAGCTAAGGCTTTGGATGGCCGATGGACATGCGCTGAAGTGCACACGCTCAACAGCACGCGCTCACACCCACCATGGGGGAGCACAATAGCGCGTGCTAATAGAGCACAGGCTTGTCCTGGCAGGAAGGCATGCGCAACAGCACCACAGACTGGCAACATAAATGCATGTATTCAGGGGTCTGGCCACAGCAAATGCGTGGGCCGCCGGGCAGCGCACGCTGACAAACGAGAACGCGGAGACCGGATTCCTGAGCGCGCTCGCGTCTGCGGGCGCCGCGCCGCCTCCGCCGCCGCCGCCGGCGCCGCCGCCGCCCGCGCCGGCCGCCGCGTCCGCCGCGGCGGCGGCGCCGGCCGCGCCGCCGCCGGCGCGACGGCGGTCGAGCGAGAAGACGTGCACGGTGCCCTTGTCGGACGACACCGCCAGCCACTGGGCGCCGCGCGAGAAGGCAATGGAGTAGATGCACGCCGGGTCCGCGCCGCGCCGCAGCTCCTGCCCGGTTCAAACACGCCATTGGTCGCCCGGGTCACAGCAGACCACTTGTGAGCCGACGCAAATGTGGGCTCAGAGCGCCTCGTCAGCGGACGGCCGCAGCTCCTGCCCGATTCAGACCGAGTCAGACCACGTCAGTCGCCTGGATCAGAGCATGCGCCTCGTGAGCCGATGCAAGCGTGGGCTCATTATCAAGCACCTGGTCAGCAGGCAGCGTGTGACAGCGAATGAGAGAGAGGCAGCGGGCGCGCATGTGGCTAGCCGCTCCGCGCCTGCAGCTTGGAGCCGTCGGCGGTGGAGTGGATGCGCACGAGCGTGCCGCGCTCGGACGCGGTCGCCAGCAGCCGCCCGTCCTGGCTCAGCGTCAGCGCGGCCAGCGCGGCCGCGTGCGCCTGGATGAAGCGCGTGCGCCGCACGTCATACAGCTCCACGCGCACCTGTCGGGCGCCGCGCCCCAGTTGGGGGTGATAGAGTTGGGTATCAAGTTTGCTTTAGGAACAGGTACACCGGTGTCGGGAGGCGCCTCTGCAGCATGTGGACCGCATGCGCACAAGCGCGCCGGGGCTGCGATGCGGCGCTTGTGCACGGTATCCTCATGCTCTCCGGCACTCCAAGCATGGTGAGCAGGTGGACAGACAGTGCATGAGCATAGACCTGACAATGGGCCGTGCGCAGAGACCGCGGCATCCCTGCGCACTGCCTTTGTGCCGAGCGCGCGTACGCGTACATGATGGCGTGCACTGCGGCGCTTGCTGTGCCTAGATACGCGGGCCGGCGCTAGCACACACGACGCTGCGGCGCGGCCGACAGCGTGCCAATTGCAACGGCGCTGCACGGGGCGGGACGGCACCTGGCCGCAGTGCAGGCCGGGGCAGGCGAGCACGTTGTGCTCCGGCGCGGGCGACAGCGCGGCCAGGCCGTGCGGGTTGGCCAGCGTCTCGGTGCTGTGCTCCAGGCGCAGGTCCGCGAAGTTGTACATCAGCACCTTGTGCTCCAGCGCGACCACGATCTTGTCGCGCCGCAGCCGCACCGCGCGCACCTGCGGCGAGGGTATTAGGGTCTGTCAGGGTATTTTAGGCCTACTCAGCACGGCGCAGGGCGGGGCGGGCGCGCGGCTCGGCGCGTGGGGCCCGCGCGGCGCGCCGCGGCGCGCGCTGGCGGGCGGGCTTGAGGCTTGCAGGCCGCTCAGGCGCCTGCGCAAGGGACTATCCCTCCGGTGACGGTGGGCGCTAGATGTGCGCCGTGTACGGCGGCGGCCATGGTGCTTAACCTGCTGTGCTGTCCACCGCACAGGGCGCAGGCGCTGCAGCAGCCAGCACGATGGCAGGCTCAAAAGCCGTGTGACGCTCTGGTCATGCAACCTCAATGGCGCGCACAGCAGGAGCCCCCCCTCCTGCCTGGCCAGACATTCGAGCAGGGCGCCACACAGGCGCTCCGTGCGGCCTGAGCTGCCCCAGGCCTGCCCTCTCGAACCAGGCACATGCGCGTCCAGGGGCGCGCCTGGCTCCGGAAGCTGAGCTCGCCTATGCAGCGCCCCTGGTGGTCGTCCCATATCATCACCTGCAGCCCCAGGCGGAGCCTCACTCGCGGCCTGGTCAGAGCAGGGCGCGTGCGCCTGCAAGAGCAAGGCCTGTGTGCCAGCGGCGAGCGTGCCCGCTGCGCAACCGGTGTGGTGCGCGCGGGAGCACTCAGACTTAAAAGCCCGACCGCCCCAGCGGCCGTCAAGCGCGCCTTGTTCGGCGGGAAGCGCGGCGCGGCGCCGCCGCCCACGATGGCCAGGATGTTGCACCGGAAGAGCATCTCCACAATGCCAATCCCCGCATTGTTGAACTCTCTCCTGAACTGCAGCCCCGCGGCGCAGCCGCCTGAGCGCCTTGGCCGGAGTCGCCGCGCGCAGCACGCGGCCGCGATGCACGGCCCTAGCGGCGCTGGCCGGCGCACCGTCTCCTTGAAGGGCTCGCAGTTGTACACCCGGAAGCCCGAGTTGGTGCCGCAGGCAAAGCACGTCACGTCCTGGTTGAAGTTCACTGACAGCAGCTCCAGCGACCCGGCCTTGCGCGAGTCGCCGCTCTGCCCCATGGCCCGGGGGCGGCCCGCCGCTGGCTCACGGCGGCGCCGCGCGGCGCGATGGGCAGCGTGGGAGCGGCGTGCAAGTGGGGTGCCTGCTTAACTAGGCCGCCCGTGAGGAGTTCACAGCTCAAAACTGCTCAGCTGTACGTGCCTCTAGCAAACAAGTCCAGTGTGGAGGGGTCTCCTGTATGCTGGCCTGAGAGTGCGCACTGGCCTGAAGTTTGCAAGTGTGCAAAATGAGCTTTAGCGGCCTACCCCTAGGCCTACCCTTCTACAAACAAACTTTAAAGCTAATGACCATCCCACACTTTGATCTCTATAAAGAGCTGACACTAACTTGCTGAGCAAGCAGAGCGCGGCCCTGTCTGGAGAATTATCCCGTCAAGGAGCAACCTGCTCGAGGCCAAGGGCAAGCACAGGATCTTGGCCACTGCAATGGGCACCGAGGGCGAGGCATCGAGCAAGGCAAAGGCTGAGCAGCGCGTAAAAGGTGCGCACTTGCAAATGTGTGGCGCCGAGCAGGCACGTGCAAAGCGGCCGGCACTGACTCCGCTTTTACCGCCCTGGCAGAGGAGGCAGAAGCGGAGCGCCTGCGCAAAGCAAAGGGCAAGGACAAAGCAGTGGAGCCCGCGGAGGACGGGGAGGAGGATGAGGACGAAGACGACGAGGACGTGGTGCGCCTGCGCGCGGTCTCTCGGAAGACTGTAATGACTCCAGTATCTGTGTCTGTGCAAGTGGTACAAGGAGTCCCCGTTAAACATATGCAGCGCGTGCCTGGGTGGAGTGCTCCTGCCAGTGCAACTCCGCCATACGTGAGAACGACCTGCCGCTGCCCTGGCCTTGCATGTTGACTGCGTCGTTACTAGCTAACGCTGATGCAACACGTAGGAGGCCGAGCTTGCGGACGACGAAGGAGAGAGCGGAGAGGACGAGGACGAGGACGAGGAAAAGGAGGAGCCGACGAAGGGCGCTGCTGCCTCGAGCAAGCGCAAGGCAGGCGCCCCGGGCCACTTCCGCGGAGCGCCAGACACCCGCGTGGCGTTCACACTTGCCGTCCTACCGCCTGCGAGTGGCGCCTCGCACAGCAGCCTGCGGCACACCCACCATTGCAAGCAAAGGGTGCCTTGCACAACAGCACAAGCTCGCACCTGGCGAGCCTGATTTTAACGCGAAGGGCTGCGCGTGCTGGCTGACGCGACGCGGAGCGCCCGTGCAGGCGGAGGGCGCGCCGTCGACCAGCAAACCTAAAAAGGAGCCCGCAAAGAAGAAGAGCAGAGGCGGTGACGAGGACGACGAGGATGTGAGTCACCGCTCTGCAGCCCGTCGGCTGCTGTGGGTGGCCTGCTGTGGGTGGCATGCAGAACAGTGTAGGGCTGCGCTTGTGCTGTGCCCCTCTAGACCGTTGCAAGTGACCGCCCTGCATCAGGCAGTGAGCAACAGGAAGCTCGTGACCAGAGCGAGCTTGCCTGCAAGACCGGACTGGGAGCAGTGGTGCTGTGCGCGCATGCGCCAAGCCATGCGCAGCGCACTGTGCTTGTGGATGCCTTAGACTTGTGACCAAATTGCCCGGCACTGTGTGCAGGACGAGCAGATGTCGGACCCGGAAATAGTGAACAACCTGTCGGGCGATGATGTGGACCCCGGCCTCATCATTGCCGGCGGGCGGCGCGCGCGCCGCGGCCGCGCGACGTTCGGCAACGCGCGCGGCTACCAGGCCAAGCAGCAGGCCGAGTCTGATGAGGACAGCTGGTGACAGCCGCCTTTTGCAGGGTCCGCGCAGCCTGGCCGGACGCGTGCGCAGCGGCTGGGAGGCAGCAGGTGGATGTTGCCATTGATATGGCGAGGCATGGACTGGGTGTATGCCCAGTCACTGGGCGCATGCGCGGCTGTTGGAAGGCAGCAGACTCGCGTGGAGAGCAGGCCTGGGCATGGCGCGCTGCTCGTAGTTGCATGCAGGGCTGGTGAAGGGCAGGCAGGCTTGTATGCGTCCAGGTCCAAGCCGTGCCAGGTTTGGGGCATTTGCAGGCCGAGCTGGAGTGAATGCGAATATAAGAATGCTTAGCGACGCTGAAGGGTATAGGACCACTTGGTGCATGTGTAAACACCGGTGGCGGGCACGAGAGTGCGCGGTCAACGGGCTGGAGCGCTTGCACCCAAACGGGGGTTAGGGAGCCTGCTGCCCGGGCATGCGCGCTGCCTCTACCCAGCATTTGAGTTTCAGCGGAGGTGGAGCCTCATAACAGAGCCATTGCTCCCTAGAGTGTGGTCATGAGGCCTTCACACACGAAAGCCACTGAGACAGGTTTGTGCAAACAGTTGATGGGATTGCACTGACACACCACACATGTCCAACAGTAGAGCAGCGTGTATGGGTCAACTACGAGCTTGAGTGCGCTTGGCCAGTGCTGTTAACAGCCTGCGCACCAAGCGCCTGCAGCAATGCCTGATCTGGCGGGCGAGCCTACACACCCACTGCCCTTGTCGCTGGCGCAGCATGTGGACCTGTCATCTGCGTTCGGGGTGAGGCCGGGCCTCTGTTCAGACACTGTGTGGACGGCTGTTGCAAAGGCTGGTAGCAGATTCCTGGCAGCTCGTGGATTATGTTGCACTCACCTCCCTGCGTGCGCTGCGCAGCTGGACCCTGCCCGGCTGTTTGGAGGCGTGCACGTGCGGAGTGCCTGCCTGCACCCGCGGCAGCCAACGCTGGCCATTGTGCGCTCGCCCCCACGGCACAAGGCCATCTGCTGCTGGATGTTTTGTTGTATTGCACAGGTCATAACTTGTTGCTATGATATCCGAGTAATACACTGAGGAACGGTGGTCCATGTGCACTGCAGACTGCATTGCACAGAGTGCGCCCTGCAAGTTTCGTGGGCCTCGTAGCAACTTTGCTTGGAGGTCTATTGCAAACGGCCACTGATACGAGGTGCTTGCAGCGTCACTGACCTGCAGCTCTGCCTGGCACTGTGTGTTCCTTCACATCACATATCATACATACGGCTATGTGCGGGCGTTGGCACGGCTACCCTTTTTGTGAGGGGCAGCACGCTCTCTACCAGCAATCTCGTTGGCGTGGTTAGCACGCTGGGCGCATCGCTCGCGACACTGAGTGAAGCGCAGGGCCGCCTGTCGGGCGGTCGGGGCTGCTCCGTGGCGCCTGAGGAGCGGCCGGGGGGCGGGCGCGCCGCGCAGGCTGCGCTGGGCGTGGTCGCGGAGTATGACCTGCTGT
>JAABUY010007759.1_pt1 | contig 10124 bp, 10 predicted proteins | sample 5560271 | NCBI WGS metagenome assembly JAABUY01 (sample SAMN10711886, study PRJNA513374) | rock metagenome | isolation source: Antarctica rocks | place: Antarctica: Victoria Land, University Valley
CTGCAGGTTCGTTGCGCTGTCTATAATGGCACGCTCGGTTCCGGCTTCGGACAGAAGTTCCACCCAGCCAACGATCCATACCCACCGATGGCGATCGCCGCCTGACCCCCAATCTTGCGACGGTCCCCCGCTCGACAGCGGCAATCTGGACGCACAAGGCTTTGATCGCCGACGCCTGGGTATCGGTCGCTAAATCGCAAACCCGTCCCTCGCGGGAACATATAGCGAACGTGAGAAGACGCGGAAGTCTGTTTTTGTCGTGCCGGATCGGGCGGCGACCGGAACGGAGCGGGATCAATGTGATAAACTGCTGCCCGACCGCGCCACATCAACAGCGGGTTGGATCGCTTCCGAACCAGTTCTGCTCCAGGATCAAGCCATGGCCTCGACCACCCAGATCGTCTACCAGCCCTACGTCGCCGGTCCGCGCGGATCGCTGAAGGCAGGTCGAGCCATCGCCTACCGGTCGGCCGAGAGGAGGGGCTGCGGCGGGCCGAACGCGCCCTGGAAAGCGGCACGATCCTTGGTGCCCAGGTGGTACGGATGACCCACGACGACGACGCAGGCGAGTTCGGCGACCCGGAGTTCCTCGGCAAGGTAGGTCGCGTGCCCCACGCGGGCTGATATCGGTCGGCGCTGGTAGTGCGTAATGGACAACGATGCATGTTACAGCGACTAGCCTTGGACCGCCTGGCATCCTTCAAGCTGAAAATGGTGAAACGGATGCAGCCGTGCTTGCGGACCGCCGTGCTGCTAACCGTTGCGCGTCACCAAGGTGATGGTGAAAACAGGAAGCGCGACCTGATATCACACATACCGACGGCACGAACGACGACGAGGCAGCCTTGGTGTATTATATGCAGGTGACAGTGCCGAAGCCACTTCCAGAGGCTACTTTGAAACGTCGGGTAGTTACTCGTCCGTCGGTGATCGCGGAGTGCATGCAGCCGCCGGTCCTCGTAGCTGGCTACGCCTCGCTGCTGGAGAGCCGGCGGACAGACGTGACATGGAAGAAAGTGACACCATGGGTGATGAGAGACCTGCACGAGGAGGCAATTGCACAACTGGCGGCGGCCTTCCACAGTGGGGAAGAATTTCCCATTCTGGCGCCCTCGACCAACCAAGCTGATCGCAAGGCGTTCAAGATTGACGCAAAACTAAGGAATGCGGTGGTTGAGATCGCCAGCGCTCGAACAGTGTCTCTGGGAGCGGTGTACTACACCGCATTCCGTAAATACCTGGTAGCACAAGGCGTTCTCGAGCGAGCATGGTGACGGCCTAGTTGGGCAGCGGCCAACTAGGCTCTTGCGGACTTATTACGAGTCAGGTTATCGTGCTCATTGCCGTGGTATGGTGCCACAAAGACGGAGATCAACGCCTTGTAGCGCGCAGAAAATAGAAAGGCCGGCGTTGGAAGCGCCGGCCTTTCTGGAAACCAAGAGCAACCTTTGCTCAGGAAGAACAGTATCCTGAACATAGGCGCGACTGCCTCCCGCGTCAATCCCTTATTGGCGCCGATGGCAGGTGCATGCCGACAGAATCCTCGCGCGCTCGCCAACGGAGCGAGCACGATTATGAACATACGATTTGTTTCGCCCACGGGGCGGCGCCGGATTACCGAGCGCCAGCTTCAAGTGCAGTCGAAGCTGACAGGACGGCTTGATGCTGTCGCCCTCTGGCGAGCAAGGGTCGCCGCCATCGCCGTAGCCCCAGCTTTGGGGATCGGTAGGGGCGCCGTCGATCTGTTGTCCACCCTGTTCGGGTATAGTCGGGCCTGTGACTGGGAGGCGGGCCGGCTTCGTGTCGTCTACCCATCCAACGACGAATTGAGCTGGAAGACTGGTTTGGGCATCAGGTCGATTCAGCGGTTGGCGCGGGAGTTAATCGACGCAGGCCTCGTCAAGGCAATTGACGGAGGAACGGGAGCCAGGCGGGGCGTACGGGATGCCGATGGCTACATCAGGGCGGTGTCGTCAGGCATCGACCTCTCACCTGTCAGCGATCGTATCGACGAGCTGGAGGCGATTGTCGCGGAGTACCGAGCCAGGCAACAGGAGGTGAAACACCTTCGGGTTGAGATCACCCAGGAACGCAACCGCGTGCTTGCGCTGATGGATCGAGGGCTGGAGGAATGTCCAGAAGATGAGGAGTGGCTGCGGTCAGGGTTCCAGGCTCGTGAACTGTCGGAATCCAGGAAAGGAGTGCGTGAGCCAGGCGCACTCGCAAGCATTCTGGGGCATTTGTGTGCTCTGCGACGTCTCTCAGAAGCTCGTCTCGCAGCTTTGATTCCTGTGGATAAACCATCCCAGGGTGTCATTTCTGACACCCCACATACAGCTACAAAAGAATCATCTATCGCTAAAGCGATTGCACTACGACGGCAATGCCCGGCTGAAAAAGGCAGAGGGTGCGAAAAGGGGGCCTGCTCCAATAGGGAGCGCGACGGCAAGGCTGAGACAGCGAGAAGCGCCCTTAGAGGGTTCCCGGCAACGCCAGACTTCATTCTCCGCATCGCGCCAGACTTCCGAGACCTGGTGTCCTCCGCCTCGCCGTCATGGGCTGATCTGACAGGCGCCGCCGACATGGTGCGCTCGCACCTTGGCATCTCTCAACACGCCTGGGGTCAAGCCTGCATCGTGCTGGGACGCATGGAAGCGACCAGCGCGATCGCAGCTATTTCAGCAAAACACGGAGCTGGCCTTGTGCGCAGCCCGGGCGGCTTGCTGCGGCACATGGTGCAGGCCCATCTTGAGGGAGAACTGCGGCTTGATCGGACGCTGTTTGGACTGGCCGACGCTGTGGGCGGATTAGGGCCGAGGCGTCAGACCAAGCCCACTGTCGATTTTCCTCAACGAGTAGATTCCAATGGTCGGGAGTGGAAAAAACCTGGGCATTTGGGACAAGGATTGTGCCAAGCTGCTCTCTTTGCGGGGGGTTGATCTGTGCAGTGGTGTCGCGCTGCAATTAATTGTAAGACTCGCGACATTCTTGACCATCGCTGCATTTAATCATGAGAATCAACCGGCGCCTTTTCTCAGGTTTGCTGCAAATTTGAGAATGGACCGACGTTTGGCTGGGGCACCGGTGAACCGACTTTTCGTGCAATCAGCCTGCTGCCCGGGCACACTTCCCCTGCAAATTGGCCATATCCGAACCCACAGATCCCGTTTCGTGGTCAGGACGTCTGTGACCAACGTTATGAAGATGCTTCTCAAGTTAAGTGCAGCATCTTGAGTCGGCTCTCACGATTAAGTGCAGCTTCTCAAATTAAGCGCAATGCACAGACGATTGAAAACTGTCACGTTGCAGTTTTAGACGATATTGGGCTCGCTTATGACGAATGCTGCACTTAATTATGATATTTAACCGGTGCCCAATATCAAACATGCTACAGTTGTGAAACTCCGGAGCACAGACCTGTTGCCTGCGGGAGATATGGAGGAGAGGCATCAGCCGCACCGAGATCGCGATCGCGATCCATCATGCCGGCCCCGATCTTGGCCCAACGTCGCAGGGAGGCAATGTCACATCAAGTGCAGTGATCCAAGTCGGATATCAGCTTTGAGTGCAGCATATCAAATTACGTGCAGTGCCTAAAGCTCTGATCAAAGTGGTTTCTGAATATCGCAATAACCTACAGCGTAACACTGGTGGAGAACGGCACGCACGTGCTGTTCGGCGCCAAACTGGGCCGTTACGCGGACAGCGAGACGACGCTGGCACATGACGTCGTGCCCGCACTTCAGCCCGGCATGCTGTGCCTGGCCGACCGGTATTTCTTCGGACACGCGCTCTGGCAGTCCGGGGTTGCCACCGGCGCTGACCTGCTATGGCGGGTGAGGAGCAACCTGCGCCTGCCACGTGCCACGGTGCTGGCGGACGGGTCCTATCTCTCCGTGGTCTATCCCTGTGAAAAAGACCGGCGCCACGCGACCAACGGTGTGCAGGTGCGCGTGGTCGAATACCGACTGGAGGGCGTGGCCGACGCCGAGCCGCTGTATCGGCTGGTGACCACAATCCTGGACGAAGCGCAGGCGCCCGCTGCGGACTTGGCTGCCCTGTATCACGAGCGCTGGGAGATCGAGGGCGCGCTGGCCGAGCTGAAGACGCACCTGCGTGGGGCGTAAGTTGTGCTGCGCAGCAAAACTCCGGACCTGGTGCGCCAGGAGTTCTGGGGACTGCTGCTGGCGCACTTCGCCGTGCGCGGGCTCATGCACGAGGCGGCGTTGCGGGCCGACGAGGACCCGGACCGGCTGTCATTCCTGCATGCCGTGCGCGTGGTCCGACGCAAGCTGCCGCTGTTCGCGGCTTTTCCCCCCTCGGGCCAGGCTCGGCCTGCATGAGCAGGTGCTGGACGAGATCCTGGAGGAGCGCGTGGCGAGCTCCCGAGGCAGGCAGGTGCCGCGCGGGGTCAAGCGCAAGATGAGCGGCTATCCGTTGCGCCCGCGCACCCCACAGCCGACGACGTGGCTCGACGTCGTCGCCGCGATCCGAATCGTAAAGTGAACAGTATTGGAGCTAACCCCACCTATAACTTCGCGTGCAATACGCTACCGTACGTTTCCGTTTGGATGGGCCTTCCGGCCCTTCATGCGCGGGCCGGTGGTCGGGAAGCGGCCGCGCTGGAAGAAGCGGCCGGCGTCCACCTCGCCCTGCTCCAGCCGGCCGGGGACGAAGAACGAGTAGCGGTGGGCGATGCCGGAGCGCTCGGCCATGCGGTCGAACACGGTCCGGGCCCTGTCGTCCGGCAGCAGGGTGCGGGCGAATGCAACGAACGCCGCGTGGACGTCGTGGTCGGGCACCGCGGTGCCGATTCGGTTGACATAGGATGCGTTCACGGCGCCCGCCGCACGGCGAGCACCGCGTTGAGGCCGCCGAAGGCGAACGAGTTGGACAGCGCCGCGGCGATCGCCGCCGGACGCGCCGCGTTTGGCACGCAGTCGATGTCGCAATCGGGGTCCGGCTCGCGGAAGCCGATGGTGGGCGGGATCACGCCATGCCGCAGCGCCTCGATGGTCAGGACCAGCTCGATCGCGCCGCCGGCGCCGAGGCAGTGGCCGATCTGCGCCTTGGACGACGACACATGCGGTTGCGCCGCACGCGGGCCGAACACGTGCGCCAGTGCGGCCGCCTCCGCGCGGTCATTCAGCCGGGTGCCGGTGCCATGCGCGTTCACGTAGCCGATGTCCGCCGGCGCCAGCCCCGCGTCATCGAGTGCCGCGACCATGGCCCAGGCGGCGCCGGTCGCGTCGGGCGCGGTGAGGTCGGCGGCGTCGGCACTCATGCCGAACCCGACAATCTCCGCCAGGATGGCCGCGCCGCGCGCCTCTGCCCGCTCCCACGGCTCCAGCACCAGGATGGCGGCACCCTCGCCCAGCACCAGGCCCTGGCGGTCGCGGGAGAACGGTCGGCAGACATCGGGGCTCAGCACACGCAGTCCCTCCCAGCTTTTTATGACACCGACCGACAGCGAGGCGTCGCTGCCGCCGGTGATCGCCACGTCCAGCATCCCGGACCTGACCATATGGAAAGCCTGCCCGATCGCATGAGTTGCGGAGGCGCAGGCGGAGGCGGTGGCGAAGCTCGGGCCGCGGCAGCCGAACGCCATGGAGACATGGCTTGCACTGGCAGATGGCATCCCACGCGGCACCGTCAACGGATGCACCCGGCTGGCGCCCTCGCCGTAGAGCTGGCGGAACGCGAGGTCGAGCGTGTCGTGCCCGATCGCCGCACCCAGAATGACTCCGGCGCGATGGGGTTCGGCAAGCGGCGGGAGGCCCGCCTGGGCCACCGCCTCGCGTGCCGCGACCACCGCCAGCTGGGCGGCACGGTCCATCAGCTGGACCTCGCGCTTGTCCAGATGCGCGAGAGGATCGAAGCCGGCGATCTCGGCGGCGACGCGCACGCTCAGCCGCTCCGTGGGAATGTTGGCGATCGGGCGGATGCCGCACCGACCGGCAACGCACGCGGCCCAGAGCGACGACACGTCATGGCCGATCGCCGCAATCGCCCCCAGCCCGGTGACGGCGACCCGCGCGCCGGCCGACGCCAATCAGCCGGCCGCCGAGTGCTGCGCGGCGCGCGCCTTGTCGATCGAGGCCAGCACATGCGCCACGAGGTCGGCGACGGTCGAGAACTCGGCGCCGCTGCGCTCGCTGACGACCGGAATCTCGATGTCGAACTGCGACTCCAGCTCGAAGATGGTCTGGACCATGTCGAGCGAAGGGATGCCGAGCGCCTCGATGGTCGCCTCCGGCCGCAGCCGCGCCCGCTCGATGCCGGTCTCCTTGGCGACGATGTCGAGAATCTCAGGCACGTGCGGGTCGTCCATCACGAAGGCCGGATGGGAGAGGGATTGGTCCGTCGTTGCCATTCTGCGCAATTCGCCTTTTCCGCCGGTCGATCGGGTCTTTAGCATAACAACCCGCAAATGCGTCCGTGGTTTGGCGGAATTGGGCCGAGCCTGCGATTTGCCTAGCCAGGGCTGCGATTTGCCCGGAACGTGGGCGAACCTTAATCAGCCCCGGATGATCTCGACCATTCCTCCTCCACTGATCTACCTAGCGCCAGCCCGAGCCGATGGGCTTGGTCGCGCTCAAGGGCGAGGTCGGCCGGCGCTGGCCGATGACGAGCCTGCTCGACATGCTGAAAGAGGCCGACCTGCGGGTGGGCTTCACAGACGTCTTCCGCACCGTCACTGACCACGAGAACCTGCCCCGCTCCGTGCTGCAGCAGCGCCTGCTGCTGTGCCTCAATGGCATGGGCACCAACGCCGGCCTCAAGCGCATGGCCTCCGGCCAGCAGGGGATTACCTACAAGGACCTGCTCTACGTCCGGCGCCGGTTCATCAATCGCGACGCCCTGCGCGAGGCGGTCGCCGCGGTCGTGAACGCCACCCTGCGCGCCCGGCATCCCGGTATTTGGGGTGAGGGCACGACGGCTTGCGCCGCAGACAGCAAGCAGTTCGGCGCCTGGGACCAGAACCTGATGACCGAATGGCACGCCCGATATGGCGGGCGCGGCGTGATGATTTATTGGCATGTCGAGCGCCGCAGCACCTGCATCTACTCGCAGATCAAGACCTGTTCCTCGTCCGAGGCTGCGGCCATGATCGAGGGCGTGCTCCGGCACTGCACCGACATGGAGGTGGACCGAACCTATGTAGACTCTCATGGACAAAGCGAGGTTGCCTTCAGCTTCTGCAAGCTCCTCGGCTTCCAGCTTCTGCCGCGGCTGAAGGGCATCCATCGCCAGCGTCTTTACCGTCCCGTCACCGGCGCGCCGGACGCCTACCCGGCCCTGCAGCTCGTCCTCACGCGCCCCATCGACTGGGCGCTGATCGAGCGCCAATACGACCAGATGGTGAAGTATGCGACCGCGCTGCGGCTCGGCACCGCGGCCACCGCTGACATCCTGCGCCGCTTCACCCGCGCCAACCTGCAGCACCCGACTTACAAGGCCCTCATTGAGCTTGGAAAGGCGCTGCGCACGACGTTCGTATGCCGTTATTTGAACAGCCTCGAACTCAGACGCGAGATCCATGAGGGGCTGAACGCGGTCGAGAACTGGAATGCGGCCAACGATTTCATCCTCTACGGCCGCGGCGGCGAAATCGCCAGCAACCGTGTCGAGGACCAGGAAGCGACCATGCTCAGCCTCCACCTGCTTCAGAATTGCATGATTTACGTGAACACGCTGATGTTCCAGCGCGTGCTGAGCGAGCCGATCTGGGCTGGGCGGATGGGACCCGACGAACGGCGCGGGATGACGCCGCTGGCTTGGGGGCACGTCAACCCGTACGGGACGTTCCGTCTCGACATGAATACACGCCTGCCGCTGGACATGCCAGTACCGGGCGCCGATTCACCGCAGCTTTCCTTGCTGAACGTGTGACTCTGGCTATCCGGGCCTACCTTGCGGTTCGCAGCACGAATGTTGGGTCAGCCCCTCCTTAGGAAGTTGGCGGTCCTCCGACCAAGATTTTAAATTCCGTGTCGTCACGATAGGCTCTGATTTCATGCAAAAAGTGAATTCAGGTGATGTGTCTGGCTATTATGCTCAACAAGGTCAGTCCAGGTCGAATGGGCAATATAATTGGGAGAAGGATGCGGCGAACCTAATTGACGCAGGCGCATCGTTAAACACAACTCAGCAGGGAGGTATTGCGATTAACTCCGTCAGCTGGAATTTGGTTTCGGCTATTGTGAACGGTGTCAAAGATAACACCCCAGCCGCTTCACAAGCCCAAAACTCGGGCGATGCACATGGTATACAAGTCACCGGATCACATCTCATTGATATAAAGACTGCCATTGCCGATGCAGTTGCGCAGTCTCTTAGAGAGCTGAGCTTGTCCAATATCGAAAATTCAAAAAAGTCTTCGGATATTGCTTACAAAGAGTTATTTATTAAGCAAGTTCAATTGTTTGCGCAAAATGCGACCCAAGCTGAAAGCCGAATTTCCCCAAGTTCCTAGATGACTTACCGAAAGCTTCGTTTCGGATCGTAACAGCACCGGCCAGCTTCGCTAGTATCACGAAGCACCCGGTAATCACTGTGCTCCCCAAATGCTCCGGCTTCCTCGTTTACCCGAATGCACGGCCGGTCCCCCGGATTGCACCGCTCCACCCTGGCCAGCATTCCTGATCGTGCCCAGTCATCCCGAGTGGCTTGCATTTTGGCCACCTCCCCCTCCAGCTGCACTTTGCGCGCCTGCACCGCCGTGATCGCCGCCTTGTCCCACCACAGCACCACCCCACTCACCAGCCAGCCCAGCAGCACCAGCCCACCCAGCGCCGCCACGTCCCAGCCCAGCTGTCACGCTGCGCTTAACCGCAAGAATGCTTTTCACGTGTTTTCAATCGTCTGTGCATTGCGCCTAATTTGAGAAGCTGCACTTAATCGTGAGAACCGACTCAGGATGCTGCACTTAACTTGAGAAGCATCTTTATAACGTTGGTCACAGACGTCCTGACCGCGAAACGGGATCTGTGGGTTCGGATATGGCCAATTTGCAGGGGAAGTGTGCCTGGGCAGCAGGCTGATTGCACGAAAAATCGGTTCACCAGTGCCCCCAGCCAAACGTCGGTCCATTCTCAAATTTGCAGCAAACCTGAGAAAATGCGCCCTTTGATTCTCATGGTTAAATGCAGCGATGGTCAAGAACGTCGCGAGTCTTACAATTAACTGCAGCGCGACACACGTTACGAACGGTGTTCCATCTCGCCTACCGGCAAGCCTATGGGCTGATTGGCTCCGTCATCGGCTTGCTCGGCCTCAGCTTGCGCGTGCCGGACCACACGACGCTTTGGCTCGTGGTGCTGACGTGTGGCTAGCCGCTACATTCTTGGGTTCCGTGACCGCAGCATGCAGGTGACGTATTCATGCAATACCGCCCCCAGCCAGGTGACGTCCACCGGGTCGAGCACGCTGACATGACGCTCCGAGAAGTCCGGTGCCGAGCGCCCGCCGAACTGCTGCACGAACACCCGCACGCTACCGGCGTGCTCGTTCAGCGCCAACAACAACGGCACAAAGGGAGCATCGCCGGACAGCCCTCCGGGCGGTGCAGCTCGGTCTGCAACGCCCGCGCGGCTTCCGGCGTTCGGCCTGGCCGGGTCGGGTGCAGCGGTGACAACGCATAGCCATAGGGCGCCAGGATCTGATTGAGCTTGTTGAACGCCGGTCTGGCCTCGCGCGGCCAGCCGGTCATCAGCCGCACCTGCAACGGATGCCGGCCGATGCCGACGCTGGCCGTTCCCGGAGCGACCTTCGCCTCGGCGACTGCCGCCGCAAGCCGGCTCGCATCGATCTCCAGCATCGTCGTCAGATAGTCGTTCTCGGCCGCCATCTGCCGCATTCCTCCGCTCGATGTCGTTACGGAAAGCGATTACCGGGGGTAGTGGCATGTTACCGGATGCCCGTCCAGCGGACGGAGTGCTGGATACTCGACCCCGTGGCATGCCCGCCTAGTCCTACTGTGTCATAAGTTTGTTAAGGCTTTTTGCCGTTGGCAGCACGGGCATCTTGGCAATGTCCTGGCAAGCGCGCGGGTAATGGTGGCGCGTGTGGTGGCGATCGACGTGGTCACATGGCGTTCAGGGCGGATCGGGAGAGCCGCGGGG
>JAABUY010007764.1_pt1 | contig 10113 bp, 12 predicted proteins | sample 5560271 | NCBI WGS metagenome assembly JAABUY01 (sample SAMN10711886, study PRJNA513374) | rock metagenome | isolation source: Antarctica rocks | place: Antarctica: Victoria Land, University Valley
CTCAACACCCTGGCCGAAGCTCATTTTGCGAACCGTAAACGTACCCTGCGGCCCCTTCCGCGCGGCAATCACCATACCTTCAAAGGCCTGAAGACGCTCTTTCTCGCCTTCCTTGATCCTGACCTGAACGCGAACGGTGTCGCCTGGTGCGAAGGCGGGGAGATCGGTCCGCTCAAGTTTCGCGGCCAGCTTCTGCATAATCGGATGAATAGACATAATGAATTTCCTGGGTTGGACTCAATTCGTAAGTCTACACGAATCAGCAACCCACACCTATCGAATGCAGCCCGCAATCAAAGACTCTGATCCGGTTCGTCCTCTCTCCGAAGCTGCTCGACGATCTCCCTCTCCTCTCTTGTCAGGACGGCCCTCGACAGAAGATCCGGCCGGTTGCGCATCGTCTTCTCGATCGCCGTCCTCCGCCGCCATCGCCGAACCGCGCCGTGATCCCCGCCAGTCAGTACCTCCGGGATCCCCAGCCCCCGGAATTGTGCCGGCCTCGTGTAATGGGGGTAGTCCAGCAATCCTCCCGCTCCATACGTCGCCCGCGGCGGCCCCCCCTCCACCCTCCCGTCCGGAATCTCCGATTCGCTCACCCCAAAGCTCTCGTTTCGCGACGAATCCGAATTGCCCAGCACTCCCGGAATCAGCCGCACCACCGCATCCACAATCACCGCCGCGGCGATCTCCCCACCCGACAGCACATAGTCTCCGATCGACAGCTCACGGTCGCACAGCACCTGATTGACTCGCTCATCTACCCCTTCATACCGCCCACAGATCAGCACCACCCGGTCCAGAGCAGCCAGCTCATGCGCCACCGCCTGTGTGAACGTCTGCCCCTGTGCCGACAGCAGGATCACCGCCTCCCGCCGCACCCCGCGCTCCCCCTTTGCCACGATTCCAAGCGCCTCCACCGCATCGAAGATCGGCTCCGGCTTGAGCACCATCCCCTCCCCACCCCCGTACGGCCGATCATCCACCATCCGATGCCGATCATGCGTAAAATTTCGGAGATCGTGGGTCGCAACGCTCACCAGAGCCGTCTCCCGCGCCCTCCGCAGCACACCGAAGTCGAGCGGTCCATCGAAGAACTCCGGGAAGATCGTGATGATGTCGAATTGCATAGGTCGCTCTACCACCGAAGGGGCATCGAGGTGCGAAAGGTTTCTTGTTAGTTTCAACGTGTCCGGTCGACACATGCGTGGGTTCTCTAGCGAGGTTCCTGCCGAGTCGATACAGCCTTCGGGACGCAGAAAAAGGTCACCCTTGTTGCCGAGCAGAATCGCCCTAGCACTCATTATGCCGCTCGCCTTTGCCTCTCTCCAAGCTTCTGCGCAGATGGTGCCTGCCGAAAGCCGGCCGACTGAAGAGTCATCCGCCCCCGCATATTCCACCTCGGTTGCGCCCTCCTTTATCCCCACCTTCACCAGCGCCGGATCGTCCTCAGAAGGAGGAGCCGCCGGAATACAGCTCCCACCCCCCCCGAAGGTCCACGTGTCTCCGCACCTCGGCCCGTTCTCAACCGTGACGATGAGCTTGACGGGAGGTACTCTGGGCGCGGGCGTAGAATTTGCTACCCCGCTGGCGAGGGGTCTCAACTTGCGGGTCGGCGGCCGTTACGTCAATCTCCAATACCCCTTCACCATCGATGGTGTGAACTACAACACCGCCATGAAGCTGACCTCCGGGCAGGGAACCATCGATTGGTTTCCGACCCGCGGCGGCTTTCACGTGAGCGCAGGCGCGCTCTACTTCCACAATACAGTCAGCGCTTCTGCCGATGTCGGCCCAGGGCAGCAATTCAAGCTTGGAGGCACAACCTACCTAAATACAGTCGATGATCCAGTCCAAGGCACGGCAGCCCTGGCTTTCCCAAGGAAGATCGCGCCTATGGTCCTCCTTGGTTTTGGCAACCTGATCCCGCGCAGCGGACGCCACATCTCTGTCCCATTCGAGTTTGGCGGCGCCTATCTAAGCCCGCCCCAGATAGCTCTGAAGCTCGCAGGCACCGCGTGTACCATTCAGGGGTGTTTCAATACCGCTATCGACCCCAAAGCGCTGGCGGACCTCGCAACGGAAGTGGCGAAACTCAATCGTGATATTCGCCCATTCCAGGTCTACCCCATAGTTTCACTGGGATTGGCTCTTCGCTTTTAAGGCGAGCGGCTTGCTGGGTCGTAGGTTCAGTTCGACCAGGCCCTCCGGCAGTTTCATCAGGATGCGTCTTCCGGGCAGGTCGAGGTTGACGAGGAACTCCTTTGCAAATGGAATCAAGACCTCTCCTAAGTCGATCTCTATGATTAGGAGAGGTGTCGCTTCCGTCAGTCGGCTCTTTCCGTCCGGAGTCATCATGAACTGCACGTCATCAACCATACCTACGGGAACCTCTCCGTCGTACAGCATGCAGCCGATCAGGTCATCGACATAGACGCCTGCTTCACTCAACTCCATGCGCTCTGTCTCAGGCACGATTACGTCAAGCCCAGAAAGACGCTCTGCCGCCTCAATCGTTTCAGTGCCGCGGAGGCCCAGCACGATCCGGCCTGCGTTCCGACCATGCGGGAGCCAAGACGAGCCGATCTCCACAGGAGTCGCGTCACCGGGCAAGCCCTCGAAATCAGGAGGGGCCAAAAACATCTTCGTGCCCTCCTTGAATCGGTCCGGAAAGTCGGTGTGCAGTTCTGCCAGAAGTTCCCCTCTTCGGCCTTGGGGACGAAGCAAATGGGCGAGAGCCGTCCAGGATGTTTGGTGTTTCGACACGCGAGTCAACTACATCCGAGCAGCTCTGGGAATCTCATTGGAGCGGAACTCTGCCTTCCGTTGATGTGCCTTCCTCGATGATATCGAGAGAAAACCGATGTCTGAGTTTCATGCCGGCAGCCCCGAGAATCGTTCGCAGCGAACGAGCAGTTCTGCCCTGCCGGCCAATCACCTTACCGAGATCGTGGGGTGCAACCCTTAGGCGAAGGATCGTGCCCTCGCCATCCGGGATCGCCTCGACAGAGACTACGTCGGGGCTATCAACCAGCGACCGAGCCATCTCAGAGACCAGCCTCCCTATGCGGGAAACAGCTTCACCCTCAGCCAGAGCTTCCATGTCCTGGGTCATCGCACATACCTCTTGGGAGTCACGTGCGACGCCATGCTCCTCTCCTTAGTCTCGTCTAAGCGAGATCTTCCAGAGGCGAACACTTACCGGCGAAGCGACGGTTCATGCCCCAGTTGACCTGTTCTGGGTCGTCCTGGAACAGGGCGGCGTTCCTGCAAAGGGACGTCACATGATTGAGAGTCTACGTGAGCAGGAGGAACACACAGCAAGAAGAAAAGGGGACGGCAACCTTTAGGAACATACGGAGTACCCAAAAGTTCTCCCGAGGTTGGAATTCTATGCGGTGGGGGAGCTCTCAACCTGGACAGCTGCGGGTACTGCCGCGAAAAGCTTGCCGACCCGCTCAGACATCTGAGCGCCATTTCGGGTCCAATAGTCGATCCGCTCCCGCTTGAAATCGACCGTCGCGGGTGTAGTGCGGGGATTGTAGGTACCGACAACCTCGACAGAACGGCCATTGCGAGCTCGGTCCTTCTCGATAACAACAACGCGGTAATGGGGCTGCTTACGCGCGCCAACACGCGCCAAACGAATCATCAACACTAGACTGCCTTTCAAACCTGAATTTTGGGCGGGTGTTCGCCTATCGTGCAAACTTCTTTCGCTTCTTTACTCAACACCTAAGTATGGCCGATACAACACCTTTTCGCAACGCCAGGCACGCTTCAATGGGCGGGAAAGAGAAACCGAAGGACATGGCCAAACCGGCTCGCCCACGCCTCTTCACTGTGCAGAGCGCCCTCCACGCGGGAGTACGAGAGGTTCAAACCGGGTTTCCACTCACGCTGCAAAAGAGTCCTGTAAAGCAGATCGGCGTCGCGTACGTGATGAGCACCCTCCGCCATGCCCATATCCAGCCAGATCTTCAGGTCCGGTCTGGGCATCATCCGCAAAGCCGCATTCAAAATACTGCGGTGATCCCACCACAGAGAGGGCGACATCACAGCTAGCCGGCCGAAGACGTCCGGGTACCTGAATCCAAGAAAAAGCGAGATCAGGCCGCCAAGCGAAGATCCGCCTAAACCGGTGTTGGAATGGTCGGGCAAAGTACGATAACGAATGTCGATAAGCGGCTTCAGCTCTTCCACCAGCAGCCTCCCGTAGCTCGCCCCCTCCCCTCCTCCCATCCTGTAGTCCCGCGTTGGCGTGTACTCGGCCATGCGCCTGATACCCGTGTTAGCAATGCCCACGAGAATGAGCGGGCAGATGTCACCCCTCTCGGTCAATTCATCGGCTGTCAAATGCGCGCGCCAGGTGCATCCCGGTACGTACGAAGTCCTGCTATCGAAGAGATTCTGTCCATCATGGAGGTATAAAACGGGGAAGCGCCGTTCCTGTTCTGTCTCATAACTGGCAGGCAGGTAGATCAGAACGGAGCGGTCATCCGGCAAAATAGCCGAGTGAAACCGATGCCTCTCGTAGCGATTGCTGGAGAGAAGTCTGTCTTCGGGGACACCATCAAATCGCTCGGAGACTTCGCCAGCCTCGATCGGCATCGGAAGAAATCCAACGGGACGCTGCGGCAGCGGTTTCATCCGGAATTAGCCATTCAGTGCGATAGCATGTTCAGACTAGCAGAGGGCAAAGGATGAAGCGGGAGTACTGCAGGTGGTTCTCAGGTTCGCTTGGGCGGGACATGGAAATGCTTGTATTCGGCCACGGCGGACTTCCCGTTCTCGTCTTTCCTACCTCGGGCGGCCGCTTCTACGAGTTCGAAGAACATGGCATGGTGCATGCCGTCGAAGGGAAGTTGGAAGCGGGTTCCCTGCAGCTGTTCTGCGTCGATTCCGTGAATCGCGAGAGTGCCGCCACGCTGGCGCATCGCACGATACATGCAGTATGAGGTGTACGTTCGCAACGAAGTCCTCGCACTCATCTACCAGTGGAACGGCTCACAATCACCCATTACTCTCGGCTGCAGCCTTGGCGGGTATGATGCCGTGTGCATCGCCCTTCGCCATCCCTCTATCTTCCGCGGTTTCCTTTCCATGAGCGGTATCTTCGATCCTTCACGATTCCTCGAGGGATACTACGATCAGGATGTGTACTTCCACTCACCCACACACTTTCTTCCCAACTTGCACGATCCTCACGAGCTCGCGAAATATCAGGGCAAGACCTATGTCCTTGCAACTGGAGATCATGACCAGTGTTGGGAGGCAAATGAGCGCATGGCAGACATTCTGCGTGCAAAATACATCCCTTATCGGCTGGATGTGTGGGGAGACGGCACAAGGCACGACTGGCCTTGGTGGCAACGCATGATTCAGACTTATCTGTAATGGGGAAAGACGGAGGTGTGATGAAGAAAATCGGCGTGTTGTTCGGCATGGAGAACAGCTTTCCAGGCGCTCTGGTCGAAAAGATCAACTCCATGGGTATCCACGACGTGAGTGCCGAATTTGTTCGTTTAGGCGGTGTCGAGATGGCGGTGCCCTCCGGCTACGACGTCATCGTGGATCGCATCTCGCACGATCTGCCGTTCTACCGGTCGTTCCTGAAGAATGCAGCCCTCAGCGGCACGCAGGTCATCAACAATCCTTTCTGGTGGTCTGCGGACGATAAGTTCTTCAATTACGCGCTGGCTTCGAAGCTGGGCGTTGCTGTGCCCAGAACGGTGCTCTTGCCCCACAAGTTCTTTCCGCCCCAGATCCAGAGCCAGTCCCTTCGTAACCTGGAGTTCCCCCTCAACTGGGAGCGCATCTTTGAGTACGTCGGCTTCCCGGCCTTTCTCAAGCCCCATGATGGAGGCGGTTGGCGCGACGTCTTCCACGTCCACAACCCAGAAGAGTTCTTCGCCGCCTACGAGCAGACGCGGGACCTTTGCATGACCCTTCAGGCAGCGGTCAACTTCAACGAGTACTTCCGCTGCTATGTCGTTGGGCAGAGTGAGGTCCGGATCATGCCCTATGATCCGCGCAGACCGCATGAGCAGAGATACCTCCTCGATCCACCCGCCTATGACAAGAAGCTCTTAGAACGGGTCGAAAACGATGCTCTGACCCTCTGCAAGGCTCTGGGATACGACCTCAATACCGTCGAGTTCGCGGTCGAGGACGATGTGCCCTATGCCATCGATTTCATGAACCCCGCGCCTGATGCGGATCTTCACTCCGTCGGCCAGGAGAGCTTCGCTTGGATCGTTGATGCGGTCGCCCGTCTGGCGGTCAAGAAGGCGCAGGTCGTTGGAAAGGTTAAGCCGGAGATGAACTGGGCAGCGCTGCTTCAAGGCTCCCCGTCTCAAACGCCTGCCGTAAGCGAGGCAAACCCTGCCGCGCGCAGGCCCGCGCCCAAAAAAACGTCCAAAGCAGCAAATTGAGATGCCTTCGTCTACCGTGCTAGGCTACGGTCCTTGTCGTCAGGAGAGTGTATGCGTCCCACCTTCACGCTCGGAATAGAAGAGGAGTACCAGACAGTCGATCCAGAGTCCCGGGATCTCCGATCCCACATTGCGACCGAGATGCTGGCCCAAGGGAAATTGCGGTTGGAGGAGCGCGTCAAAGCCGAAATGCACCAGTCCGTCATCGAGGTCGGCACGCGTGTCTGCCGCGATATCAAAGAGGCCCAGGAAGATCTCTTTGATCTCCGTCGCAATATGGTGAAATTGGCCGAGGACAACGGACTGATGCTTGTGGCAGGTGCGACCCATCCGTTCGCCGACTGGCGCATGCAGGAAATTCATCCCGATCCTCGGTACCAGCAGGTCGTCGAAGACCTCCAGCAGGTCGCGCGCGCAAATCTTATCTTCGGTCTGCACGTCCATGTCGGAATTGAGGATAAGGAAGCCGCGATCCGCGTGATGAATTCGCTGCGATATTTCCTCCCGCACATCCTCGCTCTCTCCACCAACTCTCCGTTCTGGCAAGGGATGGAGACCGGATACAAAAGCTACAGGGCCAAAGTCTTCGAGAACTTTCCCAGAACCAACCTGCCCGATTCCTTCGCCAGCTACTCCGAGTTCGAGAGCTACGTCGATCTTCTGATCAAGACCAACTGCATCGACAACGCCAAGAAGATCTGGTGGGATATCCGCCCGCATCCCTTCTTCGACACCATCGAGGTGCGGATCTGCGACATCCCATTGCGTGCCCAAGAGACTATCGCGATCGCCGCCCTGATCCAGGCAACCGCCTGCAAACTGTGGCATCTGCACTCGCGCAATGTCGATTACCGCGCCTACTCCAGAGCCCTGCTAATGGAAAACAAATTCCGCGCGGTCCGGTATGGGCTCGACGGCAAGATGATCGACTTCGGCAAGCAGACGGAGGTTCCCGCTCGCGAGCTCATCTTGGAATACCTGGACTTCGTAGACGATGTTCTCGCCGAACTCGATAGCCGCGATGAGATCGGCTACATCCGCACCATGCTGGGGCAGGGCTCAGGGGCGGATCGCCAGCTCAGAATCTTCAGGGAGACCGGAGACCTCCGAGACGTCGTCGACTATATGGCCCTGGAGACGAAAGCTGGCCTTTAGCTCGCATCTAACCGGAAGAGGCAAACTGTTCCGAAGGGTATGCACCAATAATGATGGAAGCCATGACCGACCAGCAGCTGACGCAAACCGAAGAACTTCGCTCCACAAAGTTTCCCGAAGACTTTCGTCCCGGCGCGCGGAATGCCGTTACCACCTGCCTCAGGATTCAGCCCGAGGAGAAGGTTACTCTAATCACGGACCGCGGTTGTCAGACAATCGCCGCTTCGCTGGTTGAAGAACTCGATCGCGTCGGCTGTATCTGGAGCGGCTTCATCCTGGAAGAGCTCGCGCGTCGGCCCGTCAAAGAGATGCCGCCCGCGGTTCTCGATGACATGGAAACATCTCAAGTGAGCATTTTCGCGGTGGAGGTTCAGCCGAATGAACTTCGCAGCCGCATGCAGATGACCGACGTCGTCAATCGCCGTCATATGCGTCACGCCCACATGGTCAACATCACGCCGGATGTGATGACACAAGGCATGCGCGCGGACTTTCTCGAGATTGATCGGCTCAGCCAAGCGGTGCTGGATCTGGTTCGTGCGGCGACTTACGTCCGTGCCACGACCGCTGCTGGAACCGATATCCATGCGGAACTCTCCAAGGACTACCGCTGGTTCAAGACCTCGGGCATCATCAGCTCAGAAAAGTGGGGCAATCTTCCCGGCGGAGAGTGCTTCACCGCTCCGAAAGAAGTAAACGGCGTTTTCGTCGTGGACGGTGTCGTCGGAGATTTCCTCTGTGCGCGCTACGGTCTCCTTCGGTCCACCCCACTCACCATTAACCTCGAAGGAAATCGCATTACGCGAGTCTCTTGTGTCAACAAGTCTCTGGAGCAGGAGTTCTGGGCTTACACGCACACCGATGAGAACTCAGATCGGGTAGGCGAGTTCGCCATTGGCACCAATATCGGTGTCGAGCGGGTCATCGGGAACATTCTTCAGGATGAGAAGTTTCCCGGGGTCCACATCGCCTTCGGGGATCCCTACGGTGCCCACACCGGAGCTCAGTGGAAGTCATCCACTCACATCGATGTCGTTGGTCTGGGCTTCAACATCTGGCTCGGAGACGCTGCCGGGGAAGAGCAGATCATGCGAGACGGCGTCTTTCTGCTTCACCCCTAGTTTTTACTGCACCCCCAGACCATAGGCCGCACATTGCTCGAACCCTTCCGTAGCGACTTCAATTCGAGCTTCAGCCCTGCAGCTTACGGACGGCTGCTTGGAGACCTCGAACGGCGGATCGGGCAAGCGATTGACTTCAGGGTGTGCGAAACTCCGTGCTTCTTTCCCAAAGCGCTGCTCGACGAAATGGCCGTCGCCGGTCGTGACATGACGCTCACCCTCGCTGGCAGCGCCGAGTACAAGATAGCGTCCGAAGGAACGATCCCGGATCGCTACCGTGTTCCGAATGAGAGTTCGCAACCCAACTTCATGACGGTGGACTTTGGCTTCGTTCGAAATGCAGATGGCACAGTGGGGTACAAGCTGGTCGAGCTCCAGGCCTTCCCGTCCATCTATGGCTATCAGGACCTGCTTTCACGTCAATACCTCGAGACCTACGGTCTGTCGCGAGAACTCCGCTGGCATCTCGGGGGGCACGACCGTCAGAGCTACTGGAAGCTTCTCCGGCGGGTGATCGTCGGCGGCCACGACCCAAAGACAGTCGTCCTCCTCGAAGTGACGCCGGAGCGGCAAAAAACTCGCGCCGACTTCCGTGTCTATGAACAGGAGCTCGGCATCGCGGTTGTCGATATTGCTGACGTGCACAAACAAGGGTCGAAGCTGCACTACATCGCCGATGGCCGCTCGATCCCCATCACCCGGATCTTCAATCGCGCTATCGTTGATGAGATCGAGCGCGAAGGGGTCACCCCGGGGTTCGATCATCGGGACGACCTGCAGGTAGAATGGGCCGGGCATCCGAACTGGTACTTCCGTGCCAGCAAATTCTCTCTGCCCTACCTGACCCACCCTTCCGTCCCCAAAGCCGCCTTTCTCGATGACTGGTTCACCCCGGGAGGTGGAGATCGCCTTGGGCTCGATCTCGACCGTGTCATCCTCAAGCCGCTCTACTCCTTCGCCGGCAAAGGGATCCAGTTCGCGCCGACCTACCACAATCTCTCCGCCATCCCTCCGGAAGATCGGCACCTCTACCTTCTCCAGGAGCGGGTGCAGTTCGAACCCCTCATCCGAACGCCTCACGGCCCTACGCAGGCTGAGGTGAGGATCATGTATCTGTGGCCGGATGGCGAAGATCTTGAGCCTGTTATCAGTCTCGTCCGGCTCGGCCGAGGTCTCATGATGGGAGTCGACCATAACCGCGATCAAGAATGGGTTGGAGGATCCGCAGCTTTCTTTCCCCAAGCCTCATCTTTGGAGGCCGAAATAAGCGGCATCAGCGGAAGGAACTAAGATAAACTTTCGTGGTCGCCCCCTATTAAATTCGTCGGACGGGGTGGGGAGGAAAATGTTTGGCCTATACGCAGAGGCCATCGGGAGACAATCCTGTTCGTACGGCTGTTCGATTT
>JAABUY010007765.1_pt1 | contig 10112 bp, 7 predicted proteins | sample 5560271 | NCBI WGS metagenome assembly JAABUY01 (sample SAMN10711886, study PRJNA513374) | rock metagenome | isolation source: Antarctica rocks | place: Antarctica: Victoria Land, University Valley
AATTGGAGTTAACGGAGTCCTTCTGAGCATTGTGGATGCAGTTGAAGAAGGTGGATTGTTTTGAAGGTACGCGATTTTACGTGTTTTCGCGATCCAGCCGAAGACTTAGTGCGGGGTACTGTAGTAAGGTACCTTAGCAGACCAAGGTACATAGGTAGTAGGTTTTGAACAGTTGACCTTGTAGAATTACCGTTTGATTACGAGTTTAAGCGGTTTTTTACGGTTTATTCACAGTTGTTTTGACTGCTTGACGATCTCAAACCGTAAAAAGCTTTGGTGTTACCGTGTTAGTCCGCTAAGGTACTATATACCTTAAGGTATGTACTTGGTAGTAGCTCCATAGTCCATACTCTACTCGGAAAGGCTGCAATGTTATTTTGCGCGCCTTCAATCCTCTTCTCCTCCTCCATGTGCCTTGCGCTTAATGCCTCTTTCGTGTAACTCCATCGCTGTGAAGACACGTGAAGGCATCAACTCAAGGGCTATGCTCAAATGCCTGTGATACAAATCGGACAGCCCCATCAGCCTTTTACGTCAGAAGACTTTTGCGCCTACGCCTCGAGTGACACGGACTCAGATCCCAACCATTTAAGAAGTAGGCAAGCCTCTGCAATACCCTCAAGTGTCTTACAGCCACTATTCCAATACAATGCATCGCTCCACGCTCTCGATACCACTCCTTCACAAGCGCATCCGACGATAGTATCGCCCCTCAGCCAAACCCCGCTCAGTGCAGGCCTCCGAGTAAGAACCAATTCAGTGCTTGAGAAAGACCGTAAAGACTCATCGGAAACTATTCCTATGGCTGTATACAGTCAAACAGAGTCTCTAGAGTCTTCGGTTGCAATAGGGCTACATGTTCGTAGCTCGAGTGTGCGGACCATCCTTGCGGCAGCGCGTCAGAGAGCGGGTTCCCTATCCCCAGCCTCTGCTTTGTCTTCACCCGGTGTAGGCCCACTAATGGACCTCACCCCACTACCTTCGCCTCTGACTGCTGTGGGATCCCCTGCCTCTTGGAGAAGATCAATCGACCAGGGAGACCGCGACGAAAACACACCAGAGATGGATACGGTCTCCATGTCCACAGCGTCAAATCTGGAACCTATAGTTTTCGCGCGAACGTCTCCTAAAAAACGCCGCGCGCCATTAGGTATTCTATCGACAGCGCAAGGCACCAACGGATCCGATCTCCAGCAGATTATAGGGGCCAACGCGGCAAGTCACGCCAGGAATCGAAGCCTTAGCGAATATGTACCAGACTCTGTGCAAGCCCCTCGTATGCGTAACGTCGTTGTGTCTGGCTCCGGTGTCCCACCTATATTGCAACCTCTGTCTCCACCGGACTCGCATATGCATCGAGAAGAGTACTTAGCTGTACAACGCGGATTGGCATTGCCCATACCAAGACCCCCGACGCCGCCCAGAAGCAACCGTGGAACCGATAGCAGTGATTTGGAAAGCCCAAGTTTAAGCCCTGATACGCCCAAGGGACCACTACCCTTGCGCTACGAAGCGAGGAAAATCCGAGGTGGTAAGGTAAAACACTGGAGAGCTGTTCGGCAACTTGGTAAGGGCACTTTTAGCACCGTGATGCTTGCCGTCGAGGAAACTGTAGGTAATAAGGCTTTTAAGAGCCAGCCGCATGATGTCTTGGGCGAATCAATTGACGAAGACGAAGTCGATCCTCGTGCACTGGTCGCAGTGAAGGTCTGTGAACAAGGACCGGCAGGAGGTGCGGACGAAGCAAAAGTAGAAACATCTCTAAAGCGTGAAGTGGAAACCCTAAAATCAATACATCATCCATCTTTGGTACACCTTAAAGCGTTCAATGTCACAGACCGACGCGCGTTGTTGGTCCTCAACTATTGCGCTGGAGGAGACCTTTTCGACCTGGCCAGCTCAAAACTGGAATTTCTCGTACCAAATCTGATCCGTCGGATCTTTGCGGAACTTGTTGCGGCCGTGCACTATCTGCACTCTCATTTTATTGTTCACCGCGACATCAAGCTCGAAAGTATGCCTCACATTGATTTTGCCTGCTACGATGACTGGGCTGCTAACAGTGTTGTTTAGACGTCTTGGTCAATATTCAGACCTCCAAATTACCCACTGTTAAGGATTGGCAAACTTATTCGGCCCCAATCGTCACGTTGACAGACCTTGGTCTCGGACGACGGATTCCTAAACCCCCAGAGTCGCCTCTTCTCGACACTCGCTGCGGAAGCGAGGATTACGCTGCACCTGAGCTTCTCATGGGCCAAGAATATGATGGCCGTGCTACCGATGCGTGGGCTCTTGGCGTGCTTCTGTATGCTCTCATGGAAGGGAGGCTACCATTTGATCCAACACCAGGAAGTAGGAAGAAGAGCCCCACAAGCCATCGAATTGCCAGATGCGAGTGGAGTTGGGTCAGACGGGCAGACAATGATGGCGAGTGGGATCCTAAGAAGGGGGAGGTTCTTGAGGGAGGACGGGAAATTGTCGAAGGACTCCTAACAAGAGTGAGAAGCCGTTGGGGATTAGACAAGGTAGAGAAGACCGAATGGGTAAGCCAGGCTGTGAAAGTCGAAGGTGGTTTGTCACGTGCGGAGGATGACTACGAAGATGACGACGCTTAACCATATTATCACGAAATTGACGACACCATGTACAACTATGCACATCACGACTTCAGTTAAAGGCGATTAGACTTAGCCTGGGGTATCTTGCCACGGCGACTGAATTGTAAAGGCGGTGCAAGCTGCAGTTCTGCTAGTATTTTCACGATTGACTTTCGTGGGACCTCACAAGGCTTGTAGGTATGATACGTTACTTATAGATGTCAATCGAACCCGACATCACTGCCAATAGACACGGGGTATTCAAATCCAATCGACCTCAACCAGTTCAATTCTAAAGTATACCAATTGCCCTGAGTAGTGACAATGTAAAATATTCGCAAGGCTGGTTTCCTGATTGGCACACGCATCACACGGTGTTGGAGTGCTTAACCCTAACCGGCGTCCACAGGCCACTACCTTGAAGGTATCTAGATAAAGATTTCCCGTTCTGCCTCTACAGACATGAACACAAAAATGTTCGTCCATGTCCGCTTCTAGCTCTGAGGGTGAGCCCGATGATGCTTTACCCTGAGCCGGGGGGGGGGGTTGCATTTCTTGATTCCCAAATGTGGTCCGAAGTTGCATTCCTGCTGGGGTTTGCTTGAGCCCTGATCCTTCGCTCCATGGCGAGCATGCTGTCAGCATGCAATTTGTATGGGCCTTCGTAGAGCGGTCCAGTTGGCTGTTCCTAAGTAGATCACGGTATGTGAACTAATATATTTGGCACCTTTTCTTTCCCCACAAATGCTCCGAAAATGTTCAATTGGGCCGAAAGGCGCTCACCATCCATGTATGAGTATCGTAGGTCCGTATGCGCCAGCTCATGTATTAGTGCTCGCTCTAGCTACAGTGATGAGTTCTCCTGGCCAATGGCTTCCACAGAATAGACGTTTGTGGGGTCAAATGGCCTTTTGAATCGACTTTACCCAAGGGTTTCCCATCCTCGCATGGGATATCCCTTAGATTTTTGTACTGTTCTAAGAAGTTTGTGCAGAACACGATCGAATCCTTGGGCGTAACGGTATAAGCCACGACGCCAGAAACGTGGTCCTTAGCCGTTGCTGTACAAAAGGGCGTCTCAGTACAATTCAACCAAGTTGCCGGTCTCTTTTGTCTGGACGCAGTTTCTATGCCATGCGCGCATAGTACTTTCGACCTTACATCATCCCTTCACCTGCCATGGAACTTGCTAGCCAGAGTACCTGGACATAGATGTTGTCTTTTGTGAAAGCGGTCTCCATCTCCTTTGCCATCGACCAAACAGTATTTGTCGTCTCGTTATTTATTGTCATCCATTTCGAGATCTTGCCATATTTTTCGATTGGTCCGTAGTCACTTTCAAATATTGGGGGCTGGAAAATGCACTTTGCGCCGCATGGATCATTTCCTCCACGATCAGAGATATTTCGAGACGCATGGCGACGGGGAAAATCAAGGATGTCCGTACCCTGCAAAAGCTTGGCTCTTGAAAACTGGGCAGACCGCGTGAATGGATAGAGTTGGGATGTGGGAAAGGGAGGCGTAATGTGCGCTGCTTTGTATCGAAGATTGAGCCAAGACCGCCGAAAACGGCATAAGGTTGACAGCCGACGCAACGGGACACTACACACCTTTGTACGAATTGTTGAGTCAGTGACGCGTGGTAGGAGACAGCGATGCTTCTAGGTATGACAGGTGTAAAATGCAGCCCAAGCCGATGAGCGCAACGTGTGAGAATATTGCAAACTCTTGAACATCGCGCTCTGTGGCAGAAAGAAGGTCAAATCTATACTCGGTGGAGATGCACGGAAATTGAGGCTTCCAAGTTCCAACACGAACTGAATATGACCTGAGTTTTGAGCTCAGCACGTACCCTTTCAGGGCGGCTTATCCCTGTTGAATGAATATCATACTTGCTACGTTGACTTCTATCTCAGCAAATTTCGAGACTGCGTCGTCCACATGATCAATGGTCTTTGAAAGCTCTAAAAGAGAGACCTCAAATCTGAATGTATTCTATGTCAGACAAGATGTTATATGATCAGAACATTGATGAGAGTAAGATGTGAATTCTGCTGATGAGACTTTAGTTTTGAAATCAATAAAGTTATCATCTAATACTCATACTCCGTACAGTACCCTACAACCCCGCAGCAGCGAAATAGGCGAGTCCAGGGAGATGGGGGGATGGGGATTTTGAAGCGCTAAAAAATTCAGTGTCCTAAGGTAATGTTCTCTGCTATAAGAGCCCGTGGGGCTCGCCCAAATACAAGCCTTTCCAATTACTTTCCTAACACGTAAGTGAGTTGAGGTTCCGAATACCTAGAAAGTAGCTTACACTATTCGAAACAGGCGCCCCCTTTCTAGTACCACTGCGCGGCGAAAGGAAAGACCATCATATCCACAGCTTAATAAAACAAGTCAGCATGTCACGCAACCCAAGTCACAGGGAGCCTCGCAGGCTATGCTCTATGCGACTGGTCTGGAGCTTTCGGACATGGCAAAAGCCCAAGTTGGGATATCTTCCGTCTGGTACTCCGGAAACCCTTGCAACATGCATCTCTTAGACCTCAATCACAAAGTGAAAGAAGGCGTCGAACGTTCGGGGCTTATAGGCTATCAGTTCAACACTGTTGGCGTCAGCGATGCCATATCAATGGGCACCAGAGGGATGCGGTACTCATTACAGTCTCGCGATCTTATCGCTGATTCTATTGAGACTGTCATGGGTGGCCAATGGTATGATGCCAACATCTCTATACCGGGCTGTGATAAGAATATGCCCGGAGTCATAATGGCCATGGGTCGGGTCAATCGCCCTTCGTTGATGGTCTACGGTGGCACCATAAAGCCAGGATGCGCTGTCACTCAAAACAATGCAGACATCGACATTGTATCAGCCTTCCAAGCGTATGGACAATTCATCACTGGGGAAATCAATGAAGAACAACGCTTTGACATAATTCGGCACGCATGCCCTGGTAGTGGGGCCTGCGGAGGAATGTACACTGCGAATACCATGGCCACCGCGATTGAGGTCATGGGCATGACTTTACCCGGGTCCTCCTCCAATCCCGCTGTATCAAAGGCCAAGATCCTTGAATGCCTAGCTGCTGGTGGTGCAATCAAGAAATTGCTCACCGAAGACATACGTCCCTCTGATATTCTTACCCGGCAAGCCTTTGAAAATGCAATGATCCTCGTGAATATCACTGGCGGTTCTACTAATGCCGTTTTGCACTTAATCGCCATTGCCGATTCCGTTGGTATCAAACTCACAATCGATGACTTCCAATCCGTCAGCGACCGCACTCCCTTTCTTGCGGATCTAAAACCCTCAGGCAAATATGTCATGGCTGACCTACACACTATCGGTGGTACGCCAGCTCTACTCAAATTCCTTCTGAAAGAGGGTGTCATCACTGGCGATGGCATGACTGTAACAGGCGAAACTCTAGCGAAGAACCTTGAAAAAGCTCCAGATTTTCCGTCCGACCAAACAATCATTAGACCCTTCAGCAATCCAATTAAGAAAACTGGTCATATTCAGATCTTACGCGGAAGTCTCGCTCCAGGAGGCTGTGTGGGTAAGATTACTGGGAAAGAAGGTATGCGATTCGCTGGTAAGGCCAAAGTCTTTGACAGCGAAGATGACATGATCCTTGCTTTGGAGAAGGGTGCCCTCAAGAAAGGCGAGAAAACAGTTGTTATAATACGCTACGAAGGCCCTCGTGGTGGGCCCGGCATGCCGGAGATGCTGAAACCAAGTAGTGCAATTATGGGAGCAGGACTGGGCCAAGATGTTGCGCTTCTTACCGACGGAAGGTTTAGTGGGGGCTCACATGGGTTCCTCATTGGTCATATCGTTCCTGAAGCGCAAGAAGGAGGACCGATAGCGTTAGTGAAAGATGGTGATGAGGTAGTGATAGATGCGGAGACTAAGAAATTGGATGTGAAGATATCGGATGCGGAGATGGAAAAGAGAAGGAAGGCCTGGGTTAGGCCAGCGTTAAAGTATGAGAAGGGGACATTGAAAAAATATGCCAGTCTTGTGACCGACGCAAGTCATGGGTGCATTACGGACGCTTGAGTGGTGGACCACGGTACTCATAGAGGCCAGACATTCGGCATTTCAAGCGACAATGAACGGAGCGGTTCCGGGGACCCAGATCAAGATGGGATGGAGATGTAGTCTCTGGCTGCTATGTGCCAGGTCATCGCATCGTCCAGATTGGAGGACATGAGCGCTTGAAACCGATGCAAAATAAGAAGATGGAGGCAGAAATGCTTGGATGGACGTTTGCATGACTACGAGTCTACGACTGTGATCAAAGGTTAAGCCAGAGATCGATAATGTAAATAGAACTATGCATATAGAAACTCGATCTTACTACCTTTTCACAGAGACTGCATTAATTGTCTTTCTGCCTCCTACCTCCGTAGATACAATTTTTCTTAGATGATGCAGTTTCACATCTATTCGTCTTAACAGAACCAGCAGCTAACCGGTTTCGGTATCGCTCGTCGATCCTTGCATGAATAAGATCGTGAGCGCGGCTATGGAATGGTACCTTACTTTACATCTTCAACCCTCAATATATTTGCCAGGTCTCGACTTTCTGATCCAAAAGCCCTAGTTGGAGCGTTCTCGAAAGCAAGCTGGACAATACTATCGCACATAGTTTGTGAACAGAAGAGGAAGGAGCGACAGGCTTGGAATTTAAAAAGTAACACCAGTATGTATACTTTCAACTCTTTTCAATTTATTATCCTATCTCTATCTGCATCTTGCCATCATGGACCAAGACGTAGCACTCAGTACAAGTATATACAACCAAAGACTTAAAGAGAACGATTACAATTTCTACCTACCCGTCGCGAATTCCATCACTAGGACCAAACTCGTAGGCAAATCACTTCAGGACGTGGTTATATCTACCCACGAGCAAGCAGACATACGCAGTAAGGATTTGGACAAGTGGGAGAGAACATATTTTTATCTGAACAAGCATCTGCTTCCATATCATGAATCATCACTATCACTGGAGCGTTCAGAAGGACTCGTGGGACCTTATCCTGAGCCAATCCGATTAGACAACGAGACCGCTCTTGATGCCGATGATAACTCAACTACTTTTCCCACTGCTTGTACGGATGACTGGCCTAAGCTATCCCCCTCCCCTCCTTTGATTGAGTCGGGTCGGCCACCTTGGTTCATACCTGCAGACCTACCGGCTCGGCCGACTACCCAACATCTTCCGGACCAGTGGGCTCAGCCATTTGCACGGGATCCTTTACTACAGCCGCATCTATCGACGTACGGGTCTTCGTTTGGCCCACAAACACTGTCAGTATTTGGATCTGAAGATACCCGGCAAACAACAACCCGGACTTCTGATCCAGATGGCCAGGCCGAGCAACCTTTTCGAGCTCTCCAGCCAGAAAATATCCAGCCAGCCCACCCAATTACGCCGAAATCCATCTCCGAGCAGGCTCAAGCAGCGGGCCAAATTAAGAAGCAAAAGAAGGAACGGCGAAATCGGATGCCAAAGCCAGCGTCTATGGATGACCCTTTTGCCGAAACTCAAACACCCGATACTTTGCGGAAGAAGATGTTTCCTGCGTCAGCGCCTTACATATCTGGGCCCGGCAAAGGTCGAAATAATTTTCGGAAAGCTGCCAAGCCCGTCATTTCTGGGCTTCAACCTAACCAGTCCCTCGGCCCCACTTATCCACAAGTACCGACTCTGATGCCTGCTTTGAAGTTTGTGATGGATAGGGATCCTTTGCCTGAGTCTCAAAGTCAAGCTGATATTACTTTGCGTTTTGCTTCTAGTCCTATCATAATCCTTGACGAGCATGAGCATGAGCATGAGCATGAACGAGTTTCGTTTAGGCCCTATTTGAAGATGTCTGAGATATGTTCAGATCAGAAAGCTAACAATAAATCACCACCTTCAGTGGTACCAGGTTCGCTCCCACCAACTCTGCCTCCGTCAGTAGAGGAAGCCTACAAGAAGAAATGCATCGAGCTCAAACGTCGCCTACAAGAAGTCGAAGAAACCAACGATACGTTTCGCCTTCGCAAAGTGCGTCTCATGCGAGGTATTCGCAAAATGCGCCTGGAACGTGCCTTTCTTCTTGAAACCCTAGGAAAGCGGATGAAAAAGAACGGCAGCGGGATCAACGGCATGCAAGGGATATATGACGAGGACAGCGAAGGCAGCAGCGAGGGTCCGCCAACAGTACGTGAAACCTGATCCTGAAAGAGCAGTGCATGCCTTCTCAGCTATCGTAAGCCGATTGCAAACCTACATCTCATTTTTATAGCCTCATGAGAAACCTTTGCGATCCAAGCGCAGCCATCGCCGACCGATGCCCTCCCCACCACCTCATCTCAACCACCAAAATTCCACTCCTAACGCCCACCACCACCTTCATCCAGCGCAGGGCTTTCAAACAGCTTTCCAATCGAATCAAGAAGCCTCTTTTTCCGCCATTCCGACTACTAACGGCACATCAACCACCTACATCCAACCCCGGCCCAATTCCTCCTTCGTTCACGCCGATAGCCAGAGCCAGCAAGTGGCACGTAGCTACCGGCCCCTAACTCCCTTCGACGACTTCATTGAAACCGCCTTCCTAAGCCGCCCTCAGGAATTCCCCGATTGCCATTCACAAGATGACCTGGTAGCGCTTGCCACACGACACTGGCACGCTATGAATGAATCTGAGCGGGAACCGTGGAATGCGAGATATGAGCAAAGGCAAGCGGAGTATCAGGAGACTAGGGTAGAGCTGGTGAGGAGAGGGAGTAGGGAGCGGGTGAGGAATATGGATGTTGGAGAGACGAGGGATGCCGAGATGGAAGAGCAGGGCGGAAGTGGTAGTGGGGCAGGGTTTACTGCTGTTAATGGATAGGGGCCAAATCGTGTGGAAACCAGACGTGAGGAAGGCTTACGACCAACGATTGGGAGAAAAGGGGGCAATGGGTTGGCTTGGGTAAGGGAAATTTGTACCATCGCGGGATTATTGCTATTTTGCATTGGTTGTTGGCCGCATAGTGGGGAACGCGACTGGACAAGTGTGCTTGAGATTGTAGCTTAAACTCAGGTCTAATGAAAGGCTATCAAGAAAGATTCAAGAGTCCTCCTCCATCAAAGATACTCTCTATCGTGTTGGCACAATTTGGCCTTTGGCCTTGAGCCTGATATGGTCAAGCGTCAAATTATGGCCTTGCAGGGATGTCAAGCACGGACTTTCCGGACGAATCCCCGGCACTCTGGTAAGTCAAACGTCAAAGGTGCAGGAACGATGAGCAATTGCCGAACATTATGCACCTTGATCCAAGTATGACGTTGTTTGCTCAGTGAGAACATTACCTTACCTTCATCACGCTGATTACGATTGGTATATCACAACAACACAATGGCTTCAACTTCCACTGAGACGTCTCCGCTCATGCCGTCAATACCGATTGATGCTAATCCTTCGAACACTCCCAAGCCGCAGAGAACAGTAACCTTCAGCCCA
>JAABUY010007766.1_pt1 | contig 10110 bp, 14 predicted proteins | sample 5560271 | NCBI WGS metagenome assembly JAABUY01 (sample SAMN10711886, study PRJNA513374) | rock metagenome | isolation source: Antarctica rocks | place: Antarctica: Victoria Land, University Valley
TCCATAGTCTACTGAATGATGCGCAAAAAACTGCCTCTGCTGCATAAAACAAAGCAGTACAGCGCCGGCAACAGCTCCGTCTAGCTTTCAGGTCAGTGCTTGAACTCAAAAAAATCAATTGCTGGCATCAAGACTACAGGCTGATGTCGAGGTGGCAGCATGAAACACACTCTGGCATCATCACAAATATGCACAGCTACACTAAGGCGCAACAAAAGGGCATCCGCTCCTTGGATGAGTGCCCTTCTTTAGTTCGCCACAAGTGGTGCAACGTGGTTGTGTATTTTTGCCTCCACGGTTGTTGGGTTTGTATTCCCTAGGCGCACCAGGGGCAACCACAGGATGACTACTACGCTTGGCATCCAGCCTCTGTTTGCACTCAGCCCTTTTGGCTGCAGCTACCTGCCTAGCTCGCACACGGTGAGCCTCTGCCACCTCATACTCCATGGCTGCCGGCAACGTTTGTCCAGCACGGCGCTCAGCTTCTGCTGCAAGTCTTGCATCAAAATTCTTCAGCCTGGAAGGATTGGTGGGGTTCAACATTTGCTCTGGCAACAAGTTTGCCTTGCCATGGCTGAATACCTGTCATGCAACACAATCAGCTCAGCACTGTATAACATACACAGGATGCAAAATTCATCCCACAATGACAGCTTCATGATGACACTATACCTGAGCTGCATAGCGAGCATTTATCAGATCAGCTATCTTGGAGAATAGTGGAGAACCATCGTTCCCATGATACTCTCTCCTCAACTCAAAGTAAAGTTGTCTATCTGCTTCAGTCTGAGGCTGAACACCTACATCAACAGGCTTGTCCTGCCTTCTTGCTCCTCTCCTCTTGATCGCATTGACACCTGGACACGTACAGTAGCAGGATTGCCTGAATCATGCAAACAAGACTGTCACCCACGATCACCATTTCATTTCCAACATCCAGCATGGCCTGCCTGCAAATGACTGCTGTGCTGGCAGCAAGCCTGTCTTAGTTATGCAGAACTCAGCATCAGCCACATACTGGAAGCAATATGTAGCAAAATTACATGTGATGGGGCATACAACACTGGCAATTTGCCAATAGCAAGGCAATAGTCAGACCTGGTGAGGCTCCTGCAGGCGACCCTGTACCACAAGGTGGTGAAGGCTGTGCCTCAGCTGATTGTGGTGGGGCAGTTGCTGCCATGTGCCTTGGCCTTTGAGCAGCTGGCAGGACCATCAGAGGTCCAGCTGCACTCTTTCGCTTCCTGCCTGCAGCATATACACATGTCATTAGATCAGCTGCCGGAACTGGACACACCAGCACAGACTGTCACAATCTCACTACTTACAGCAGGGGTTAAACCTTCCCGGTTAGCAAGTATACTGTCACTGCTAACATTAAATAACTTGAAAGTGGGAAACAGTAATGCAGTATGGCAGCAGCAGCAATAGACTCTCATGTGACAACCACACCTGGTGAAGCACTTGCAGGTGCCATTGGGACCAAAGATGGTTGGGGATTTGCCCTAAGTGACTGTGCAGCGCGGCCTGTTGCCGCCCCTGCAATGCACCTTGGCTGGTTGTTGATTGCACAAGCTGTGACATGCTGCATGTTGTACAATCGTTTTCAACCAGAAAAGTATGCAATGACAAAGGCATACAGATCTGACGTGCATTGCTGAAGGTGTCCAGTTGCTGACTTCCCAACGTTTGTCATGAACTTTCTTCAATCAGTCAAAGAGTCCACCAGATACACTTTGTGATTACAAGGTTACTTGACAGAGATCACCTGTGAGCGAAACTGTCAAGCTTGCCGGCACTCTCCGCGCTGGCTGATGCAATGATGCAGAAGCGCCTGCAAGGAATCTGCTGGCTGCAGACAGTGGTTTTGGGGCTGCTTTGGCCTTGGCCCTGCGAGTGCCACCAGAAGCAGCAGCTGCTGAGGCAGGTGCCACTGCCACCACTGCAGACTGCAGCTGAGGTGCAGAAGCAGCAGCTGCTGAAGCAGGTGCCACTGCCACCACTGGGGACTGCCGCTGAGGTGCAGCAGTAGCAGCTGCTGAGGCAGGTGCCACTGCCACCACTGGGGACTGCCGCTGAGGTGCAGAAGTAGCAGCTGCTGAAGCAGGTGCCACTGCCACCGCTGGGGACTGCTGCTGAGGTGCAGAAGTAGCAGCTGCTGAAGCAGGTGCCACTGCCACCGCTGGGGACTGCCGCTGAGGTGCAGCAGTAGCAGCTGCTGAGGCAGGTGCCACTGCCACCACTGGGGACTGCTGCTGAGGTGCAGAAGTAGCAGCTGCTGAAGCAGGTGCCACTGCCACCGCTGGGGACTGCTGCTGAGGTGCAGCAGTAGCAGCTGCAGAGGCAGGTGCCACTGCCACCACTGGGGACTGCTGCTGAGGTGCAGAAGCAGCAGCTGCTGAAGCAGGTGCCACTGCCACCACTGGGGACTGCTGCTGAGGTGCTGCAGAAGTAGATGCTTCAGCTGGCGCCACAGCGGCAGGTAGCTCAACCACATTGCTTGCCTCATAAGCAATTAGGCGCCCAGACATGTACTTGCTGACAGTAGCATTTGTACCTGAGGCAGAGCAGCAGCGTCCATCTTTACCTTCCAAAGTGAATTATCCATTCAACTCTTGCTGTCACAGACAAGCCGCTGCACTTTCAAAAGAGGTATTGCTGTAGTTATGGGAGCTGGCAACATACCTAACGACAGCAACTGCTTGCAGAGGGATTGTCTGATGGTTGGCATCTGCTGCTGCGTGAAGGTCATGTCCTGTTGCCGCTGTAGTGCCTGAGCATAGCAGTACACAAACACTCCACAGTCTACAGAGCAACCTTGCCGAGGCAAACCTACAAGATCCCTGCAGGGACCACAATGTCAGTTGAGGTCAACATGTCAACATTGTGGGTCAACACAAGCGACATGGGCAAATGACTGCAGACAAATGGCTGCCTCTGGATGTGGAAAACTCACTCTATCTGCCAGTCAGACACCAGCAACTGCTTCTCCACTGGCAACTTGTACTCATCTGCATACTGATCTCTCACCCACTGCACAATTCTTGTGAAGCGGGTGGAAAGGGGATTGCTTCTGTCAGATGCCTTTGATCCAGCCTGCATAATTAGCCACTGCTGCAGCCAAGGCTGTTGATAGCCAACAGTACAAAACCAAGGTGCCTGACTTGCCTTCAAAGGATCATAGCAAGATGCTCTATCATTGCGCAGACTCAGCACAAAGGCTACCCAGTGCCGGCAGCCAATTTCAGGGGGCTCGAGGTGAACTGGTATGAACACATGTGTGAAAGAGGACCATGTTCTGCCGGGCAGGTGCTTGATGGAATTGTGGGTCCATTTCAGCATCTTGTTGCTCACATACTCCTCCCTACAAATACCATCAAAGCATATGCGTGTGATCATACAAAGCAGAGATGTTGCATCAGAGCTGCCAGGCTTAAAACCAGCTTATGTGTGTTCTCACCCTTCGCATAGCTTGCCCATGAAGTGTGAGCTCATGTACAGCCACTTTGTCTGTGAATCTTTAGACGCATCTTCTGCTGACAATAACCCCATAGTGACATTGATGATCTCATCATCTATTTCCTCGCAAGGGGACCACAGCCTCCTGAGGTGTAGGCCAAATATTCCAGCAGGATCCACAGGGTTGTCTAGCATCTCAAGCACTACCCTGTTGTCCCCTGTGCAGATCAATACATGTCACTCTCTTTTGTGCAACTGCCAGGCACTGCTGTCACAGCCGACTGTGTGCAATGCCACCTGCTGTAGGCGACATCACACCAAACCAACAGCAGCAAGCAGAAAGGCTTGCAATATTCTGCTAGTGTGGCTCTCACCTAATGCTGCAATATCATGCCACCTCTCGCCCTGGGACAAGCGTTGCAGTGCAGCTGTCACAGGAGCTGGATCACGGTAAACCCTTCTGTAAGGCGTGTCTGACTGCTCGATCAGATCAATGGCTGGCTCCCTTGTGGAGGGTGGAGCCATTGCAAGTCGTTGAGCTGGTCTGGCAGCATCTGTGTCTTGAGCAGTGTCCTGGCCAGGCGCATCTGTAACAGAAGCAGTAGTTGTGGTGGTAGCATGGGTGGCAGCATGGGTGGCTGTAGCAGTGACATCAGGGGTGGCAGCATGGGTGGCTGTAGCAGTGACATTGGGGGTGGCAGCATGGGTGGCTGTAGCAGTGACATCAGGGGTGGCAGCATGGGTGGCTGCATGGGTGGCTGCATGGGTGGCAGCATGGGTGACAGCATGGGTGGCTGCATGGGTGACAGCATGGGTAGCTGTAGCAGTGATAGCAGGGGTGACAGCATGGGTGGCTGTAGCAGGGGCAGCATGGGTGGCAGCCTGGGTGGGTGTAGCAGTGACAGAGCCTGAAGGAAGCTGTGAAGGTTGCTGCAGTATCCACCTGAATTTCCCTGTAATAGCAAAAAAAATGTCTGGCAACTGGGTCAATGTGCATGCTGTGTAATCACACACCTGAGGGATCTCGCTGATCGTGGCCAACACAAAACCTGTGCACACTGCTCTCGTAGCACTTGGGGTGCATCCAGTCCTGGCATGTTGGAATGCAGCATCTGGCCCCCTCCAGAAACCTCTTTGGCTGACACTCTGGCCGATGCAATCTGCAGATGGGCTTTGGCTTTTTCCCACAACTGCAAAAATCAGGCTGTTGGTTGTCACAAAAAGCATATAGATGGCAAGTGAACAAGTCACAGTATGCATTGGTCATAGATGTATTTGTATGCTTGTCAGTGATTCATGGATCAATCCTGTCAAGCTGTATGAACAAGATCAAAGGGGTTGATGGCCTTACATGAACGCCTTATTACATATCAGACAGCGCTTGTTCTCCACTTGCTTCTTGTCGACCGGGAAGAGCTTGCCTTGGCTGATCTGTTGGCTAGCCTGAGCAAGCTCTGCAAGACCACACACTCTCAGCTGTGCTGCATCACAGGATTTGCGCTGCAGCGGAGTATTATGCATTGCAGCATCCCAAGCTGAAATAGCATGAGCTCACCTGCACTGGGTAACACAGGGGTGGATGGGGCTGGGTGACCATCAGGCTGTGATTGTGTCCTAGCAGAACCAGCTGTACCAACATTGTTCTCATAGTTGTTCTGTGCTGAAATGGGCTTTGCAACAGCACCCACAGTGCTTGGGGTGAAGGCAGCTCTGGCTGTCAGAGGCAAACCATCCAATAGAATAATGGATCCATCTGCAGAAGAATGTGCACTGTGACAAATAACTAAACCATGCATTGATGCTGCTCTGCAACCACAAGATAACGCCAGGCATAACATGAAGCAGAACGCATGCAACAACTGCAACGAACAGCAACATGACTACGTGTTCAACCATGCAACTTCTGAACTCACTGTCCTCAAAGCCTGTTCTTGACTGCCGACATGTGAGATGCATCCAGTGCATGCCCTTGGCATTGCAGCATGCTGCCACACTGCTGGTCTTGGGACATCCTGGCTTGTGAAAGCGCCAGATGTCGTCACCCTCACTGCAAGTCAAGCAAACGCATTAATACATGCGTGTATGCTTGCTTTATATGCAATAACATCAACCGCAACCAAAGACAGTAATACCATGACCCACAAGTGCATTGCTTATTACAAATAGCCCATAAGTTGTGGCATGCATAGTCTGTCACGTTTGCCATGAAATTTTGCCAGCGAGCAATGACGTACTGAAACGGATTGCGGCAGACGATACAGGGCGTCTGCACAATGCCTGCACCACGCTGAGCTGTCCATTGCACGCCTGACAAATTGTCTGCCTGGCTGCTGGTACTAGCCATGCTATTGCTCGCGATGCGCTCTGCATGGCATGTGGACATGCCTTCTGCCATGGGAGCTGACGTTGATGATGGAGTGGATGCTGACACTGCATCGGCAGCCGATGCAACCACTGATGCAGAGCTGTTTGGGTCTGAAGTGGACTCAAGAAGCGCAGTATCATCTGCAATGGTCTCATCACCTGCAATGCATACAGAGCAAATATAGCTAGAGATGAAAAAGTTGAGTACTAGAAGACGTATAATTTGTTCCTTCAGCAGCTCATGTCTACCAGCAATCATTTTGTCTGATAGGTAAAGTCACATCTGTTTCCTGTAGCAGCTCATGTCTCAATCATTACTGTAGTGACTGAGAGCTTATCAGGGCAAATGAAGCAATAAATTCAATAGCGCAACAGATGAACTACGCAAGATAGGCAGCATGAGCAGTCAGTGATATAAACGCAGAATGCCGCTTGTTAAGGTTCACATTAGTCATCATGGGTGCTAATTCATCTGGCAACCATACCAGTGCTGGCAGCCAGCTCTCTGAACTCCCGCTCCTCCTCTGCTGCCAGCTCAGCAACATGCTCTTTGCTCCTAACCATGTCTGCTTTGGCCTGCTCAAGCGCAAGCGTTCCTGGCACATAGTCTGTTCCAAACAATTCATCAGTGTGATCAGGGACCTCGACACTGTTTGGCAGTGAGTAATGCCACTCAGGCTTGCAGAGCTGCTTCTTGCAATGCTGAGCGTATGCGTCGTCCAGACTGAAAGCTGTGGAGCCCATGTTCCTAGCAGAAGCCTTGATGCTGGCATCACCCAGGCGGCACGCAACAATGGTGCCGGCAAGATCTGCTGAGTAGTTGGTGCCCGGCAAGCTGGCATGGTAGTATGAATGACCACCTTCTATGCTGCTTGAGCCACGTACAGCAATCCACTCTGGCTTCTCAGGATTCTTGGAACGGTTGTAGAACATCTCTTCTAGCGGCAAGGGATCTGTAAGCAAGCAAGTCAGTCAGTATTGAAGGCCTTAGTAGGCAATGCAGATCTTCACCCACTAACAAGGGAATTTTATGGTTTAAATGCATGCATTTATCAATAACGGATATGCCTACTGACAACACATTAAAGTTGGGAGCAATCACAGACTCTCAGGCTGCTTGTATACCTGAAAGTCGATCATCCAGGATGATCCTCTTCATCGACTCCACAGCATCCAGAGTCAACTGGGTGATGCAGCTCATCCCAGTGCCATCAACCCACTTCTTGGCCATCAAGTCATCTAGCCGCTGTACTACCACTTCCTTCTCAGGAATTCGGTTTCGACACCTGTAAAGGCAGAGGCACAGGCATATTGCAGACAGCAATGCTTCAGAATACAGTTGAGAATCAGTTCATTTGAGAGATGGCATGCATCACACATGAGCAATCAGAGCTGGCCATGACCAAAGCCATATTCTGGCAAATCAGAAAGACTATCCTTGGCGTGTTAGGACATGACACTGCTGAATCTGCAAAATGTTCTAGGGAAAAAACATGACACCGCTGCATGTGCAACATGCTCTAGGAACAGAACATGACACTGCTGCATGTGCAATGTGTCCGTGTAGGGCAAATACCTGTCCCTGAAGTACTTGGATGGCAGTGCGTCAATGTCTGCATCACTTCTGCCATCCCTTGTCAAACGTGCCTTCAGTGCCACAACATCTGGCTGGTGAATGTCAAAGATGCAAGCGCTCAAGCCTCGCATGAATGTCTCTGCACACACAAACACATGACCATTCACAGCTAGCAGAAAAGACTGACGGCTGTGAATCATCCTCACAGCAAGCACATGCCATTCACGCAGCTGATTAGTAAAGCAGCACAGGTAAGGCCGCCAATGGCAAAGCAGAGCATAGACACAAACATGCCATCTATGGGTGACAAAAAGAACAGAAGCATTCTAGCAGCAGCAATTATAGCAGGAGCAGTCACAGCAACACAACATAGAAGGCAAGCTCAACAGTTCATGCTGCCACAGACAGATGAGATCTACATGGTATCAAAACATGCTTATGTGAATTTCATGAGCAGCTACAGCTGCTTAGCTTGCTTGGGATTGTCACAGCCCGCATCAAAATGCATCAGATTGACGATTGGGACATCAGCTTGCATGAGCTCTGCAGCAGTGCCACACAAGTATTGACACAAGCTAAAATAGGACTTACTGATCATTGAATGCCCAGGCGTCAAAGTGCGCATGCCTCTCCTCATGAGATGCGTGCTGTCCTCCATGATGGTGGTGTTGGGAAACACCTTTCTCATAAACGGTCCAGAGAAGTCACTGTTGTCCAGCCACATGAACCTAGGTCCCTGCAGCCAGCCCACAGCCATGAAGGAGTCTTGCTGAGAATACCAAAAAAGTCGGCATGTATTAGCAGGACTGTCATTGTTATTGGAAACCCTCCTGTTTTGAAATTGCAGAGCAGCATATACTACCCTGTTCTTGTCGTGAAGAGTGGCCATTGGAGTCATTGCATCTGATGCTTGAACATATGCATGTGAGAACATGTCAATGCATAGTGCAGGCTTGCAGTCTTGGGTGCCCAGTGGCCATACCTTGCTTCCTGCTGCTTCATATCGCTTCTGCAGCTTCTGCAGGCCTTCTTGCAACTCCACAAGTGAAGTTGTATGGGTGAAGTAGTATGCCACAATGTGCATGTATTCATTCCTGATGCTGAATAGAGCAAGATATGACTGGGTGCCATCAGTATTTCTGATGTACTTGGCTATGCGGAAGGTGTGGTCCCCACACAGGAACTTTCCTAGACAGGAGGCAATGTAGAGAAATGCAAAGGCAGCCAAGGGGCGGTATTTTTCCAGCCATATGCCAGCAGCATACTGGCTGCTTGATAAGTAAGGCTTGGAGTGGCCTGCACTGCCAAAAGTCCCAAATTGGGGAGGCGCCCCAGACAGTGCTGGACCGTCCAGCACTGTCTGGGTGCCAGGCTGCTGCTGATAGTTCCACAATGACAGGAACTCCAGCTCAGCCTGGTTGTGGTTGCGCCGCAGAAAGCTGGCTGCACGATCACATGCTGCCTGAAAGCTGAGACCCTTCATGACATCATGGTGAATGTGCTGCAGCATGTCATCATCCATAGCACCGCTGTGAGTGAATGTGATCGGGAGCTGGGCTGCTAGAAATGCAGGTAGCCGGGCCATGACGTCTGGATGCTTAGCATCATAGGTCACGGCTTTTCCACCAGCTGCTGGGCAGTTAGGGTGCCTGTACTTCTGGGCAGACACCAACTTGCTACTATGCAGGCCAAAAACTCTGCGAGGCCTGCTGATGCCATCTTTGTTAGCCTTGGCGTTGCAAAGTATGCACCGCACATACTCATGCAGCTGGGGTAGGTGTTTATACTGATCCACAAAGTTCCACCACATTGCCTTCAAACCCTTGCTGCGAAAGTCTTGCGCGGCGCCGCGGCTATAAAAGACAGGAGCAGGTGCATCGGTCTGATTCGAAGTGGGCTGTCCGTGCTGTCGCATAACCGATATCTGTTCTACTGTAAACTGCATCGCTGGGTCGTCGTCTGCAACCTGCTCCGCGTTGAAGAGGTTCTGCAGATCAAAGAGGTCTGTTACAGCACTGTCTCACATTGCAATCGCGGTAGCGCCTGGTGCTGCAAGACTTACCGACGGCAGCCCGTCATTGTCCGGTTCTACTCCGAACAGCTTTTGCTCCATTCGATTCAGCGTCTCGCTAAACTGCCATCATGCGCTCAGCTACAGCAAAGAGCCAGCTCGAGCATCAGGACGGGAAACACGGTGCGGCAGACTGAGCCCCTTAGCGCACTTTTGAAAAATTGTACGCATCCTGACAATTGTCGAGCACTCACAAGGCTGCCAGCAATTTCGCAAACCCTACGGGAGCGATTTCGCATGAGATCTCCGTGTGCTTCGCTCTCAGAGCCCGACAATTGTCCGACAATTGTCGACACGGGTGGTTCGCCGACAATTATCAAATTGGCCCCCACGAGCCACTACCCAGCGCCCCCCATACCAGCAGGAGCATTCAGGGGATAAGTGAGACATGCTGTGACCAGCAATTCTCACTAAGCACATGGCAACCTGTTGACTTCACAAATGTTCAACTGCTGATCCTTGGAAAAAATTGGACTGCATGGAGGCAACCTGAGTTCATAAGAGCTACGTTAGGCAACAACACCAGTTGCCCTAAACCAACAGTCAAACAAATACATTCTCATGCCTATACTGCACTGACAGATCATGCAAATACCTGGAACTTGGCATGAATGTGGAGACAGCCCAGAGTGTGCTGCAC
>JAABUY010007769.1_pt1 | contig 10108 bp, 10 predicted proteins | sample 5560271 | NCBI WGS metagenome assembly JAABUY01 (sample SAMN10711886, study PRJNA513374) | rock metagenome | isolation source: Antarctica rocks | place: Antarctica: Victoria Land, University Valley
TGCCGTGTGTGTCCTCCACTAACACGAAGCTACCCGCCTGAACGTGGCGCACCTCTCCGTCGCTCGTCTCGTATTCAACCGAACCATCCAGCCTGACCGTAAGCACCGAGTCTGGGACCGTATGCCAAGCAACCTCGCGCATGCCCGCTGGGATGCGGGTGAGGCGGACGCGGGACGCCGGATAACTGGCCGTAACCTCGAACGGCACGGCATCGGGGTGCACCGACCTCTTCGTCGTCGGTAATTCGACTTCGCCGAAATGCGATTCCCCATCCGGGGTGGCATAGATGCGCAGGCACTTCATCGCGGCTGGCTCCTTCTGGTTCACCATGCTGAAACGAAGCATGCCTACCATGAAGGAAGCGGGGTAACACCACGGGTTTGGTGCGAGAGTCTAGTGTGGGTCGGAAGCAGACAGCCCTGCGTGCATAAATCAAGACTTCCGGGAGAAAATGCTTGTGCAAGCACGTTCAGTGGGTTGGCCTGTTCCGAAAGATAGAACCGGAATTAGGGTAAACCGCATCGCGCTGATCTCTAGCGAACCGCTCCTTCGGCGCCGCCGACCGCGGCATAAATGCGAGAGGTCAGCTCTTCGAGGTCGCCGGAGTGATTGAGGGCCACAATGTCAGCCAGTCGCGCCGACCGCGCCGCCACGGCCCTGGCATCTACATTGACCCATACTGGGATCAGAGAATTCGCCTGGATGACGGCTCGTGTCAGCAGCGCCGACATCTCCGTGCTTGCCCACGTGGTGTTTTCAAGCAGGTTCTTTGACATCAGCAGCACCGCGTGACGGCACTCAGTAAGCCCCTTGTCGATGTTTTCGCTTAGCCGGTCGCCTGGCTTGAGAGAAAATTCATCGTACCACACGATAAGGCCAAGTTTTGACAGAGCAATCGCCAAAGGGCGGGCCAAATCTATCTTGTCGCGTGAATCATGCGCAATGAACGCGTCGGGCTTACGCTTATCCAACCGCCTCTTCCATTCTTCGTCGTCAATTATCGCAACGAGCCCTTGTGTTGAACGCAAAACTTCCCGGAACTCTTCACGCGAAGCTTGTAACTCATCTGTGAAAAGGAATATCCGATTCGATATCGGCAACTCGTCACTGCTTTCATTGGGAGTATCAAGGTCGAGATGCTTGGCGCAGCGTATTTCAACCTTAGCCAGTTGGTCGGATATGTCACCCGCACCAAGAAGAATGCCACGAAGGTCTGGCAGGGTAATTCTCGGAATGAGAAAGGCCCGATGCCTGATGCCATCGGTAAAGTTGATGACAAAGGCACTCAGAAACGGCTTGTCGGCAACCATGTTGGTCTGCCAGCGAACAGCCGAGTTGCCCCCGATGACGACTTTCATACGGAAAAACAAAACTTCGAGCTCAGGCGGCAGATCGTACATCATACGCTCCCGTTTTCCATGATGGGATGACATGGAGAATACGGCGCACTGTGTGAGCAGCACAGCCAGCGCGATGTCATTGGCGGCAAAGGCGCTGGCGCAAGCGAATCCAGGCCGAACGCTTGTGTGATCAGGCAAATGCCCAAAGTAAACCAGCGCCGTCCTGGCTATCGGGAAATCGCGGCTTTCCGATAGCCAGGCCGGCATGGGCCCCCTCGACATGCGGTATTGTGCTCACCTCGATCACTGGGTGCTTGGTATCGCGTGGGCAGGTTCGATCAAACCCGGATCCGCTCTACCTCGTCGAGGCTAATGTCGTCACGCCGCCGATCGTAGAGCTGGGTGGTGCGCGTGCTGGCGTGGTTGGCCATGGCGGCGGCGTTCTCCAGCGTGCCACCGTTCTTCAGGTAAGCGGTGATGCCCGTCGCCCGGAAGCTGTGATTGCCGATCTTGGTCTCGATGCCGGCCGCCGCGGCGCGCCGCCGGACCATGGCGAAGGCGTTGGCCTGGGGCAGGGGGGTGCGGGTGAGCCGGCTCGTGCCGCGGCCGATGGTGCGGAACAGCGGCCCTTTTGCATCGTCGGCGATGCCGGTGCCGTCCAGGTAGGCGTGTAGGTACTCGTCCAGGCTGTGATGACAGGGCATTTCGTGGCGCTTGCCGCCCTTCTCGCGCAGCCGCACCCAGAGCCGCCGGTTCTGCACGAAGACGTCTTCCACCCGCATGGCCAGCGCGGCGCCGATGCGTCCGAAGCTGTAGACCATGAGCGCGATCAGTGCCCGGTCCCGCAGGCCGATCGGGGTGCTGACGTCGATGCTGTCGAGCAGCACGCGCGCCTCGGCCGGCTCCAGGACCGGCGTCTTGCCCTGCCGCACCACGTGGGACGGCCCGCGCACCGACGAGGCCGGATTGGTCGGGATCACCTGGCCCGTCACCAGCCAGTCGAACAGGTGCCGGATGGCGGCGAGCTGCTGCTTCACGCTCGGGGCGGCGCGCTCCCGGGTCTGCTCCTCGATCCAGGTCGCCACATGCAGCGGCTGGACGGCCGTGATCGACGGCACGGCGTGGCCCTCGCACCAGGCCAGGAAGTCCGACACCGCACGCGTGTAGGCCCGGCGCGTGTGCGGGTTGCGCAGGGTGGAGGCGAAGAACTCGAGGAAGCGCACGCTGGCACGCTCGCCCGCGACGGTGATCAGCGTGGGGAAACGAGACCGGTCGGCGATGTCGGTCGGCTGACCCGCCGGGCGGACGGTGACAATCTCACGGCTCATCCCCGCCACGGCCAGACGGCCGGCGTCCGCTTGGGTGCGAAGGCTGCGGGCGTGCCCGGCACCACCTTGGCCCTCCGCGTCATGATGCTGGATATCGTCGGTCATGGCAGCCATCCGTGCATGGCGAGGAAATCCCGCACCGTGGTGATCTTCGCACCTTCGTAGACGACGATCCCCAGCAAGTCGCGCTTGTCGCCGGTCACCAGGAAGTCCGCCCCTCCCGCCGCGGCGATCGCCAACAGATAGTTGTCGTGTGGATCGGTCGAGACGTCGACGGCGGGCAGGTTGTCCACGGTGACGGCGATCGCGCGCAGGTCGTTGATCAGACGGCCAGCCAATGCCGGAGCCAAGCGCTCGCGGATCTTCGGATACCGGGTCACGCGCATCAGCTCGTCCAGCTGCTCGGCCGCGGTGAGCAGATTGAACCGGCCATCGCGCCAGCGCACGATGAGCTGCGCCGGGAGTGACGTGCCGGCGAGCAAGGCGCTGATCAGGATGTTGGTGTCGACGACCAGCCGCAACCGTCAGCCGGCTTTCGAGGCACGCGGTTTGCGGGCCTGGCGTACCGACGTGACCGCCTCGTCGACCATCGCCTCCACCTCATCCGAGGGCAGGTCGGCGAACTTGCCGCGGGCCTCCGCCACAGTCTGGTCGAGCACGCGCCACTTGACGGCGTCCTCGATGAATTTGGAGAGGTCACCCTTCTTCATGCCGCGCTGTGCCAGGAAGCTGCGCACGGCGATATCGGTCTCCTTGGACACCGACACGGTCCAGCGGGTGGTGTCGTCGGGCACGGTCGCCTCCTCTTCAGCGCTTAGCTGCATGTCATGCTACCATGTTAACAGCTTAGGTGCGAACGCGGCGTCACGGGCACGGCACGTTTATATATATGATAAAGTACGTTATCATATATATAGTGGCCGTGCATGGGGTAGGTTCGGGATAAGTGTAAAAAGTGGTCACAAGCCGAAGCGGGGCACGTCGTCCGTAAAGGCTAACCTTGCCGGACGCGCGAGCGGTCCCGCTATCCTGTTGAAAAACGCGTGGTTCTCTGGATGCCGATGGCTGAACCTTTTCCGGACACCGAGGCCAGCCGCTGACGCGAAGGTCCGATTACAAAGGCACCAGCGGGCCGGCGGCCATACACTAAGTGTCTGATTAACGACGGGTTTCTGTCCGGCCGGCCCCTTGTGACCATTTTTTACACTTATCCCGAACCTACCCCAGTAACTGCCCGCCGATGAAGCTGCCGACAATGGACCCCACCGCCATCACCAGCACGAAGCGCCGGTTCTGCCCGAGGACGGCGAAGCTGCCAGGGGCTACGCATGAGAAACTATGAGTTGAACCAAGTGGTGTGATGTTAACCGTCAAGTGGCCATTTGCGCTCCGCATGTGCGCGTTTTCTCAACCACGACAAACGCGCCAGACCAGGCTGAGCTACTTGAGCGATCTCATGCGTGAGCCCTGGCGAAGCTGCGATCCCGGCTGTAGCGGGTGAAGCCGACGATCATCGTCGGCAGGCTGACTGCCAGGGACAGGCTGCCCGCCAGCTTGATATCCGCGCCGAACAGCAGGGCGAGCGTCGGTATCAGCAGCTCGCCCCCTGCCCCCCGAGGAGCGCGGCGGCGATGCCGATGCCGAACCCGGCGGCGACCCCGGCCACCACCTGGGCCGCGCCGGTCAGCATCGCCCCGGTTCCGCCAATGCCATACGGCCTGATGCTGAAACGGCCAATCGGAAGAAGGCAGCAGATGGGTCCGTAGATCACCGGGCAGAGCCGGAGCGCAACAATTCGATCAGGCCGAAGCCTGACACCACATGGAATGACACCTCGCGGCCACCAAACAGCGCTGCTGGCGTGGGCGGACTGACCGGCATCGTGCCAATTCCGGCGATGTCCAAAGCAGCGAGCACCTCCTCCGGTTCGGCGCAGGTGTAGCATAAATGGTAGATCATGGTACCGGAACGTTTGATCAGCTTGTCAATCGGGGAAGGCTCGTTGCCGGGCCAGATCACCTCGACGTCCGGCATTGCCGGATGGTGCCGCATTGCCAGGTTAACCCGCTGCAAGGGGTCAAACACCGCGCTGCCCTCGGAATAGCCGAGCACCCGCAGATACTCGAACGCCGCCTGCGGATCGTTGACTGCCAGGCCAAAGTGGTGAAACTCAAGCCCTAGCAGGCCAGCGAGTGGTCTGTTCACCGGGCGGTGCCGGGGCGGGCCGGCTCCGTCATGCCTTGGTCCGGATTAAGGCGGCGAACTCGCCCACGTTCTTCAAGCTGCCCACCTCGGATGCCGAGAATTTCAAGCCGAATGCCTTGCTCACGGCGAGCACCAGCCGGATATGGCTCAGACTGTCCCAGCCATCGACGTCATCCGCTGCCATTTCAGGCGTGAGCACAAGGTTGTCCTCGTCGAACACGTCGCGGAACACCGTCGTGAGCTTCTCGTAAACCGCGAGTTCTTCCATTGGGCCTTCCTAGTTGAACGTGCGTGCCAGCTTTTGAACGCCTCCGAGGTCTCAGCCGTTCCGCGCGGCGGTACGCGGCTGGGGCGCCGGACACACCAGAAGATCAAGCAGCGCGCCGAGGCGGGCGGCCCAGACACGGGCCAGGCGCGGCTTGGCGTGCACCTCGTCCGAGTAGTCGTTGTCTGCAGTAAGGTCAGTCATTTTCAGGAACGCAAAGCCCGGGCGTCCCGCGAAATGGTCGAACACCGGGCCATGCACCTGCTGGATGTAGCCAGGCTCATATGGGCTGACATCGCGGTGCCAGGCCGGGATCGGCAGATCGACCAGCACGACCTTCTCGCCGGATTGCAGCACCTGCTCGATCGTGTCTTGCAACAGGGCGACCTGCGCCTGCGAGATCGGCCGGTTGCCGCCCATGACCTTGCGCCAGTGGTCTAACGCCTCCGCCTTGTCCGCATCGCCGAACACCCGCGCGTCGCGGTCGGCGTCGGTCATCTCCGGCGCGCGGCCCAGCAGCGCCCGCCGTGTACCCGCCGTGGCCCAGCGCGCCGCCTTCTCCAGCAGCAGGTAGGGCCGGATCAGCGTCACCCCGGCATGCAGCCACCCCGGCGGCACCACCGCGACCGAGCCCCCAGGCGTGCGGCGGTAGAAGCCGTAGCGGTAGCGCTCGATGTCGAGGTCGGTGTCGCCGTGCTGCCGCTCGGCGCCGGGCCAAAGCAGCTCGGTATCGACGAACATGCCGAACCAGACGCCGATGACGAAGGTGTTGGACCGGCGGATGGCCGGGTCCTGCACGTCGTGCACCAAGTCGATCATCTGGCGCACCTCGGTGATGTTGGCGCTGCCAATGGCGAGGTTGCTAACCTTCGCGCACGGCAGCAGCGCCTGCACCTGGTCCTGCTTCAGGCCTAGCCCGGTGTTGGAGGCGCCGACCATGATCACCTTCCGGTCGGGGACGTTGAGCACGTCGCGGCCCAGGAAGGCGTACTTCGGGCTGGTCAGGTACAGGGTGTCGCCGGCGGTCCACACGTCCAGCGAGCCGTCACGCGGCGGCTCCGGCATCATGACAAAGGTCAGCCCCAGGATCACGGCATAGAGCAGGGCGAAAGACAGGACCGTCAACGCGACCTGGCGCAGGATGTGCTTCACGTCAGAATGCCCTATAGACGAATTCCGGGGCTTTGTTGAACAACGAGGCCACAGCGAACACCGCAAGGACCCGTGCGGCCAGCATCATGTTTCGGGTGATGAGCCCGTTCGCCAACGCCTGGGCGCCCTGGCTGCGCGCCGCAATCCATGCAGACACCTTGTCCAGGGCTAGGGCCGCCGCGGCAAAGCCTACTGTAAGCAGGATCAGGGCGCCGCCGATGCCGAGGATGCCGAGCCGGCCGGCGAAGCCCAGAAACTGCGGCAGCTCAGGCAGCCACAGGCAGGTGAGAGCCAGCGTGAAGTAGGCGAAGGTCAGGCCGCGTGCCGCGTAGGAGTATCCCGTGGTCTGGCCAAGCTCGCGGTAGCGCTTCTTGCCCAGCCGGTTCGTGCACGCGATCTGCCACAGCTTGTTGACGCTCGCCCCGGCGCCCATCAGCAGGCCGTAGATCACGAACACCAGCGTGGTCCCGTGCCAGACGCCCATCACCAGGAACGTCACGAAAAAGGCGGCAACCCCCAGATAGACCGTCAGCGCCGAACCCGTGATGTGCGTCATCAAGAACATCAGGAACGGATTGAACAGGTAAAGCTTGAACCAGTTGGACAGCGTCATGTGCCAGCGCTGCCAGAACTCGAGAAAGCTGCGCGCCGAGAACGGCCGATCGAAGTTCTCTGGCAGTACCTGGCCCAGCAGCAGGCCGATGCCGATCACGATGTCCATGTAGCCGGAGAAGTTGAAGTAGAGGTAGGCCGTATAGGCCGCCGCGGCGAAGGCATATACAAGGCAAAGCCGCGCGAGGTCCGGCGGCGCGCCGGCAAGGAACTGGGTGCTGACGTTGATAAAAAGGTAGTTCGCCGACGCCGCCACGACCACGAACTTCACGTAGCCGGTCGCGATGCGGGAGAACGCATGGAACACCCGGTCGGCGTCGAGCGACACCGCATCCACGCCGTCCGCTGCCGCGAAGTCCTCGTAGCGCTGGATCGGCCCCGATATGAAACATAGGAAGTTGCAGGTGTAGCGCAAGAATGCGAGCGGGCCGATGCGGTCCGGCAGGTTCCCGGACCCGGCATCCACCATCACCTGCAGCACGCGGAACAGTATGTAGGATAGGCCAAGAACGAGGTAGGGAAACGGAAGCGGCGCCACGAGGCCATCGGTGAACGAGAACCGCTTGAGGTAGATGAACGCCACGAGCACAGTGACGACGCCGACTGCCAGCACGACCCTGGTGCGGCGAGCCTGCACGATTTGCAGACTGGCATAGCCAAGCGCCAGGAAGGCCAACAGGGGCACTGCCTCGGTCACGTTGCTGAGGTAGCTCGCAACGAAAAACGCCGTGGCGGCGGCCAGCACGATCCGCCGGTAGGCAACGAACGTGCTCAGGTGGAACGCGAGCACTGTCACGGCGAGAAAGGCGAAGAAGGCCGGAGAGGTCAGGCTCACGCCGGCTCCAGCAGCGCGGCGCTCCGCTCGACCGTCATGGGAACCGACTCGACCTCTGCGTCCATGGACAATTCCCACCACGTCGCGCCGTCCGCGTCCTCGCTGACCGCCGTGAAGCCGAGCTTGCCGTAGTGGTCGTGCACCATAGCGTTGCGCCCGGTTGGGCGATAAGTGCCAATAAGGGTCTTGATGCCGCGGGCTCGTCCGCAGAGCAGGATTTCCCGCAGCACCATCTGCTCCACGCCGCGGCCGAGCACGCGGCAGCTCATGAGCCAGGTGTCTATCGTCCAGGTGACCGCGGTGGCGGTGCGGCAGATGACGACGCAGATGATGCCGTTGTCGCCGAAGTTGTCGATCAGGCGGGCATGGAAGCCGAAGGCGCCGGGATCGGCCTCGACCTCGGCCACCTCGGCCTCGGTGTAGCGCCGAGTCGTGAGGTTGAACTGGTTGCTTTTGTTGATGAGCTGGGCCACCCGCACCCGCGCCGTACGGTCGAACGGGCTGAACATGATCCGCATGTCGAGCGAGCGCAGGTAGGCGCCGATGTCGCCGGTCTGCTTCTGCAAACTCAGCCGGCGCGCGTTGCTCTGATACATTTCGGCGCGACTGCGGTCCTCGTCGGAGAACTGGATCGCCTCAAAATACCCGGCCGCGGCCAAGGTGCGCGCATAGCCCGCGGGATCGCTGTCAACCTCGGGGACCGCGACCTCCGGCAGTTCCCGGCGGATGAGGCCGCGCTCGACCGGGTTGTCGTCGAGGAACACGAGCGACCCCAGGCCCAATGCAAGCTCGGCCGCGATAGCCCGGATGTTGGTTGCCTTGTCGTCCCAGTTCGCCTGGAACACCGCGATGTGCTCCTCCCGCAAAAGCATGTCCGGATGTTCCTGGAACGGCTTGCGAGCGATGCTGTCGGTGTTCTTGGAGCTGACCGCGAGCACGACGCCACGCTGGCGCAGCGCCAGCGCGAGCTGCTGCACGCTGAGGTGCGCCTCTCCGGTCGCATCGCCCTGGGCGACCTTGATACCTTCCAGCCCATCATTGCCGATCACCCCGCCCCAGACGGTGTTGTCCAGGTCGAGCACGAGGCAGCGCCGGCTTTTGCCCCGCATCGCGCCAACGATGCGCATGACGCAATCGGCGTAGAGCGGCACGTAAGCGTCGGCGAACGGCAGTTTCGCCATGTTCCACAAGGCCGGCGAGTGCCACTCAGCAAGCCCGACTGTTTCGGCGATACCCGCAACATCCAGCAACAGGTCATCGGATTGCAGCGCCGCCTGCGCGATCCGCCGGTTCAGGTCATCGATCAGGCTGCGCGTCGTTCCCGGCAGTGCCCGATCCAGCGAGCCGAACAGGCCTTCCGGCGGCGGGGCAAGCGTTTGGAGGATGCAGGGGGCGCCGCTGTTGCGGCGGATAGCTCCTCGGATGCTGTCCAGCAAGTCAAAGGCGAACCCGACCGACTGCCCGGCAGCGGCCTGGTCACCCGGCATGGCATGGAGCGCCAGGCCGCGATGATCCAGCGCCAGCAGGACCGCATCGGGCCGGGCCTGGTTGACCTTGGACGACGGGAGCAGGGCGTCCTGCAGGAACTGATCGTAGTCGCCGCCAACGCACTCCAGTGCGATGCCATGACGTGCGGCCGTCGCCGTCAGGACCGGGACGATGAGGTCCAGCGTCCCATTTCCAAGCAACCCCAACCGGAACGGCATCAAGGGCGCCATCGACCGCTTCCCGGCCCTGACCGCCTCGATCAAACGCCCCAGCCGCGCCAATTGATGTTCGTTGAGGGCGTACGTCGCCAACGCCCTGATAGCTGTCCCGAGATCCCCGCTTTGTGCGACCAGCTCCTTGCAACGCGCTGTGAAGTCGCTCGGTGGCTTGGGGAGCCAAGACAAGTCCCTGTAGACTTCAAGGGGCATGGCATGATCCAGCAACGTTACGGCGATTGCGAGAGTGCGGTGCAGAACGGAGAGGCTAGAAGTGAGTGTTACGGTCACTAGGACCGAGAGCAAGCCGACGTTATCAGGCTGACGCTCAGCGCACCAGCCAGGCATTGGCGGGGCTCCAAATTGTAGGTGGACCTGAAAGCTTGCGCTACCTCGATAGATGCTCGCCTGGGTGGGGCGTTGTTGCCTGCTCCTTCCATATGCGGTTGCCCTGCTTGGAGTCCGAAACCGTCACGGCTCGTCCAGTCCTCCGAGCGAGACCAGAACTTCCACTTTGTGCTCGCCGCAGGGCCATTCAGTTCTATGGCCTGTTAGAGCTTGATCCAATCGGCCGCTGCGACGAGGCAGAGGATGCCCATGAAGGAACGCGCGGTTTTCTCGTAGCGGGTGGCGACAGCACGCCATTCCTTCAGGCGTGCCCACAGGT
>JAABUY010007770.1_pt1 | contig 10105 bp, 10 predicted proteins | sample 5560271 | NCBI WGS metagenome assembly JAABUY01 (sample SAMN10711886, study PRJNA513374) | rock metagenome | isolation source: Antarctica rocks | place: Antarctica: Victoria Land, University Valley
TGGAGCGCGCACCGCACAGCAGGCAGCATGGCGAAGCCTCGGCGCAGCCTGCATGCGCCGCCGGAGAAAATGCGCACTGCGGGCGCGCGGCGTGCATGCCCTGGTGCAGGTGGTTGACACCGGAGCTCATTGCAGCGGGCCCCGATCCCATCTACCCGCCGCACGAGCGCGACGCGCAGCATGCGACGCGGCCGCTTGTGGCTCAGCGTGCATGTGAGCGGCGCGAGTGGCCAAGACGGCAAGCTTCCCCTGGCCCGACCCCACCCTGCCCTATTTCCAGGCCTTAACCCTAACCGATTTCCAGGCACAGGGCCGCGCCTTGATGCAAGTGATGAGCTCCTCAAAGTCGTCCAGCGCCAGCAGCTCCGCCTCCAGCTCGGCCAGCAGCGCGAGCGCGACGCGCAGCAGACAGTGCGGCCGGTTCTCGATCAGCAGCGCGTCGATCACGCGGCACGCGACCGCCGACGAGAACGGGCACGCGAAGCACGTCAGCAGCCACTGGCTGGCGTACAGCACGGGCAGCGCGGAGTAGGCCTGCGCAGCAGCCAGGCGCCCCGGGCGCGCGTCAGCGGGTGCGGGCTGCGCGTGAGCGGCCGAGCCACGCGCGAGGTGCGGCGCGCCGGCCGCAGGCCCCGGGCAGCCGCGGCTGCGCGCGGCCGCTCATATGTCCATGCTACTGCCCTCCGCGCAGCCCCCACGAAACATATCGCCGGACACCCGCCGCGTCTGCAAGCAACCCGCAGCCGCGCCGGGCGCTGGGGGTGCGCCCGCGCCGCGCGGTCCGCCGGCGCCGCCCTTTCCTACCCTGCCCCGAGCAGGCGCGCGCCTCCAAGTGCTCCTTCAAAGGGCGCATTGCGCGCTCCATGAGCCACTCCAGCATGCGCAGCTGCGCCTTCAGGCCCTCCAGGCCCGGCAGGTAGAAGGCGCGCAGGTCCGGGCCGCCCGGCCCCAGCAGCCGTACCAGCACCTGCGGCCGGCCGGCCGGCTGTCGGCCATGGGGCGCCGTGACTGTTGGAGCACCGTCACAGGCAACGCCCTGCTGCCAGGGTTTCCTGCCCCGCTCAGGGCTCCACCGCCGCGGTGTGTCAGAGCCGGCGCGCCGGCGGGGCTGCCGTGCGGTGCCTTGCAGCACGGTGCGGAGGGGTGCAGCAGGGCCCGTGCGCCACGGCTCGCGAGGCTCGACCATGGGCGAGGGCGGTGAGGGGGCACACTGTCAAGTGCCTTGCGCATAGGGGGACGGAGCTGCATAGGGCAGGGTATGGGAGCTGCCCCACAGCGCAGCCCGAGCGCGGAGGGCGCCTGCTCTGCGCGCGCGCGCGCCTGGAACGCCGGTTCCTCGGGCAGGTACATGAGCACGATGCCCGTCACGAACGCCATGCCCTGGCAGTAGCCCACCTGCGCGGCGCGGCCTTGAGGCAGCCTGCCGACCCTGCATTGCTTCGTGCTTTGCATGTGTTCGGAGCCACTTCACAGCGCCGCCTTTATCACTTGGCAAGGCCTGTGGCTGCTACGCGCACGACCGCGCATCGGCAACCGCCGGCCTCGCACGCTGCCCATGCGCCACGGAGTCAAGCCAGCGAGCCGGCGCCAACACCAGCTTGGCAGGTATTCGGCTCTGGCATTGGAGCGGGGCTGCCAAGCGTACCCCCCGGAACCTTGTCCAAGACCTCCTTCATCCTTCGCTCAAGCTTTTAATTCGACAAACTGCAGACATGAGACATGTGCATGGCCTCCGCACCTCTAGGTCATGCAGCGAGTACGCCTTCAGCACGCGGAAGAGCGCCTGCTGCCCCTGCTCGAAGCCGAACTGCGGGTGCTCCGGGAACGTGCGGTGGATGTCGCGGCTGATGACCTGCCGCCCAGGGTGCCCATGTCAGTGCCCACATCAGATGCAGCATGCCGGGCTGCGTGCGCCACAGACGAGTCCACACGCGCCTGGCCCGCGCCGGACAGGGGTGGACCACGCCGGCGCGCGCACCGCATGGCAGGCTGCTGTGCTGCTCGCCAGCCGCCGCGCCCCACTACACAGCGGGGCTGCGGCTGTGCGCCCTTGTGACACCACACATGTCCCACCCGTCACGTCCATGCAGAGCGCTTCCATCGTCTACGAAGCTCTTCATGGGCTGCTGGTGCATGAGCCAGGGCGGCTTCTTATCCGGCGCCGCTCGCGCACCTCATCGATCTCCTCCTGGCCCACGCTGATCTGCAGCAGCGTGTTGTAGCGCGAGCCCTCATCGAAGCCAGTGTCAATCGGCCAGGGCACCGCCCATACCGCCGCCAGCAGGCCTGCGCGCAGCCTCAGAGCACTGACACAGAGACAGCGAGCGCCGCGCAGCATCAGGGTGCTGGACATGCTCCGATTGCTCTGCGAGCTGAAGCGGTCCGCCTGTGAAGGACGAACACAGGGTGCACTAGCGTATCGCACGGCTGCAGCTTTAAGAAAGCGGGAGGACGGCGGGAGAGCGCGGGGCGATGCCGTAGCCCTGCTCTCGTGCTCAGGAAATCAAGCGGGAGTGTACTAGGACAGACAAGGTGAGAAGATAGAGAGGGGCAGGGCTTTTCATAGCCATGGGGATGCGCACGAAACACCGCCGCAGGCCTTACATGACTCTACGTCATTGCAGGAAAGCCGGTGAGAGCGCGGGTGCGCACGCTGACGCAGCGTGTCCGGCTGAGAGCTGCTGGAGTCGGTGCGCCGCGGCGCGCCCAGCCGCGGGCTGCCCAAGCGGCTGGCGCGCCAGTCGTACAGGCGGCTCGCGCTGGATACCATCTCCCAGCGGTCCAGGGCCCCGCCCTCCTGCGCACCACCCAGCCCGCGCTCGTGGCACACTATGCCTGTCGCAAGGACCCAGGATGCCCTCGCCCGCCACTTGCGGGCACGCAGACGGCCGAACCCCGATGCTGCTCTCCAGCCACTCAGGCCCCGACCTCCTTAGATGGCCAAGCTGAGAGTCATGTGGCGGATGCTCACAAGCCAAACTGATACCACGCAGGACTGCCCCTTGCCAGCAATCACACTTTCCATGTCAAAAGGCACCCATTATGTGACAGCCCAGTGGGCTGCACCGGCGTGCTTCTCCATGACAGTGCACTCCTCACGTCTGTGCATGACGTTATTGAGGCTTCCCAATCAACAGGTCAAGCAATGTCGACCTAGGCATGACCTGTACCAGTGAGGAGTGCGCGCCTCGCACAGGCTGCCCCTCGGCGACACATGGCCTGCGTCCGTCCTGAGCGCGGGGCTGGCGCCGCCCGCAGGCAGGGGCGGCAGGTGCCCGTCGTCGCCCGCACGCGCGTGCACGTCCAGGAACGGCGACGGCGGCGACGCCGCGGCAGCCCCGCCGCCACGCTGCGCGCCCAGGCTCTCTGCGGCATGAGGTTCATGCACGGTGGCCGCCTGCCCGCCGCCCCCCGCTTTGCCGCCAGCGCCCACCCCCGCAGCACTGCCTGGCCCAGGCTCGGGCGCCAGGTACGCGCCCATGCCCTCCCCGCTGCCCCGCGCGCCCAGCGGGTCAGCAAAGTCATCAGCCGGCGTCGCCGGGTCCACGCACGCTGGCGCCACCCCAGCACCGGCCCAGGCCTCGGCAGACAGACTAGCAGAAGGCGCAGGCTGCGCTGTTTCCTCCCGATCTCGATGCGCCGCGCTCGAAGGAGCCCCGCGGCCTACCGCATCCGGCTGCACGTCGGGCCGCTCCGCCGCCGCATCTCCTCGCTTTCCTGCCCCTGCCGCCCGGCTGCTGGGTTGGCCCACCCCGCCCTCGCCAGGCTCCCGGCCAGCGCCCAAGCGCCCCGCTGCCCTCCCTCCGCTTGCCTCCGCGGCGGGCTCTGCGCCGCCCATTGCCGCGCCGCCGCCTGTCCCGCTGTGAGGCTGGCCGCCAACGGCGCTGGCCGGCCCTGGGGCAGGAGGCGCGCGGTGCAGAGCGGCGCCGGCAGGATGTACAGCTGCACCAGGCGACCGCTGCGCGGAGTCTGCTCGGGGTGCCGGCACGCTTGCGCAGTCCTCGGGCGCAGCTGGCGCCGGCGACGTAGGAGCTGGTGTGCCCCGTGCACCCGGCCGCAGCTCGCCCGGAGCCGCCTCTGGATGGGCACCCACGCGGTCGGCTGCTCCTGCCGCAGCAGCGCCAGCTTCGCACGACTCTGGAGCGGCGGCGCACACGCCTGCATCGGGCTGGCCGCTGGTGCGGACCGCTGTGCCGGCATGCGCATGCTGTGACCCCTGCTTGGCTGTGGCATCCGGCGAGTGGGACCGCTCACCATCTGCCGCCGCAGCGCCCCGCTCCGTCGCTGGCCCTGCCGCTGCGCCCCCGCCCCCCGCTGCCGCGTCCGTCGACGCTCCTGCGGCGCTGCCGCTGCCTTCCATAAGGCGCCCGGCTGCCCCGCCAGCCCCGGGCGCAGGCGCGCCAGCCGGCGCCGCGCTCGCCCCCGCTGCGCCAGCGCTCCCGCCGCGCCCGGGCCCTCCGGCGCCTGCGGCGGCCGCGGGCATGGGCGCCGGGGGTGACGCCGCGCAGGAGCTGCCGGCGCTCGGCGCGGCGCCCAGGTCGCCGCCGCTGCTGCGGCGCGCGGAGCCGCGCGGGCTGAGCGCCTCCTCCAGCGCCTGCGCCGCCCCAGGGGCTGGATGGGTCAGGTGAGCCTCACAGGTTTGTGCAAGCACGAGCTGCCTCTGCAGGAGCATAAGGATTTACCCCAGTGCGCGCTGACTCTGCTTTGGCATAAAGACTCAAAGCAGTGCAAGCTGAATCTGCTTTGGCGTAAGACTACAATCAGTGCAAACTGGCTCTCCTTTGGCACGAATTCTGTACAAAAATTGCGCGGTGGCCTGGCCGACCAGGTGAGCGCGAGCGGGGACGCGCCCGCTCCTGCTGCAGGCTGCCGGTGAGGCTGGGGTCGGCCAGCAGCGCCATCCAGAGCCGCGAGCGCAGCTCCTGCGGCGCGTCCTCGTACAGCACAGGGCCCAGCTGCGGCGCTCGAGACGCTATTGGCAGGGCTCGCGGTTTCCACTGCCTTACCGTTGCGCACGTCGGTGCGCCTGAGACACACTCCCAGGACACCGCGCGACATACAGCCCCCAGGTTGCAAAGCCTCTATGGGCTCCACTGCAAAGCGTTGGCGCACAGCTAGTAATGTGCAACATCACGTGCTCCCAGCAACCCCTCCCCAAGCAGGCCTGACCGAAGCAGTGCACGCGCAGCAGGCTCTGCCCTCGGCCGCGACTCTAACACCAGGGGCGCGCGCAGCCGGCCCCCGCGCCGGCACCTGGACGTCCACCGGCGCGTCGCGCTCCTCCTGCAGCTGCGCGGCCAGGCGCTGCTCCTCCAGGCGCGCCTGCAGGCGCGCCAGGATCGCGCCGACCTGCCGCGGGCCCTGCGCCAGGTTCCGCCCGAGCTGCCCCGCGCCGAGCTGCACGCCTGGCCACGCGAGCGGAAGCCCCTCAGTGACTGCAAGTGCCCGGTGCCTGCAGGCAGTCCTGGTGCCGCCTTGGGGCACAGGCACGGTTGAAGGCAAGGCGCGCAGCTAGATGCCACCCACGCGGCCGCACGCGCCCTCCAGAGTCTGCACATGAGCGCTCCGCTCCTGGTAGGCGCAGACCCAAAACCACGTGCTGTTTGCTCGACAGCGCTGTCAGCAAGGGGCGAGTGAGCACCAATCAAGCGCGCAGAGCTTGAGCGCCGCCTTACCGCAGCCCCGTGACACACCAGTACGCTATGTTTTGCTGTGCAACACGGACAGCATCCTATGCTGCAGGTACTCCCCTCGCTGGGAAGCTGCACTGCCGTCTGTGGGGAAAGCGCGGTCGCCACCTTGCTGCAGGCCCTTGAAGCGCTGGAGCTGCTGCCCTGCCTGCCGCGCGACCAGCGTCGTCGCCTTCCTGCGCGCGGGCGGCAGTGCAGGTCAGAACGGGCATCATAAGGTTGCCCCCGCGACCCGCGCTCGGACTCCTGTCCTCGCCCAGGCCACGCTCGGGAGATGCTCCTGTCTGCAGTCGGTGCGCCGGAGGCCTCCGCAGCTGCTCGCTCGCAGCACAGACGGCCAAGCGGGACGCTGCGAGGTGCACTCGGGCCAGAGCGAGTGGGGGGGCAGCGCACGCCCTCAGCGTACGGTCGCCCAAGAGCTCTGCAGCGCTGCCCGCTCCGCGCGCCAGCAGGTCTGAGAACACCATCACCCGGTTCAGAAACACGCGCTGGCCCTGGCGCGGGGGGGCCGCGTCCGGATCATCCCGGGCTGTCAAGTGTGGGTCCTCCATGGCCCTGCCCGCGCCTAGCACTGCTCAGCTCTGTTACCAGCTCCGCTTTCCAGCACTGACACTGGGTGTACACCCCTTGGGAGCCTCTCTGGGGCCATTCACAGGACAGCTGTGGAGAGCACCTCACTTGTGCTGAGCGCCTCATCATCCAGTCCATATCAATAAGAGCCTGGCTCTGTAACCTGACATCCTGCTAAGGCAGTGGGTCCTTGCTGGCAGGCAACACCGAGCTGCTCCTTGGCATTGAAGCACTCCTGTTCACACTCGTTGCAGCGCGCTGCTGCAGTGCATGGCATGTAAGTGACAGGGGGCACGAGCCTCCTGTCCGGCAGGAGCGCGGCGTTGTTAGGCACAAGCCTGGTGCGCGAAGCGCAAGGGCAGCACGTCAGTGGGCTGCAATGCCCGGCCCCCACATGCACAACAATGCCGCGAACCATGCCGCAGCTGGCAAGGAGGCGGCCAAGGCAGTGGGCAAGGAGGCCAGCAAGGCGGGCGCCGCTGTCCCGCCGCCCTCCAACGTCCCGCGTCAGCCGCGGGCACTGTCCATGAGCAGGCACAGTGCTGCAGTGCACGGGTCACCAGGACACTTCTGAGTGCTTGTGTTGCCTGCGGCAGGCATGGAGCCAGCAGCTCAACCAGCAGAGCGCGAAGGCGCGGCTGGGCGCCGAGTCCTGGCTGACCAATTTCCAGGCAAACTCGAAGAACATGAAGCTGCCCAAGTGGGGCATGCCGGTCAACGTGGAGGTGGACGTGCTGCGGCCCCTGGCGGCCACTGTGCGCGAGGCCGTCGCAGGCACATACCTGTCGCTGCCGCTGCCAGTGCAGGTCCGCCGCCCCGCTCACTGCGGCTCTCTGTGCGCTGTCTGCTATCCAGAACGTGCGCACAAGCAGTTCAACTCTGAGGTGCTGCTCCTGCCAGTGGTGGTCAGCTTCTCACCTGAGCTTGTCACCGGCGATGCGCTGACACTCAGCGCCGCAGGTCGGCCTCCCGTACTTTGCCGTGGGCGCCAGCAGTGCGCTTGTAGTCCACAAACTGAACCAGGGAAAGCTCAAGGCTGAGGTGCGCCAAAGTACTTTCAATCACGGTATATTGAGCTCATTTGAACCTGCAACGCTGAAACGCCAGCACACTGCATGAAGCGCTAGCATGTGACAGCAAAGCAGCACTTGTGCGTGCTGATGGCCTGTTACGCTTGTGTGCTAACCCGGCCACCCCTGCCCGGCCAGAGGACAAAGTGCCGGAACCTGGAGGAGCGGGTGGACGTGCTGCTCGTGGAGAAGAAGCATCTGGAGGACCGTCTCAGGGATATGAAGGCACGTCCCACAGTGCACACCCAACCCCCATGCATGTGCCTTTCTGCATGCTTGCCACATTTGCGTCTCTGGCACAAAGCAGTATTGAATTTAGGTGTGTCATGTTGCGGTGCATGCATCTGCATGCGCAGCAGCTGAACGGCTGTTGGTGGTTGGTGCAGAGCAAGGTGTCCCAGCCGCGGGCTGCGTCTGAGATGCGCATGGCAGCCGCTGTGGCAGAGGCCACGACAGCGGCAGCGGCAGCAGCGTCCGCTGCTGCCTCTGCTGCGTCTGCTTGCTCCGTGCAGCTGCTGCATCCCAGCAGCAGGCGGCAAGGGCAAGGTAAGCTGGCAAGCGCTGCCTGAGAGCAGGGCTGTTACTTCTGGCCCCAGGGCCTGGGGCGCCTGCTGGCATGCGGTGCACACCAGGCAGACGAGTAGGATAGCGCACTCATGTGGGAGCCTTGCCGCGTGCATGCGGCGGGAGGTGGATTTAGTACTTGGCACCGATTTCCTGGTTTACATACTGTACATGTTGTCTGTCACGTTAAGCAAAAAGAGTACTGCATATGGCCACTCGCATACATGATGTCCCGCTTTACTGTGCCACTGCATGCTAGCCTTGCTGCACAGCAAAGTTTATCCAGGCTGCATGGCGAGGCGCCTCCGGCCTTTCCTGACCTGCTGCTCGTCCAGCACAATGCCTTGCCACTTGCTTATGATCCTGGCCGCCAGCGCTGCCACGTCTGCGTTGGCGCTCTTCTTCTGCTTCCGCACGCTGAAGCCCTGCGCGTTGTGCAAGTTGCTCCTTGGCTGCTTGGCAAACTTCCGCTAGCGGTCGCGCCTGGTGCCGGCATACAGGAGCGCAGGCCGGGGCAGGGCCTCACCACTCCGCTGTTGCGCAGTGTTGCTTCATCGATCTGAAGGCAGCTCAGGAAGCGAAGCTTCTCCAGGACCTGACCAAGCAACACACTCTTAGAGACAGAGCAAGCGGTTCTATAGCAGAAAGACTGTTCAGGCGCTCCAACTCCACACACCTTCTCCGGCGCGCTGTCTGCGCAGTCCAACACCTCCTTTGCCTGGAGCACTGTGTCCAGCCCGAACACAACTCTCGTTGTGCCAGGATCTAAGGTGACGACCTTTTTACAGTCCTTGAGTTTTCTCTGCGCGCCGCGCTTGAGGCTCCTGCTGGCAGGGCACAGGCTGCCATTCACACCGCTTACTGGTTTCAGGAACTTCTCCATGCAGACTGTGCACTCGGCGCAGTGAGCCGGTCACACAGCACAGGCAAGTCTAGCTGGCAGCTACGTGCTCCTTCACACGGCCTCAGCATGATGTACACAGCTCATACGCTTGCCAGTACCATCGCTGAGCGTTTCCCTGGGCTTACAGGGCGCAAGTTCATTCAGCAGGATGAACAGACAGGCCTAGGCACGTACAGGCTGCCAGAACGAGTGCCAATAAATTGTGAAAGTGCCTATCTGCAGAGGACAGCTCGTTTGAAACACATCACATGCATGTGCCTCGTGCGGCAATCCACACAGAAGTTACTGCCTGTGCCGATCCAGAGAGCATCAGGTGGAGATGGGATAGGGAGCCACCTTTCCGGGGTTGGTGCAGCGCCTCGCTCGCTGCCCGAAGAGAGCAGCGCACGCAGGGCGCTCGTCGCCTGCACCGCCGGGAGGGCGGGGGCTCGTCGGCGGGTTTAATGGCGGACGCGCAGCGCCTGCTGACGCTGGAGCCTCAGGAGGTCGTGTTCACCGGCGTGCGCTTGCACCAGGTGCGGCCGAGCTCAGGTCGTCTTCGGGCTTGCTCGCAGGTGCCAACCTCTCAAGGCTCAGAGGCAGCTTCGACGCGGCCGTCTTGCGGCTGTGTCCAAGCAGACAGCATCTTGATGTGTAGGTTGGCAGACACCATCTTGATGTATAGGTTGGCCATGCAGACCTCAGCACGCGGCGGCCATGCGTGCGCCCAGGCGTACACGCAGACGGTGGTGGTGACCAACCACCTGCGCGCGACCGTGGAGGCGAGCATCCGCGCGGGCAGCCCCGAGCGCTACGCGCTCGCGCCCGCCGCGCTGACGCTGCGGCCGGGGCAGAGCGCGGCGGTCGATGTCGTGCTGCGCGTCCTGAAGTTTGCGGCCCGCAAGAAGGCTGCGCACGTCGGGCAGCGCGACATCTTCCACATCAAGGCGCGACCCTGCCCCCTCAGTGGCCTCCAGTCGAGCACGGCGCTGAACGCCCGTACGGCTACAGTCCAGGCGCCGTTCAGCCGCATTGCGCAGGCGATGGACGGCAGACACACGTGTGAAGCTCGCACGCGGCGTTCATTACCTGATGCAACCAGCTGTCAGGGCAGGGGCAGCTCTGACGCTGGCACGCGGCGCTGGACGCCTGACAACCGACTGGCAGGGCAGGGGCAGCTCTGACGCGTGCGGCGGCCGCAGCAGGCCACGTTCTTCGACCAGAAGTTCCACGCCACGTTCTTCCTGGCGGCGGAGGAGGCCGGCGGCGAGGGCGGCCGCGCCGCGGCGGCGCCCCCGGCGGCGCACGCGCAGCGGCCGGCCGCGCCG
>JAABUY010007771.1_pt1 | contig 10103 bp, 11 predicted proteins | sample 5560271 | NCBI WGS metagenome assembly JAABUY01 (sample SAMN10711886, study PRJNA513374) | rock metagenome | isolation source: Antarctica rocks | place: Antarctica: Victoria Land, University Valley
CGCCGCGCAGCAGACGCCCTGGGCAGCATCAGCCGCGACATCGGCGCCGGCGTGTTCACAGCCTGGCTTACACACCAGGTCGGAGCCTGATCGGTGCACGACCAAACCTGCCCGTTACCCGATCGGCTAACGGACAAGCTCACCGTTCCGGTGCCGGCCATTAGGCGCTGCCACCATGGTGCTGCCACAACTCCGCGGCCAAATGAGCCGCATGCAACGCTGGCTGTGACCCCGAGGGAGCAGACGCATGAACCTGGACCCCGCCGCGAGCGGAAGCACCAGCGAGGCGGCCCGGACCGCCGCAGCCTGGCGCGCGGCAGGTGAGCAGGGTGACGTTGCAACAGCCGGACGTTGTCTTGCCGCGACGATCGAGGTGGTGTCGCCGCTGACAGCTCAGTTCCGCTTCTGCGGCCCGCAGCAGGTCCAGGACATGCTGGCCGCGGCGTTCGAGGTGATCAGCGACATCCGCTATCACACCGAGGTCGGCGACGATGTCACTCGAGCGCTGTTCTACCGCGGTCGCTGCGGTAGGGAGCAGTTCGAAGAAGCCCAGCTACTGCGCTTCGACCGAGACGGGCTGATCACCGAACTGACCTTGTTCGGCCGGCCGCTGCCGGGCGTGACAGCGGTCATGGCAGCGATTGGCCCGGCACTTCTTCATCGTCAGGGGCGACCGGCCATGGCCTACGCCGTCGGCGCCGCGACCAAGCCGCTTGCCGCCATGACTCGACTCGGAGAAGCCCACCTTGTACCCCTGGCCGAGCCGGGACGCAGCTGACCGACGAGCCCGAGGCCACTGGGCCGTCGCGTCACCTCCGATCCGGGCCGCACTCCCCCTTTGTGAGCCGGCCCCGCGGACACCTCGCGCTGTGCCGGCAGAGGATCGGTGACTGGGACGGCGATGCTTGCGCTACTCGCCGACCTTGCCGTCGATGAGTTCGCGGGCGACGTCGAGGTGTCCGGCGTGCCGCGCGTACTCCCTGGAGCAGGTGGAACAGGACGCGCTCGAGGGTCGGTGGGTCGGCGCCCTCCCAGCGCTCACCAGGCCGCCCCACGTCGCACAGATCGTGTGCTCGCGCGACAGACGAGGTAACGCACCCCTGCCCTTGCAGAGCACGCACCAGATCCGCCGAGTCCTCGGTGTCGGAGACGTGCCAGCGACCGTCTTGTGAATCTCCCCAGGGCTGCGTGACCGGCTGGCCTTCGAACCCCCACACGAGCCAGCGCCGCTCGACGTGCGTCAGGTGCTTCACGAGCTCGAGGACCGCCCAGCCCGAGGGCAGCACACTCGTTCGGAGCTGATCGTCTGAGAGCCCTTGGACCTTGCTCAGCACGAGCGAGCGGAAGTAGTCGAGGTAGCCAGAAGGACCTCGGCGCGGGGCGCAGGCGGGCCGGTCGGCTCCGGGAACGGCAGGCTCACCGGGAACAGGCTACGAGCTCTTCGGCGTCCAGCTGACGTTCCGCCGCCGGCGCATTCCGCCGCCGTGATCGGGCGCCTGCTTCACTGGGTGATCGTGAGTGTCGACGGCCGCCAGAAGCAACCCGTCGCCGGTGTGGCGGATGAGGGTCTCGCCCGCTGGGTGGCTCAGGTGCGACAAGACAGCGGTCCGTCGTGCCGGGAGATGGGTGCGCAGGGCCTGCGGAAGGCGTCGCGGCGCCGGGCGGGCTCGCGGCCGCGTGGGCCGCAGCTGCCGCTGGTGCAGGACCTGCGTACTGAGGCCGGCCTGCCGTTGCGGCTCTACCGTCCGGCGCTGCAACCGCGCCCGGCCGTCCTCTACCTACACGGCGGCGGCTTCGTCATGGGCGATCTGGACAGCCACGACAGCACCTGCCGTCGTCTCGCGCGCACCGCGGACGTCATGGTCTTGGCCGTGGACTATCGGCTGGCTCCCGAGGACCCTGGACCGGCGGCCGTGGAGGACGCGGTGTCGGCGTACGACTGGGTGGCCGAGCACCTGGCGGATCTGGGCGGTGACCTGGCGGCGGGCGTGGCGCTTGCTGGTGACAGCTCAGGCGGGGCGGTGGCGCTGCTGGCGGCCGTACGCCTGCGGGACGCAGGACGTCTTCCGTCGGCGCTACTGCTGGCCTACCCGAACGTCGACATGACGCTGGCGCAGCCCAGCGTGGACCAGCAGGGCCACGGCTGGGGGCTGGAGGCCGAGGATCTGTGCTGGTTCGTCGAGCAGTGGGTGCCGGACCCCGACTGCCGCAACGACCCGATCGTCAGTCCGCGGCACGCGGACCTGGCAGCTCTGCCTCCGACCGTGCTGGCCACCGCTGAGCACGACCCGCTCCGCGACGAAGGCGATGCGCTCGTCCGGCAGCTGCGCGAGGGAAACGTCGACGTCGAGCACCTACCGCACCCCGGCCTGGTCCACGGCTTCCTCGGACTCGGCCACCTTTCGCCGGCCGCGGCTCAGGCCGGCGAAGCGCTCTTCGCCCGGTTCGGCGCCTCCCTCCGCCAAGCACCGCCCGAAGCTTCCGTTTCCGCCTGCGCCCGGTAGTAGCCAGTGAAGCGGAACGCGGTCGTACGTGCGGGAGGATCGCCTATGCGGATCGCGGTGCTGTCGGACGTGCACGGCAACCTCGGGGCACTGGAGGCGGTGCTGAGTGACATAGCGGGCCAGTCGGTCGACGTCACGGTGAACCTGGGCGACCTGCTGTCGGGCGGCTTGCGGCCCCGCGAGACCGGCGACCGGCTGCTGGCCCTTGACCTGCCCACGGTGCGCGGCAACCACGAGCGGCAGGTGCTTAGCGTTCCGCCCGAGCGGATGAGCGCCTCAGACCGGCTGGCGCACGACACCATCACCGACGTACACCGAGCCTGGCTGGCGTCCCTGCCGCTGACGCTTGAGGTCGCCGACGGTGTCCTGGCCTTCCACGGCTCGCCCACCAACGACCTGACTTACCTGCTCGAAACCGTGGAGGAGGACGGCGCCCGCCCCGCCACTCACGGCGAGGTGCTGGACCGGCTGGGCGACGAGGCAGATCGGCCGCTGCTGTTGTGCGGGCACACCCACCTGCAGCGGGCGATGCGTCTGCCGACGGGCGCAACGGTCGTCAACCCCGGCAGCGTGGGCTGGCCGGCCTACGCCGACGACCAGCCGCACCCGCACGTGATGGAGGCCGGCACCCCACACGCGAGGTACGCCGTCGTCGACGACGACACAGGTCAGTGGAAGGTGGCCTTCCGGGAGGTCACGTACGACTGGGAGCACGCAGCAGGTGTTGCGGAGGGCAACGGCCGCTCGGACGTCGCCCGAGCTCTGCGGACCGGCCGCAGTTGACCCGCTTGACGATCCTCTGCGGGACGATCCGGCGACGACCCAGTCGGAGATCAACGAGCACGTCGATGGTGTCCGCTGGTCGTTCGGCTTGCGGCGCGTCCCGCCCAAGGTCGGCCTGCGGGTGGGCCGCCGTGTGACGGCTGCGCTGCAGCCGCCAGGGCCAGGCGGTTGTTGAACTTCAGCTTCGGGCTCACGTCGCACCCTGGGTTCACAGCCAGGCTGCCAGTGCTACCCGTATCCCAGCGATGTCGAGTCCGTGGGCGGCGTCGTGGTGCGCGGTGGTGCCGTAGCGGCGCAGCTCGGCGTGGTGGACGCCTAGTGCGAGCAGCCGGTGCGGGAGGTGGGTGAGCGCGGCGCTGACGGTGGCGCTGGAGGTCCCGGCGAGGTAGGGCTCGACGAGGGCGATGGCGTGGCAGGGTCCTCTGAGCAGCGCAGCTGTGTCGAAAGGTCGGACGGTGGCGGCGTACAGCACGGTCACGTCCAGTCCATCGGTGGCGGCCAGCACCCGGTCCAGGAGCGGTCCGACGGCCACGACAGTTCCTCGTGAGCCTTCGCGCAGCCGCAGGAAGCGGCCGGGCTGGACGTGCTGGGCTTTCGAGTTCTGCTGCACCGAGGTCCGCAGGTACACCCGGTCGTTGCCGCGCAGCGCCTGGGACAGCAAGACCTCGAGCTCGTCGGGGTGCCCGGGCACGTGCACGGTGAAGCCCGGCACGGTGTCCAGCAGCGCGACGTCACCGGGCGCTTGGTGGGTGCGCCCGTAGCCGGGCTCGTCGTAGGACGCGCCGGTGCTGACCAGCACCGCGCCGAGGTCCTGGTGCCCGAGGTCGAGCTTGACCTGCTCGAAGGCGCGCTCAATGAGGAAGGGCGCGTAGGTGTGTGCGACCGGTCGCAGGCCGGCCAGGGCCAAGCCGGCCGCGGTCCCGATCAGCAGCTGCTCGCGGATACCGACGTTGAGCAGCCGGTCAGGGTGCCGCGCGGCGGCAGCCTGCACGAGCCGGGCGGAGATGTCGGCGAGCACCAGCGCCACCCGTGGGTCTTCGTCCAGGGCTCGAACCATGACGTCGAGGAAACGCTGCCGCATCCTCACGTCGGCTCCACGACGGCAACGACCGCCAGCGGCTGGTCGCCACGCGAAGTCAGGGCATTGGTCAACTGGTCGTGGTCGCGGCCGGGGACTGTCGCGGTGCGCCACCCCTCTCGGGCCAACCGGTCGGCGATGCCGCCCGGCCAGCCGTGCGTTGCGGACTGGTTGTCCACGACCACGACGGTCAGAGCGCCTAGGGCCATCCGCCCGGCGTACTGCACGGCCTCGGCGTTGCTGCCCTCGTCGAGTTCGGCGTCCCCGAGCAGGCAGACGACGCGGGCCGTGGAGCGTCGGGCCCGCAGGCCCAGGGCGAGACCAACTGCGATTGGCAGTCCGTGGCCGAGTGAGCCGCTGCTGATCTCGACCGCTGGTATCAGTAGCCGGTCGGGGTGGTGCCCGAGGGGACAGTCCCATTCGCCGTAGGAGCCCAGTAGGTCTGGGTCGAGCCTGCCGTTCGCGGCGAGCACCGCGTAGTAACCCATCGGGTTGTGGCCCTTGCTCAGCAGGAAGCGGTCGGGGTCCTCGCCGTCCAGGCGCAGCACGCGAGCATGCAGTACCTGCAGAACGTCCACGGTGGAGGTGTCGCAGTCAGGTGGGAGCAGGTCCCTGGGATCGCCGACGATCGTCATCGCACGAGGATGCAAGTTCAAGTGCGCTTCAAGTCAAGTTAGGATGACCGGATGGTCTGCTGAGCATCGGCGAGCTCAGCGCGCGGGCCGGACTGGCCGCCTCAGCGCTGCGCTTCTACCAGGCCCAGAGCCTGTTGCCGACCGAGCGCACCGCCGGCGGCCAGCGCCGCGACCCGCGCAGCGCCCCGCGGCGGCTAGCGTTCCTACGCGCCGCGCAGCGGGGGATTGAGCCCGCACGAGGTCCAGCAGCTGCTCGCGGGGCTCCCCGACGGGCGCATGCCCACCGTCGCGGACTGGCGCCGGCTGTCCGTCCCGTAACGGCACCGGCTCGACGAACGGATCGCCGAGCTCGAGACCCGGTGCGACAGCCTCACCCCGTGCAGCGGCTGCGGCTGCCTGTCACTGCGCACCTGCGCGCTCTAAAGAACCCGCACGACCGAGCGGCCGCGCTTGGCGCCGGCGCCCGCTACCTGCTCGGCGACACCGCCTCGACCATAACGAGCGGGGCCGCAACAGCACCTCGCACTTGATCACAGCGCGGTCCTGGCCCACACCCTGCGCGAACCACGCCCCGCTTGCCGACCACGGGAACGTGTCCCGCTGGTCGTTCCTCAACCGCAACTGCTAGCAGCGCGCTTCAGGTCGGGTCGGTTGAGGATGGCCGGCTCAGACGGTCCCTCGTGCCGGATAGGCGGCGTTGTATACGGCAGTCGGCGAGAGGCTAGGCGGCTACATGCTGTCGAAGAAAGCGCCGTTCAGACGTCTTCATCGAGGAGCCTGATGCGCCAGCGAAGTGCAGGGCTGTCGGGGCCATACTCGGCTGGTTTGGTGAAGCGTTCAACCAGCACCCCGCCGTTGCTGGTGATCACCTTCTGCGAGGCCACGTTGTCCACGTCCGTGGTGAGGTCTACGTAGGGCAGTCCCAGGCCACGAATCTCTGGGAGCAGCTCCCGGAGTGCGGCGGTCGCAAACCCACGGCGACGCTTCCACGGTACGACGGCATAGCCCACATGTCCGAGTACGTGTGGTGGGAGCTCAGCTGTGCCGGGTTGCCAACGCACGCCGATCATGCCGCCGAAGTCACCGTCCCAGATCCACCTTCGGTAGCCGGGCAACCTGGGAACGACCGAACCGTCCGGGAGTGTTATCGGCTCACCGCTACCTTCAGGGTCGTCCTGAGCGTTCAGGAAGGCACCCGGGTCGGCATCGATCCGATCGAGCTCGATCCGGCCCGCAGCGGGATCCATCGTGTTGGGACTCCATGCGCGCTCGAGCGCCGCGCGGTAGCTCGGGAGGTACTCGGCTGCGGGACGCACCAACTGCATGGCCACATGGTCCAAGACGCGTCCAGCAAGTATCAAACGCGGATGTGTCGCGATCCAGCTTCCGCACCGATCGTGCGCCCGAGCAACGCCTGGCGGGCGCGTTTGGAAGTGCCACCGTTCCCGTCGCTGGGATGCGGCACGCAGTGGAGGAACCGGCGCTACCGTCGGATGTGTGCGAGATAGCGGGGTCCAGGTAGGGATGACGACGGACCTGACGTTGAGGTCTGTCGTGCTCCGGAGGATGACTGTGTCCGATGTCCCCGGTTGCGTGGAGGTTCTGCAAGAGCACGACCCGTCTCAGGACGCCCAAGAGTGGGTGGCACGCCTTGGCCGCGACGTGGCCGACCTCAACAAAGGCCCCGTAGTGGCGGTCGTGGAGAATCTCGTCGTGGGCTATGCCCGAACCTTGCCCTTCCACCACGACACCGAGTCGCCTCCGGACGCCGCCCCCGAGGGGTACTACCTGCTTGGCCTTGTCGTCGCCTTGGCTCATCGCAAACGGGGAGTCGGGCGGCTGCTGACTGCGGAACGGCGCGATGGCTGGTCGAGCGAGGCACCGCCAGCGTCTACTACTACACACACCGCGACAACGTCGCGTCGCAGCTACTACATGAACAGATGGGCTTTCGCGGCCTGACGCGCAAGTTTTGGTTTCCCACGCTGCTACCAGACCACGCTGAGGTGCTCTTCTGCCTCCACTTGCCATCCACCACGGCCAAGGCAGCCGACAGCCAAGGCGCGACGAGCTGCCCGCCGCGTTCGACGTGATCCACGGCGATGGGGAGCCCAAAGGTCGGTGAGACTTCATCGCGCGGAAGCGGCGCTGCCTCGGCCGCCGAAGCCCGAACAGGCGGCGCTATCGGCGGTTTGTGGGGCTCAGTTTGCGTCGCGCGTTGCAGTGCACCTACGGCTGGTCGCTGGATCCTCTTGAGACGGTGGCCGTGAACGACGTTGAGCTGTCGATCGCCGCTGTTCCCGTGTCGTCGTCGACGATGTCGACAACGTCGAGCCCGGTCTCGCGGCAGAGCCTCCGGAACGACGACGACGTCTGCCAGTGGATGATCCACTCCCGCTCGGCGACCTCCGTGCCGGTCGAGGTGACACGCTCATACCTGGACGAGGTAACCCGGGTCCGACCGACGGGGTCGTTCGTCTCGGACACCGGGGTGTAACGGACCTCGACGCCGAGGCCGTCGTCGTGGGAACGGGAAACGCCCAACTCCTCGGTGGGGGTCGGGTCCGGTACCCAGAGTGGAATGAGCGCCATGCCCTTGTCGGTGAGGTGCTGATGGATCGCCAGGAGTGCCCTTCGTGCGGTCTCGTCGTCGGGCAGGAGCGTGAACGTCGGAGCCGCGAAGTAGATCGACGGGTAGCGCCGGTCCAGGGCCAGGTCTTCGACCCGCTGGTGGTAGAGGCGGACCTCGATGCCACGTCGCAGCGCGTTCGCGTGACACCGCTCCAGCATGTCCGATGAAGAGTCGACTCCCTCGACGTCTAGCCCCTCGGCGCGCAGGTCCAGTAGCGGCTGACCGTCACCGCAACCGATCTCCAGACCGGGCTGTCCGTGGGCGACAACGAAGTCGCGGTAGAGGCCAGCGTCGAACGACGACGACTTGAGCCGAGCGTAGGCATCGACGACGATGCCGGTGTAGAAGTCCGCAGGTTCCATTGGCGCAGCAGACCAGACCAACCCGTGCCGGTGATCCCCTGCCGTTACCCGATCGGTAACCGGGACGACGCCGTCCGCAGCATGTGAGCAGTCATGCCGACGATAGTGTCCGACTGTGGGAGTGCCTTTGAAGTACGCGGTCGTGGAACGGGAGCGTCGCTTCCTCGTTGATCACATCCCGGACGGGGTTGTGAGCACGCGCCAGATCATCGACCGATATGTGGAGGGAACGCGTCTTCGGCTTCGGGGAGTGACCGATAACGATGGCACGATCACGCGCAAACTGGGCCACAAAGTCCGGCTCACGGAAGGTCCAGAAGAGGTGGCGTGCACCTCCATGTACCTCGACGATGCCGAGTGGCGGTTGCTCTGTCAGTTTCCGGCACGAGTCCTTCGCAAGGTCCGCCACATCGTCAACCGTGAGGGGCTCACCCTGGCCGTGGACCGGTTCGAGGATGGGTCGCTCCTCGCTGAGATCGACGACGGCGACCAGCCGCCCCAGGGCGTTCCCGCATGGCTCGCCGTTCAACGGGAGGTCACCACGGACGAGCACTGGACCGGCGCACGGCTTTCGGAGGTCGCGCCGCTCAGGGGCTGAGGGCCGTCGAACCTATCGCTGTCCGAAGCCATTTGCGGATCAGCTATCGGGACAAGATCACGGCCGGGAGTGCCACAGAGCTGTGCGAGAACCGGGCTACGTGGCGCCGAGGCTCACACGCTGAGCGCCTAGAGAGCCGAGGTCAGTCCTGGCGGGCTTCCTCCGCGACATCTTGCAGCCGCCTCCGGTACTCCTGCCACCACACTCGGTTTCCCGGCGCCAGGTTGTCGTTGCCCTCGCGCAGCCCAGCGGACCCGTCGATGAGCTCTCGGACGACAGCGGCGTGGCCGGCGTGCCGGTCGGTCTCCGCGACCACGTGCACCAGAACCCGGTGCAGCGTCACCTCACGGCGCTCCATCGGCCACCACGGCACGCGTCCCGTCGCGTCGAGCGCCAGCGCCGTGATCGTGGCGTCCGAGTGCCGCCACACCCGGCGGTACAGGTCGACGACGTCCTCGCGTGACTCCTCGGCGGTGGCCCACATGTCCGCGTTGGGCTCCGCGTCGTCGTGCAGCCAGGGCAGCACATAGTCGAACGGTCGCTGGAAGCAGTCCCCGAAGTACCCCACCTCGACGCCAGCCGCGTGCTTGACCAGTCCCAGCAGGTTGGTGCCCGTGGGGGTCAGCGGGCGGCGGGCGTCGTACTCGTCGAGGCCCTCCAGCTTCCAGAGCAGTGCCTCCCGGGCGGTCTGCAGGTAGCGCTGCAGGTCCGCCTTCGGCTCGAAGTCGGTCATGCCGTGAAGCCTGCCACCCAACCTGCGGCGACGGACCCCTGCTCCTGTCCCGGTAGCCGAAGGACCACCGACACTCGGCGGAGGCGATGACGGTCACTCGTGATCTCGTCCCGTAGGGGATCGTCAACTGGAGCATCAGAGGAACAACAGCATGGTGTGCGAGCCGTCGACCGTGCCGACGACTTGGAAGCCGCAACGCTCGTACAGGCGCCGGGCCGGGTTGTCCGGCTCGACGCTGAGGCTCAGCGCCTCGTGGCGCTGTTCACGCGCCGACCCGACAAGAGCCTCGAGCAAGAGCGAACCGATGCCCCGCCCTCGATGCGTTGGCACTACGCCGATCGACAGCTCCGGCGTCTCCGCGTCGACGAAGCCGTACCCGCGGTCGTGCTCGGGCAGCAGGCGCAGCCATGCCGCGCCGACCGGTGGCCCGTCCTCGGCGACCACCCCCAGGTCGCCTACCCGAGGCCATCCTCGGACGTAGTGCGCCACCTCCGGTCGGCCCAGGACCGACTGGACGTCCCCCTGAGGGCCGTCGGGTCGCCAGAAGAATGCTGCAACGAGCATCTCAGCGAGGAAGTCGCCGTCAGCTGGACCGGCGGGACGGACGCGGACAGCCACACCGGCAGAGTGCCTCAACGCGACCGCTCGACCATCGGCCATCGGGACGGCCAGTTTCGAGGTGCTCGATTCAGGCGGCGGCGAGGGCAGCGTCGTCGGTGCGGGTGTCTTCGTCCGTCCACGCTATGGCCGGCGGGTTCTCCAGGTGCCACCGCACCGA
>JAABUY010007773.1_pt1 | contig 10101 bp, 9 predicted proteins | sample 5560271 | NCBI WGS metagenome assembly JAABUY01 (sample SAMN10711886, study PRJNA513374) | rock metagenome | isolation source: Antarctica rocks | place: Antarctica: Victoria Land, University Valley
AACCGAGGGACCGATGCGATGAAAATAGTGATGGCGATCATCAAACCCTTCAAGCTCGAGGAGGTGCGCGACGCGCTCACGGCGGTCGGCGTCCACGGCCTGACGGTGACCGAGGTCAAGGGATATGGCCGCCAGAAGGGCCACACCGAGATCTATCGCGGCGCCGAATACGCCGTGAGCTTCCTGCCCAAGCTGAAGATCGAAGTCGCCGTACCGACCGAGATGCTCGACGCCGTCGTGGATGCCATTACGGCCACGGCCCGGACCGGCCAGATCGGAGACGGCAAGATCTTCGTCACAACCCTGGAGCAGGCCGTCCGCATCCGCACGGGCGAGACCGACGCCGACGCCCTTTGAGGCTTTTTCATCCCTGATGCATGCTGACCGGAGTCCATCGATGAAGTTCATGAACCCGTCGCTTTCCGCGACATTGCCTCTGGCGAAGTCGCCTCGAATGCGATCGGCGCTCGGTCTTGCCGCCGTGTCCTTGTTGTTGATGGCCGGCAGTGCCTGGGCACAGACCCCGACGGCCGAAGCGCCCCCGGTGGCCAACAAGGGCGACACGGCCTGGATGCTGATCTCCTCTGCCCTCGTGCTGATGATGTCGGTGCCCGGCCTCGCTCTGTTCTATGGCGGCCTCGTGCGCTCGAAGAACATGCTGTCGGTGCTGAGCCAGGTGTTCATGACGGTGTCGCTGGTGGGCGTGGTCTGGGTGATCTACGGCTACTCGCTGGCGTTCGGCGACGGCGGTAGCTGGAACGCCTATGTCGGCGGTTTTGGCAAGGCCTTCCTGGCCGGCATGACGCCGGATTCCAACGTGCCGACCTTCTCGAATGGGGTCGTCATCCCGGAATACGCCTACATGGTGTTCCAGATGACCTTCGCGATGATCACGCCGGCGCTCATCGTGGGCTCCTTCGCCGACCGCATGAAGTTCTCGGCCGTGATGCTGTTTATGCTTCTGTGGGTGACGATCGTATATTTCCCGATCGCGCATTGGGTTTGGGCCAGCGCCGCGCCGGACGAAATCGCTAAGGCCGCAAAGGCGCTCGCCGCCGCCACCGACGACGCCGCCAAGAAGACCGCCCAGGCCAATCTCGACGGGGTTCTGGCCGGCGCGGGCTGGCTGTCTCAGGCGGGTGCCCTCGATTTCGCGGGCGGCACCGTGGTGCACATCGACGCCGGCATCGCGGGCCTCGTAGGCGCCCTGCTGATCGGCAAGCGCCTCGGCTATCCTCGCGAGCAGATGGCGCCCCATTCGCTCACCATGACCATGATCGGCGCTTCGCTGCTCTGGGTCGGCTGGTTCGGCTTCAACGCCGGCTCCAACCTCGAAGCCAACGGCACGACGGCGCTGGCCTTCGTCAATACCATGGTGGCGACCGCCGCCGCGGTCCTGTCTTGGCTCTTCGTGGAATGGATCGTCAAGGGCAGGCCGTCGCTGCTCGGCATGGCGTCGGGCGCCGTCGCGGGGCTCGTCGCCGTGACGCCCGCCTCGGGTTTCGCAGGGCCCATGGGCTCCGTGGTGCTCGGCCTGATGGTCAGCCCGCTCTGTTGGTTCTTCGTCGCCGTCGTGAAGGAGAGGTTCGGCTACGACGACGCGCTCGACGTTTTCGGGGTGCATTGTATTGGCGGCATCGTCGGCGCCATCATGACCGGCATCCTCGTGTCACCCGCGCTCGGCGGAGTGGGAATCACCGACTACGCCAACTTCGCGCACAACAACGCCGGCACCTACGACATGGGCCAGCAGGTGCTGATCCAGCTCAAGGCCGTCATCGCCGTGTTGGTCTGGTCCGGCGCGGGCTCGGCCATCCTCTACTGGGTGGTCGACATGGTCGTGGGCCTTCGGGTGTCACCCGAGAAGGAGCGCGAGGGCCTGGACATCTCCGAACACAGCGAGCGCGCCTACAACTACTGAGTCCGTCGGAGTTCCGGCGTGTTGGCGAGGCGGCTCCTTCGTGAGCCGCCTCTTTCATGACGAGGCTGCGCGGCGGCTACTGAAGCCGGTTCAAACCACCACGAGCTTGGGCTTCCGGTCCAACGCCTGCAACACCCGGCCGAGCTCCGGCCCGCGCTTCAAAACCAGTCCCGTGGACGCCACCACGGCGTAGGCACCCTGGCGCCGGGCCAGGCCGGGATCCTTCTCGACGCGATAGAGCGGCACTTCCGACGCGCGGCGATAGATGCTGAACACGGCCTTGTCGGGCCTGAAGTCGATCGCGTAGTCCCGCCATTCGCCTTCGGCGACTCTGCGGCCGTAGAGGTTGAAGATCTCGCGCAGTTCGTGCCTGTCGAACGACACCACGGCGCCGCTCCGGCGGGCCGCTTCCGCCTGCTCCCGCCGCGACGGGAACAATGTGACCGACCCTCCATCGGAGCCGGTCGATCCCGCTTCGTGCCGCCGCTGATCCGGCGTCTCGCCTTCACTCATTCCATGCCTTTCCATGACCCCGCGCAGAATGGCGTGAAGGCCACGGCGGTTCAAGGCCGTCGCGAACATCCGGGCCGCCTGCGGGAAACCGCAACTCCGCCCCGGAGGGGCCTCGGATCGGCCGTACCTCGACGTGTAAGACGACACCGCCGCTGAAACGGCGCCCCGTCCCGGCTTGTCAGCCCCCCAGCCCACGGGACGGGCGCGCCGTGTCCTCGCTGCAAGGCGAGACCGCGACAGGAGACCGGCAGTGAGCCATGGCTCCTGCCGGTCTTTTTCGTCGCCTCCGACACTTGCAACCCTTTCGCGCAGGATCGATATCTGGTCCGCTTCGCGGGGCGGGTCATTTTTGGCCGACCGCGCCATCTCCTGGCCGTGTCCGTCCGGAGCCGCTCATCGCTAAGTCGAGCGCTTCCCTGGCGGCCTTCGCGGTCGCTTGTAGCGGAAGGTTCGCGAGATCCATGAGTGAGGCTGACATCCAGACCGCGGCAGGAGCCGCGACCGAAGGCGGGACCGAGAAGAAGGCGTTCCAGGCCGACGTGTCGCGGCTTCTCGACCTGATGGTGCATTCCATCTATTCCGAGCGGGATGTCTTCCTGCGCGAGCTGATTTCCAATGCGGCCGACGCCTGCGAGAAGCTGCGCTACGAGGCCATCGCCCAGCCGCAGCTGACGTCCGATGGCGAAGGCTTCGTCATCCGGGTCGCGATCGACAAGGATGCCAAGACCCTCATTGTCGTCGACAATGGCGTCGGCATGGCGCGTGACGACCTCGACAGGGCGCTCGGCACCATCGCCAGTTCCGGCACCAAGGCGTTCCTGGACAAGATCGGACCCGGGGCTGAAGCCGAGAGCGGCAACCTCATCGGCCAGTTCGGCATCGGCTTCTACTCGGCTTTCATGGTGGCCGACAGTGTCGAGGTACGGACCCGTCGGGCCGGCTCCGATGAGGCCTGGCGCTGGACCAGCGACGGCAAGGGCGACTACGCGGTGGCGCCCCTTCCGCTCGAGGAGGCGCCGGCCCGCGGGACCCGCGTGACGCTGCATCTCAACGAGGCTGCCGCGGCCGAGTTCCTGGAGCCCTATCGGGTCGAGCGGCTCGTCAAGGAGCATAGCGGCGCCGTGGCGGTTCCAATCGAACTCCTGGAAAAGCCCGACGGGGAGGCGCGTCGCCTGACCGATGGCGCCGCGCTCTGGGCCAAGTCGAAGGGCGACATCAAGGCCGAGGACTATACCGAATTCTACCGAGCGCTTGCGGCCCAATACGACGAGCCGGCCCTCACGATCCACTACCGGGCCGAGGGGCGCCACGAATATTCCGTGCTGGCCTTCGTGCCGGGTTCGAAGCCTTTCGACCTGTTCGATCCCCAGCGCAAGGGCCGCACCAAGCTCTACGTCCGCCGCGTGCTGATCACCGACGAGGCCGACCTCCTGCCGGGTTGGCTGCGCTTCGTGCGGGCCGTGGTCGACACGGCAGATCTGCCGCTCAACGTGTCGCGCGAGATGGTGCAGTCGAGCCCCATCTTCGCGGCCATCCGCAAGGGCGTCACCAGCCGGGTGCTCGGCGACCTTACCAAGATGTCGGACAGCGACCCTGATGGTTTCGCCAAGGTTTGGGAGAACTTCGGGGCCGTGCTCAAGGAGGGGCTCTACGAGGATCCGGAACGACGCGACGGCCTGTTCAAGCTGGCGCGTTTCGCGACCACGCGGCACCCCGATGGCGGCCGCACGCTGGCCCAATATGTGGCCGACCTCCGGCCCAACCAGACCGCGGTCTATTATCTGGTCGGCGACGACATCGCCCGGCTGAAGACGAGCCCGCAACTCGAAGGATTCCGGGCGCGCGGCATCGAGGTTCTGCTGTTGCCCGACGCCGTCGATGCCTTCTGGGTGTCGAACGCCGCGGGTTTCGACGGCAAGCCCTTCAAATCGGTGACCCAGGGCGCGGCCGACATCAAGGCGGTGCCGCTGGCCGAGGGCGGCGAGGAGACCGAGGCCAAGGATGTCGGGCCCAAGGTCGCAACCCTGCTGGCCTTCATGAAGCAGACCCTGGGGGACGCCGTGGAGGATGTGCGGGCGTCGGACCGGCTGTCCGAAAGCCCCGCCTGCCTGATCGCGCCCGAGTTCGGTCCCGACCGGAGACTCGAAAAGATCCTCGCCCAGCACGGCAAACTCGGCATGCAGACCAAGCCCGTGCTCGAGGTCAACCCCGGCCATCCGCTGGTGGCGGCGCTGGCCGAGCGCTTCGCCGCGGAGGGCGAGCGCGCAGTGGTCGAGGACTCGGCGTGGCTGCTGCACGACGAGGCCCGCATCATGGATGGTGAACTGCCGGCCGATGCGGCCGCCTTCGCGGCCCGCCTGCGTCGCGTCATGGAGAAGGCGGCGGGCTAGGGTCTTCTCGCTCGTCCCGTGCCCAGCCTCATCGAAACGCTGCGGACCGCAACCCGCGCCCTCGCCCGGGCCGGCATTCCCGACCCCGAGGTCGACGCCCGCATTCTGCTCTGCGCCGCGGCCGGCGTCGACCGATTGGCGTTGCTCCGCGACCCTGACGCGTCGCTGCCCTCCCAAGCCGCCGCGCGGCTCGACGGGTGGCTCCGTCGGCGTGAACTCCGCGAACCCGTGTCGCGGATCCTCGGATGTCGCGACTTCTGGGGGCTCGCCTTGCGCGTGACGCCCGACGTGCTCGACCCGCGCCCCGACACGGAGACCGTGGTCGAAGCCGTGCTCGATCGGTTGCGGGGTCGTCGGGCCGAACCTGTGCGCGTGCTCGATCTCGGGACCGGCACGGGGGCCATTCTCTGCGCGCTGCTGACGGAAATGCCGCAGGCGACAGGTTGGGCGGTCGACCGCTCGGCTGCAGCCTGCCGGATCGCGCGCGAAAACCTCGCCCGCTGCGGATTGTCGGCCCGCAGCCTCGTCCTCCAGGGCGACTGGGCGGGCGCACTCGCGGCTCACAACGTCGACGTCGTGGTCTCCAATCCGCCTTACATCGAGACGGCAATGATCCCCGGCCTGGAGACCGACGTTCGCCAATACGATCCCCTGGCGGCCCTCGACGGCGGCCCCGACGGGCTCGCGGCCTATCGCATCCTCGTGGCCGATCTTCCGCGGCTGCTCGCGCCGGGGGGCACGGCGGCGTTCGAGGTCGGGCAGGGCCAGGACCGCGACGTCTGGGGGCTGATGGCCGGTGTCGGGCTCACGAGCATCGCGACACGCCGCGACCTCTCCGGCATCGTGCGCGTGGTGACCGGATCGCGGTGAGACCACGACCCTCGCCTCGGAGAACCGCAGCCGTCTCGGTTGCATTTGGGCGCGGAAGCCCCGGTCACACCCGTCCGGCATCCGAGCCATGGCGGCTCTGACGGGCGCGGAGCAGGGCGATGCCGAGCAGCGCCAGCGCGATGACCACGAACGAAACCCCCGTCGTCGTGGTGCCGAGCGCATAGATCATCGGCGTGGTGAGCGCCTGGAGCTGCATCGGCAGCGTGTTGTCGGCGCCGATCGCCTGGCTGGATCGCGCGATCTCGTCCCACGAGAGCGTGAACCCGAACAGCGCCACGCCGACCAGCGCCGGCAGGATCAGCGGCAGCACCACATGGCGGAAGCTCTGCCAGGGCGTCGCGCCGAGGTCGCGTGCCGCCTCCTCGAGCCGCCCGTCGAAGCGGTTGAAGATCGCGAACATGACCAGCAAGCCGAACGGCAGCGTCCAGGTGAGATGGGCCGCGAGGCCCGAGGTGAAGAGCCCCATGCCGGTGGTGTAGCCGTCGCTCATCCACCCCGGCCCGGCCTTGATGGCGGTGTCGACGAGGCGGAACAGCAGGGCGATGCCGAGCGACGTCACGATCGACGGCACGATGAGGCTCGCGACGGCGACGTAGAACAGCAGGCCCTGTCCCCGGAACGTCCGGCGGTAAGCCAATCCCGCCAGGGTCGAGAGCACGACCGTCAGCACCGTCACGACGAGGCCGAGGCGCAACGACCGCCAAAAGGCCGCGCCGATGTCGACGATGCCGCCGCCGTCCCACAGCGTCGAGAACCAATGCGTGGAGAACCCGCGCATCGGGAAGGTGAGGCCGCCCTCCGGCCCCTGGAACGACAGCACGACGATGACGATCATCGGGCCGTAGAGGAACAGGACATAGGCCGAGAAGAAGGCGGCCAGCAGGTAGAAGGCCGCCGAGCGCCGTTCGCCCATCGTCAGAGCTCCTTGCGGATGTCGACCACCTTGGTGAGTGCCGTGATGATGAGAAGCGTGGCGGCCAGGAGGATCACCGCATTGGCGGCGGCCGGAGGGAATTGCAGGGCGTTGAGGCGCGTCTCGATGATCTTGCCGGCCGAGGCGATCTGCTCGCCGCCCATGACCCCGACCGTGACGAAGTCGCCCATCACGATGGTGACGACGAAGATCGAGCCGATGACGATGCCGGGCTTGGCCAGCGGCACCACCACGTTCCACAGCGTCTGCCAGCCCGACGCGCCGGCATCATAGGCGGCCTCGATCAGGCGCTTGTCGATCCGCACCATCGAATTGAAGATCGGGATCACCATGAAGAAGGTAAAAAGGTGCACGAAGGCCAGCACGACCGCAAAAGGCGAGTAGAGCAGCCATTCGACGGGCGAATGCACCACGCCGGCCCCGATCAGGGCCTGGTTGACGAGGCCGTTGCGCCCGAGCAGCGGGATCCACGAGATCATGCGGATGACGTTGGACGTCCAGAACGGGATGGTGCAGAGCAGCGCCAGCGCGACCTGCACGGTCGACGAGCGGATATGGAAAGCCAGAAAATACGAGATGGTGAAGCCGACCACGAGCGTGATCGCCCAGACCGCGATGCAGAGTTCGGCCGTCGTCGCGTAGGTCTTCAGGATGGTGCAGAGTCCCGGCAACCGATCGTAGCAGCCTTCGAAAGTCTCGGTGTAGGAGCGAAGCGTAAAGGTCGGCAGGATCTCGTAGTCGTTGTAGTCCCAGAAGCTCACCATGACGACGAGGCCGAGCGGAACGATGAAGAAGAGCAGGAACACGAGGCCCATCGGCATGGCTTGAAGCCATGCCGGAGGCGTCCAACCGTTCCTCGGCCCAGGCTGGGCGCGGGACGCGGCCTCCGCCACGGCAGCCGCGGCCGGAGGAGATCCGGCCCCTGGCGCCGGTCGCGCGAGGTCGGTCACGCGGCGATGAACTCGTTCCACTTGCGGACCATGTAGTCGTTCTCGTCCATGATGGCGTTCCAGCACGCGACGGCGCCCATGCGCTGCTCGAAGGAGCCGCCGTCCCGCACGGCGCCGGCCTTCTCGAGCAACGTGCCGTCGGGCGCGTGAATGTCCTTCTCGGCCGGCTTGCCTTCCATCCAGAAGGCCCACTCGTAGGGTTCCATGTTGGCCTTGGCGGTGGGCAGCACGGCCGAGTAGTAGCCTTGGCGATTGAGATAGGCACCGGCCCAGCCGGACAGAAACCAGTTCACGAATTCGTAGGCCACGTCCTCCTTCATGCCCGAGACGGCTTTCGACACGGCGAAGCCGGTCGCCCAGGACCGATAGCCCTCCTTCAGCGGCTGAAACGTGCAGGCAATCCCCTTCGAACGAACCGCCGTGACGGCCGGCGACCACATGGATTGGATCACGGTCTCGCCCGATGCCATCAGGTTCACGGATTCGTTGAAATCCTTCCAGAAGGCCCGGAACTGACCCGCTTTCTTCGCGTCGGTCAGGACCTTCATGGTCATGTCGATCTCGGCCTTGGTCATGTTGCCCTTGTCGGCATATTTGTGCTGGCCGGTGGCTTCCACCACCATGGCGGCATCCATGATGCCGATCGACGGAATGTTGAGAATCGCAGCCTTGCCCTTGAACTCCGGGTTCAGCAGTTCGGCCCAACTGCCGATCGGGCGCTTGATCAGATCGGGCCGGATGCCCAGGGTATCGGCATTGTAGGTGGTCGGAATGAGGGTCGCCCATTCGGTGACCTCAGGCGCGAACTTGCTCGAATGTTCACCCTCGACGAACATCACCTTTTTGGGTGCGGTACCCTGGTCGCCGATCTTCTTGCCGTCCGGCAGCTCGCATTTGGTGATCACCGGGGTGATCTGGTCGTATTGCTTGATCTTCTTGCCGTCCATGGCTTTCAGGTTGCCGGACGGCACCAGCTTCTTCAGCGAAAAATACTCCGTGTCGACGATGTCATAGGAGTTCGGCTGCGTGATCACGCGCTTGGTCACGTCGTCGGTCGTGACCGCGACATAGTCGATGGTGATGCCGGTATCCTCCTTCACCTTCCTGGCGATGTCGGCCGATTGGTTCACGGCGGTGCCGAGATAACGCAGCACCTTGGGCTCGGCCGACCACACGGCCGGGAAGCCCGTGATGGCGCCCGAACCGGCTGCGGCACCCGCTACCGCGCCGGCGCCCCGCAGCAGCGTGCGGCGCGACAGCTTCACGGTCGGCTTCATGTTCTCGGTCACTGATGTTCTCCCTGGCGGTTCGGATCAGCCGGCTTTCGCCAGCCGGTGGATGTCGTTGTCGTTCCAGGACACCGCAACGGCGTCGCCGGGTTGGAGCGGCAGGGCGTCGAACGTCGGTTCGTCGAGCGTCGCGGTGATCTCGCGTCCCTGGCCTTCGAGCAGCAGCTGGATGAAGGTGCCCTGGTACTCGACGCTGCGCACGACGGCATCGAGCCCCTCGTCCGGGCTCGCCGACGAGGTCCCGGCCGGCGATCTGCGGAGCCGAAGGCGGTCGGCCCGCACCGCGAACGCACCTGCGACGCCCTCGATCACGTTGTGACCGCCGATGAAGCGGGCCACGAAGGCCGTCTTCGGGGCATTGAAGAGTTCGCGCGGGCTGCAGACCTGCTCGATCCTGCCGTTGTTCATGACGACGGCCAGATCGGCCAACGCCATGGCTTCGTCCTGGCTGTGCGTCACATGCACGAAGATGATGCCGAGGCGGCGCTGGATGCTCCGCAGCTCGGCCCGCATCCTGGTGCGCAGGAAGGGGTCGAGCGCCGACAGCGGTTCGTCGAGCAGCACGATCTGGGGCTCCGTGATGAGCGCCCGGGCCAGGGCCACGCGCTGCTGCTGGCCGCCGCTGAGTTGAGCCGGCAGGCGCTCGCCGAAGCGCTCCATTGCCACGAGTTGCAGCATCTCGGCGGCGCGAGCCCGGCGCTTGGCCTTGTCGATGCCCTTCATTTTCAGCGAGAAAGCGACGTTGTCGATGCAGTTCAGGTGGGGGAAGAGGGCGTAGCTCTGGAACATCATCGCGGTGCCGCGCCGGGCCGGCGGCAGCATCGTGATGTTGCCGGCGCCGAAAACGATGTCACCTCCGCTGGCGCTCTCGTGGCCGGCGATCATGCGCAGCGTGGTGGTCTTGCCGCAGCCCGACGGGCCGAGCAGGCAGCAGTAGGAGCCCGCCGCGATCTTGAGGTCGATCGCGTCGACCGCCATGGTGCTGCCATAGCGCTTCGTGAGTTGGATCAGTTCGAGGTCCGGGCGTCGCATGGCATCGTTCTGGCGGAACACGAGCCGCTGTCTGCAATGGGCATGCCAGATCGCTAGAGTTCGTCAGACGGTTTTAGTACCATAGCCTGCGTGGCGGAGGTATGCGGCGCATTCGTCTGGTTTGAACTGGTCGAGCAGTTTGCCGATCTCGCGCCACGCGGCTTCGACGGTGCGTTGATCG
>JAABUY010007778.1_pt1 | contig 10097 bp, 11 predicted proteins | sample 5560271 | NCBI WGS metagenome assembly JAABUY01 (sample SAMN10711886, study PRJNA513374) | rock metagenome | isolation source: Antarctica rocks | place: Antarctica: Victoria Land, University Valley
AAACTCTGAGCAAGTGAGCGGCTGCAGGTGGGGTTTTGCTGGCATACATACCATCAAGCACACTGCTTGCTGTCACCAAAGACAAGCTGAAATTGCTGATCAGGGCTGCAAGGTTTTGCTACCAGAAAAGCTGAGCTGCAAGCGGTGACCTGCAGTCATGATACGCAGATTGTCACACAAGGTCAGCCCTCCTGATATGCATGTATACATTGCAATAATTGCCAAACAGACACACACAGCTTGTGCTTGCTGCAAGCATGCAACGCTGCACAGCTAAGCTAGATTGCATGCAAGTCTGCTAGTGAAGTCCATAGCATGACAGCAAGATTGCGACGCTACATTGCAAGCTGTGATGCATGTCAAAACGACTTTGCCAACTGCCTGCTGCTGTGACTGGCTTTCTTGCTGCTGCTGCTGTGCACTTCAATGACATGAGATGCAAATGACGTCACAGGCCTGCAATTTCAGGTCACGCAAGCGACAAAGCTGCAAGTCTCACCTCATGTGCTGGAATAGCAGCAGCAGCTCTGTGCACCAGCAGTGAATGAAGCAAGCAATGTCCTGCAGCAACATGCAGCAAAGCTCAAGGTCACAGCAGCAGCTCAGTGCAGCAATTATCTGCGCACCGCACTGTTCCTCGTTCAGCTCAAGTCACTGTCACAAGTAAGATACCAGCACTGCAGCTCCTGGAAATGTGCTGCAGCTTGTGTCACATTGCATCAGCAGCTGCATACACTGTGGAGATGCAGAGATGCTGCAACTGATGCACACATGTCCAGTCAGCATACGCTTGTGAGCGGTCCCACCTGAGGCTCAACCAAGTAGCCACAGCACAGCCAGTGCAGCTCAGCAACACTTCTATTGCAAGAACACTATCTGGCAGCACCTGAATGACAAGACCAGATGTCAGTAGGCAATGATTGCTGAGCAGCTGGCACATGCAGCCCACGGCGCTGAAGTCATTGCAGCTGTTGCTAATCAGTGCAGCAGTGTGAGTGGCTGGCAGCATAATGCCCAAAATAATAGGTTGCATAACAAGGGCAGCTATCATGCAGGCCTGCTTCAAACAGGTAACTTCAGCACACCGCTGTGAGCGGTCTTACCTGACATGCTTGCCAGACAGGCACAACATGCTCAGGAGTGCATTCTGTGTGTTACATTCACATATCTCCTATGCTGCAGGCTCTTGGGAGTGCATGAGCAGCAACTGGGCAGCAAGAGACAAGGCTGCCATGCATGCTGGTTTACAGTTCAGAAATTGTCAGCGGCGCTGCAGGCGACATGACAGACCTGGTCTCACCTTGCAGAAATTGTCCAGAAAACAAGCAGCCACAGAGATGACCACTGTGTAATCTGCCAAGGCCCACCAGTGCTGCAGCAGCAGAGCAGACATGTCAGAGCTCCAGATTCCCACCACCAGGCTAGCGGTGGCAGCGCATACAAACAGCTACAGCTGGAATGCAAGCAGGGCAGCCAGCCTTGGCAGTACTTTTACACATCTCAGCTCACAGCAGCTACTATCTCTGCTACACAGCAGCAGACAGAAAGGACCACCCCTTGATACTGCATGCTGAGCTGTAACATCCAGCGCAAAGACGCTTCAGTGCAGGAAATGCAGTTCTGGCTGTGTGTGATGACAGTCAGAAGTGCTGATCAAATGCTGCTGTTCCTAACTTGATGGGGCAATACTGTATGTTCTGACAATGTGTCTAGAGATGACTCACACCTGTGCCAGACATGCACACAAGCTGGAAGTGCGCTTAATCCTCACCTTTCAAGCAGTTGTAGTGACGCATGTGCTGTTAGGTAGTCTTGATGAATGCAGTGTAGACCTGATGCAGAGTAGGCCTGGCACCAGCACTCATGAGCAGCCCTGCAGCAGCAAGCATCATTGTTGATGTCAACTACTGCACCCGCTTCACGCTTGCAAGCAGAGGAACATGCAGCTGCCTTCAGCTGTTGATTGCCAGCCTTGCTCATGTGACACTGACTACTGTGCCTTTGGTAACACAGCACAGCAACAGGCATTCATGAGAGTAAAGGGCATCTGTCAGTGCATGTGCACACCAGCCTTTGCGGTGGCCGTACGATAAAGCTGTTGACTACCAATGCACATCATGCATCTCCAGCTTGATAGGTTGAAAAAGTCAAGCACCCTGGTACATTGCTACTGTTCTGATGCTGCTGAAGCAGATAGATATGTGTTGCACAATGTCCAGCTCTGAAGGCCAACCATGCAGCACATTTGCGCAAGTCAGGAATGCCATTAGGACCCCACCTTTCAGATCAGGCTGGGAACACAGACCAGCCTTGGCACATGCAAAGTAGACTTGGCTCTGGCATCCATTCATCAACAGCCCTGTAAGACAATCATGTCTCAATGTCAGTGCTGCACATTGCTGGAGGGGCCGCAACAATGTTGTCACAGGCCTTGCAATGGCGGTGCTGTGTTCCTGTCTATGCATAAGCTCATTTGCATCTCCCCAACTTGCACTGCTACTGTGTGCTGGGATTATTTGCACCAGGCTCATAGTGCCTTGGCATATGATGACAGCAGGGCAGGGCAGTTTAACAGGGCTGTTGTCTGCCCTGCCTTGGCGGTACCTGAGTTTGTCAAGAGGCTTACCATACAGTTCCTGAGCTTACAGTGCTGTGACATGCTGCATGTACATATGATTGGCATATGATGACAGCAAGACAGGGCAGCCTGGTAGGGCTGTTCCTTTCAGCCCTGCCTTTGCGGCGTGCGATGAGTGTGTGCTGAGTTGTGTTAGGAGGTTTGATATACATTCCTTTATCTTGCAGTGTTGTGATGTGCTGCATGTACATGAAACAAACCATGGTTGCTTGTGATAGGGCAGACCAAGGTAAAAGCATGGGGCAGTTTCACTCAGCCCTAGCGATGCGCATATGGTATGCTTGCTTCAGCTAACTCCAGCAAATACCAGTGTAGGACTTTGATGCCCATTACCTTATGAGTGCAATGCAGCTATATTGCAAGGAACATATGATTGATTACTCACCCAGGATAGCTGTCGAGCCCTCTCTGATAGTCCTTGTAAGCCCCAGAGTGGTGAACACACCTTGTGACACCTGTAGAACACCATGTAAGGACTAAGTATGTTGTCAGGGCTGATTTAGATGCCATCACATTGGCATATGATGACAGCTGGGCAGGGCAGTCTACCAGGGCTGTTGTCTGCCCTGCCTTGGCGGTACCTGAGTTTGTCCTGAGGCTTACCATACAGTTCCTGAGCTTACAGTGCTGTGACATGCTGCATGTACATGCAGTGATACTGTCGTGTTATTTTGGCACATGATGATAGCAGGGCAGAGTCCAGACTTGGAAGGGCTGTTGCTGTCTGCTCTGCCTTAGCGGTACCTGAGTTTGTAAAGAGGCTTACCATACATTTTGTGAGCTTGCAGTGCTGTGACATGCTGCACATGCAGAGTTACTACAACGTCACCTTGGCATGTGATGACAGCAGGAGAGGGCAGCCTGGTAGGGCTGTTCCTTTCAGCCCTGCCTTTGCGGTGTGAGATGAGTGTGTGCTGAGTTGTGTCAGGAGATATACAATACATTCCTTGGGCTTGCAGTGTTGTGATATGCTGCATGTACATGCAATGATACAACAATGTCACCTTGAACAGCAGGACAGGGCAGCCTGGCAGGGCTGTTCCTTTCAGCCCTGCCTTTGCGGCGTGCGATGAGTGTGTGCTGAGTTGTGTTAGGAGGTTTGATATACATTCCTTTATCTTGCAGTGTTGTGATGTGCTGCATGTACATGAAACAAACCATGGTTGCTTGTGATAGGGCAGACCAGGGGGAAACCATAGGGCAGTTTCACTCAGCCCTAGCGGTGCGCATATGGTATGCTTGCTTCAGCTAATCCCAGCAAATGCCAGTGTAGGACTCTGCTGCCTTCATTTAGGCATAGTGACCATATGAGAAGAGAGGAACGCTGCCCCAGTAGTAGACTCACATGGCCATGATAAAAAGACAAATGACGGGAAGCATACAGAGTCATGTGGCTTGCTGTTTCACTGGGAATGCTTTCATTCAGCCTTTGCATGATGCCCATTACCTAATGAGTGCAATGCAGCAACATTGCAAGGAATGAATGATTGATTACTCACCTATAATAGCAGTTGAAGCCCACTCTGATAGTCCTTTTGAGCCCCAGAGTGGTAAACACACCTTGTAACACCTGTAGAACACCATGTAAGGACTAAAAATGTTCTTTAGGCTGATTTAGATGCCATTACATAATGCCATGACCATGGGAAAACCCTAAAAACAAAGTGGCCCTCAGAATGCTTAAAATTGGGTTTAGGGTTTAGGAAGCACCGCTTAAATTCACCTTGGCATGCAGCCTACATGTGAGACCTTGATGCTGGCATGGTGCCTTTGAGCATGACATCAGGGTCACTAGGGCACAACATAGCCATTGGCACTGAGGCAGTAGGCCTCTTGTTCATGAGTGAGCAAGCTTTGTTGATTTGTCACAACTTCTGATTGGGTAGGCGGGACAAAACTGGCCAACTGATCAGCTTAAGATGAGCAATTCTGTGTGCTCAAGCTATCAGGAGCTGGCTATTGCATGCAAGAAGCTACTGTGAACCTGCTGAGGCATGTTGCAGCTTGCAAGTGATGTTGTCGACGGCATCACTGGGACCGCCTCAGGTCTGAAAACTTGTTCCTGTGTGTGACTGCTGCTATGTACCAAGACACAGCCAGACAATGCAGGCAGTGAGTGAGAAAGGCACAAAGAGCATGCTGAAGCAAGGGATGGGTGTCTATTTGGGGTTTACCTGGGTTGGCAACCCGGTGATCAACCTAGCTCTATCTGTGAACATGGCAGTCTGACCTCATGTTCTTGAACCGGGGAAGCTTGGCACAACTCTGTGAGGTCCATAGCAACACATCAGAGGTCTCGAAGCCAGCTGGGCACCTGCATGACCAAGCAGCTGTTGAATATTTTGAATGCATGCATGCATCGCTTCGAGGCAGCGTCTTGTCGCACACCACGGCAGCAAACTCCGCACAGTGCAGTCCACGCCATGCTAGCATTGTGGCGAAGCGTGGGAGCGAAAGCAAAGGAGCGAATCACAAGAGCGGCCCCTCAACAGTCACATGTTCAAAAAGCAAACTGATCGAACGTTGCGGCATACCTGGCGACACAACTCTAGGGCTGTCTGCTGCTCGAAGGGAAATTCAACAGCTGGGCAGCACTGCTGTACAAAGCTCTGTTAGCTGGTGGTGTTTGGGCGTCAGAGTTCAAAGATCTGCATAGTCAAACAGCTAAATCAGCTAAACTCACGGGCCGCTTCGCGGCCTAGCAAGCCTGGCTCATGTTCCTCATTGATGCGCAAGTCAGCAGTGACAACCCACAAAGACTTAGGATGGCAGCAAACCGGATAGTACCTGCTCTGGTGGTAGTAGCACCTGAGAGATGGGAGCCAAGAAAGCGACCACGGATCCCTAAACATCTCGCAGGTGGTTCTGGGAAGCATCCGCACCCGCACAAGAGGCCTTCGTGCCATAGATGCTGCCGCAAACAAGAAGATGGTGGGATCTGACAGGCTATGGGCTGTAGCTGCACGAACAGGCGACAGGTGATGTAGAAGAGTGGATTCGAATTCCAGAGCAAACCCTGCTGGTCACGTGAAGGCCGTTACAACCCTTTGCTTGTTTAGCCTGTTCACTTTCACCAGCCTGTCTGCGCAGCGAACCGAAATGATATGGCACGCAGTCTTGGCCAGAGCTTCCTATGCTACATATCTTGGTATCCTGCTGCTTTGAGACCTTAGTCTGCAACACATGCTTCGAAGTGGATCTGCTTGTGCATCCTCGACTGCTGTAAGGTTTTCTGCGCTCAGAGTGCTTTTTTGAGCAAGCTCTTTTCAAGCAAGAAGTGTCTTGCAATGAAGCACCTTCCTGGCCAATTTCGGGTTTGCACATAGCTCTGTGCCGTGAGCTCGACGTCAGCTGTGACTTCCAGGCGATCAGCTCTCCGCTACTGCCCTTTGCACCTCCAACTGGCACACCTTGGGCATCCGTTCTTTGCGTACGCCTCGTCCCAAAGAATTTTAGATCATCTTCTGACTCGCTCGGGGCCTGCTGCACGGTACAAAACTGCATGGACCTGCTTGCAGTCGATCTGGGCTGCAAGCAGACTGGGAGGCCCTAACTGGACATCTCTCCTACTGCACACTGCCTTGTATGCAAGGTTCTTTGCTTGCAAAGCCATCAGCTGTCCAAGCTGTCCAGCAGCTGTCCAGCAGCTATGCAACAGTTGCTCCACCTGGTGTCAATGTGTTTTTCAGCACACGCTTCTTTGGAAACCTCTTGGATTCTTTTCCTACACCTCTGTAGTGATGATACCCAGCATACTGCAGGCTCACAAGCTCTGGGGAGCATTTCTGCTGCACAAGCAAGCTCTTTCAGTCTGCAGTGACAATCTGAAAACCAAAGTTTCAATTGCAGCGCGCAACCTTTACACAGCTTTGATCATCCCCAGCTATGCACACAATCTTTGTGGTCATGCTACACAACAGCCTGCCATTTTAGCTCGCAGTTCGGAATGCATTGTGGCTGAAAAACATGTTTCATGACATGGTGTCGCTGAAATCTGAGAAATGTCCTCCTGGTACATACAGATTTCACATGCACAATGATGAAAGCTGCGACTTTGTGGCCAATGTTGCAATACAGCATGTCAAGTCGTCTCAGCTTACTGCGTCGAAGCTCCTGTGATATCACACGGCAATAGACAGCCGCAACATGCTTGCCATATGCACATATGCACCACTTTTGGTGCTATCATGATCAATTCTGGCGGCGTCACTCGTTTTCAGCGCCTGCCCTTGCAGCCCAAAGCAGTAGACTCTGCAGCGCATCCAACGCATGTTGTGCCCATCAAAACAGCGCCTTGCAGCGCTCAGCGCAGCCAGCACAGTGATTCACAGGCTATTTTCACTAAAATCCGTATTTTCTGTGCAACTTTGACCATGTACACCGGCCGCTATCGAGCATCAAAACAGCTCCCGAAAGTCGCAAACGCGAGCAATGCCAAAAACAAAACTACACGTCCATTCGCAGCCCCAACATCCGCTCCTGCGTGGCGTCCGAAACGCTCGGACATCCCACGCCATTGTTTCTCGTGCCTGGAGCATAAGATAGCGTTAGAGGTCGGGTTTTTTGCTCCGGCCAGATCGTAGCCAGCGGTACCACCTCCAAAAAGTAGAGTGAAATTTGATGAAGATTGGACCCTCTACGGGCCGCTAGAAGCTCTGCAAGGCATGGCTTACCATGCACAACTGCCGCTGTGTCGATACTGCATGCTTCTGAGAGCTTACAAGCCCGGTGGGACGCAAGGGAGTTATGCAAAACTATGCGGGTCTAAGCTTACACAGGCCGAGCTTGCGCAGCGACAACCCAATTTGAAGCGAGCACAACTATGCTGTAAAGGAACGCTGAATTCAGACATGACTAATGAGATGCAACACCTGACAACACAGCCAAGACAAGTCCTTCGCAGTCAGCGTCGTCGATGGGCTGGCAGTTGCGGAAAATAACATGTCCACGCACCTCCAGCATGAAATGTAGCTGACAAGCATTGCATACACCTTGTAAAGCGACCCTCCATCACAACATGCTTTTCCTGCAAGTTGCCCACGCAGCAGATATTCAGCGACAAGCTTGCCTTCGATAGTCACAACAAGTCACTCTCGACCTACAGAATTGCAGCATGTATGCAGAATCGGTCCTCACAGCTGCAACACTACCCAGCTGCAGTGGACCCAAGTTTGATCTACCAGGTGGGCAGGTGACTGCTACACAGTACACACAATACTCTTTGTAGGCAGCCCAGTAAACAGTGGCAATAGGGTGTGGGCATGTAATGGCAAAGCTGCGCAACTTGTACGCAGTGATGCAGGGCTCTTTGCAGCAATGATGCTAGCTGTTTTGCAGAAAACTCTGAGCAAGTGAGCGGCTGCAGGTGGGGTTTTGCTGGCATACATACCATCAAGCACACTGCTTGCTGTCACCAAAGACAAGCTGAAATTGCTGATCAGGGCTGCAAGGTTTTGCTACCAGAATTTGATGAAGATTGGACCCTCTACGGGCCGCTAGAAGCTCTGCAAGGCATGGCTTACCATGCACAACTGCCGCTGTGTCGATACTGCATGCTTCTGAGAGCTTACAAGCCCGGTGGGACGCAAGGGAGTTATGCAAAACTATGCGGGTCTAAGCTTACACAGGCCGAGCTTGCGCAGCGACAACCCAATTTGAAGCGAGCACAACTATGCTGTAAAGGAACGCTGAATTCAGACATGACTAATGAGATGCAACACCTGACAACACAGCCAAGACAAGTCCTTCGCAGTCAGCGTCGTCGATGGGCTGGCAGTTGCGGAAAATAACATGTCCACGCACCTCCAGCATGAAATGTAGCTGACAAGCATTGCATACACCTTGTAAAGCGACCCTCCATCACAACATGCTTTTCCTGCAAGTTGCCCACGCAGCAGATATTCAGCGACAAGCTTGCCTTCGATAGTCACAACAAGTCACTCTCGACCTACAGAATTGCAGCATGTATGCAGAATCGGTCCTCACAGCTGCAACACTACCCAGCTGCAGTGGACCCAAGTTTGATCTACCAGGTGGGCAGGTGACTGCTACACAGTACACACAATACTCTTTGTAGGCAGCCCAGTAAACAGTGGCAATAGGGTGTGGGCATGTAATGGCAAAGCTGCGCAACTTGTACGCAGTGATGCAGGGCTCTTTGCAGCAATGATGCTAGCTGTTTTGCAGAAAACTCTGAGCAAGTGAGCGGCTGCAGGTGGGGTTTTGCTGGCATACATACCATCAAGCACACTGCTTGCTGTCACCAAAGACAAGCTGAAATTGCTGATCAGGGCTGCAAGGTTTTGCTACCAGAAAAGCTGAGCTGCAAGCGGTGACCTGCAGTCATGATACACAGATTGCCACACAAGGTCAGCCCTCCTCATATGCACGTATACATTGCAATAACTGCCAAAAAGACACACACAGCTTGTGCTTGCTGCAAGCATGCAGCGCTGCACAGCTAAGCTAGATTGCATGCAAGTCTCCTAGTGAAGTCCATAGCATGACAGCAAGATTGCGATGCTACATTGCAAGCTGTGATGCATGTCAAAACAACTTTACCAACTGCATGCTGCTGTGACTGGCTTTCTTGCTGCTGCTGCTGTGCACTTTAATGACATGAGATGCAAATGACAGTCACAGCCCTGCAATTTCAGGTCACGCAAGCGACAAAGCTGCAAGTCTCACCTCATGAGCTGGAATAGCAGCAGCAGCTCTGTGCACCAGCAGTGAATGAAGCAAGCAATGTCCTGGAGCAACATGCAGCAAGGCTCAATGTCACAGCAGCAGCTCACTGCAGCAATTATCTGTGCACCGCACTGCTCCTCATTCAGCTCAAGTCACAAGTAAGATACCAGCACTGCAGCTCCTGGAAATGTGCTGCAGCTTGTGTGACATTGCATCAGCAATCAGCAGCTGCATACACTGTGGAGATGCAGAGATGCTGCAACCGATGCACACAATTCCAGTCAGCATACGCTTGTGAGCGGTCCCACCTGAGGCTCCACCAAGTAGCCACAGCACAGCCAGTGCAGCTCAGCAACACTTCTACTGCAATAACACTATCTGGCAGCACCTGAATGACAAGACCAGATATCAGTAGGCAATGATTGCTGAGCAGCTGGCACATGCAGCCCACGGCGCTGAAGTCATTGCAGCTGTTGCTGATCAGTGCAGCAGTGTGAGTGGCTGGCAGCATAATGACCAAAATAATAGGTTGCATAAGTTATGTTAAACAAGGGCAGCTATCATGCAGGGCTGCTTCAAACAGGTAATTTCAGCACACCGCTGTGAGCGGTCTTACCTGACATGCTTGCCAGACAGGCACAACATGCTCAGGAGTGCATTCTGTGTGTTACATTCACATATCTCCTATGCTGCAGGCTCTTGGGAGTGCATGAGCAGCAAGTGGGCAGCAAGAAAAAAGAATGCCATGCATGCTGGTTACAGTTCAGAAATT
>JAABUY010007779.1_pt1 | contig 10097 bp, 11 predicted proteins | sample 5560271 | NCBI WGS metagenome assembly JAABUY01 (sample SAMN10711886, study PRJNA513374) | rock metagenome | isolation source: Antarctica rocks | place: Antarctica: Victoria Land, University Valley
ACGCTTCGCACCGGCCGCACCGCAGCGACGGATGCACTTATCCAGCCAGGACCGGGTTGGGAGCGGAGCGGCAACGGTGGGAGCGCGACGCTCGCCGCCAGCGCGCCGGACGCGACCCTCACAGTGCCCTTTACCGGCACCGACCTCGCGGTGACCGGTACGGGTGGCATGGTAGTGGTCGCTATAGATGGGCAGGATCATGGCACACTACCGCTCGCGCTGTCGGCCAATAGGGTGACACGCCTCGCCAGCAATCTGCCGGACGGACCGCATACGGCGACGCTGCATGCTGCTGATAGCACGGTGCGCCTCGGCAGTTTTCTTGTCCAGCGGCGCGTGCCGTTCGGGTGGACGCTGCCACTTCTGACGCTCGGTGTCGCACTGCTTGGCGCGGGCGCGATCGGTGTGGTGATCGCCGAAACATTGGGCGCGTGTGACGACGCGCTCCGTCGCCATCGCAAGCGGCGCGCAGCGGCGACCGCACAGCGCGTGACGGCGCGATGAGTAGGGCGCTTCACCTTGCGTCCGGGATCTCCCGCGAGCCGCTGCTCTGGCCGCTCGGTGCGGCGGTCGTGCTGCTCTTTCTTGTTCCCTCCACGCTCGCCGCGCTTCTGCCGCTCGGCATCGTCGGATTGATCGGGTTACGGCGGCCCGCGCTCGTCGTCATGATTATCCCCGTCACCTTTCCCTTCCATGATGTCACCTCGCCCGCTGCCCATCTCCATCTCGACCGCACCGCGCTCCTCATTGGCGTAGCGCTCCTTGCGACCTTCGGGCATACGGCACTGAGGGCGATTCCTGCCTACCTACCCACTATTGGCAGGCTGTCATCGGCGGTTGCGGAGGAGACGTGGACGCGCGAAGAAATTCGCGCCTTCCCGGCGGAACTGACGGCGTTCCTCCGGCAACCCGGCACCTGGGCGGCGTTCTCACTCTTTATCCTCGGTCTCTTCTCGCTTTTCACCGTCGCGGACGCGGAATTTCGCGGCAACAGCATCCGCGAGTTCCGCACGACAATCCTCTTTCCGGTCGTGCTCTTTCTCCTCGCCGCCGCTTTGCTCGAAGGGAGCGAGCGCCGTCGCATCATGTTCCCGTTGATGGTGCTCGGCATAGACGCCGTTATCGTTTCCGGCGTGATCATCGCGATGATTGCCTATCTTCAGTTCGCGCGCGGCGGCGGCCTCGACGTGGAAGGCGTGCGGCGCGTCCGCTCCGTCTTCCACCACCCGAATGAACTCGCGCTGTACCTCGGACGGATTGTGCCGATCACGGCGGCATATGTCTTCTTCATGCCGCGCACTTGGCGCACATGGGCGTATCTTGCCGCGACGATCGTGATGCTCGGCGCAATAGGGCTTTCCTTCTCGCGCGGCGGCTACATCGGCGTGGTGGCGGCGCTGCTCCTGCTCCTCTGCGCAACCGGGAACCAACGGCTGATCGTCGGCTACATCGCGGTGGTCACGGTTGTTGGTATCGCGGCATTCGCAACGGGGATCGAGCGGTTTACCTCCATTCTCCATCCCACAAGCAACAGTGACGGGCTACGGCTCAACATCTGGGCATCAACGGCGCGGATGATGCGCGACCATCCCGCGTGGGGTGTCGGCCTCGATCAGTTCGTCTCGCAATACCCGCGCTATATTAGCCCGGACGCCTGGCAGGAACGGTTCACCTCCCACCCGCACAACCTGATCCTCGATTTCTCTGTCCGCCTCGGCCTCCTTGGCCTCGCCTGGCTGATCTTCACACTCGTCCCCTTTCTGGTACGCGGGTGGCGCGTAGCGATGCGGCGTAAGGCGGAGGGTGATCTGCTCCGCTTCACCCTTGTCATCGGCGCGACGGGCGCACTCGTGGATTTCACCGTGCATGGCATGGTGGATCAGGATTATTTCCTGCACATGCTCGCCTACGGTTTCTGGTTTGCCATCCTCATCATCCGCGTCGGATCGTCCGACTGGTCGGCGGATGAGCCGGGGTTGCCCAACGGGTCACGACGCGCTCCCGCTCCGCAGCGACGACGCACCGCCGAGCCAGTCCGTCTCACCCCCGCGACGACGCGCATAACGCTCCCACTCGCGGGGGGCCGTCATCCCGTGTAGGATAATGAAGTGATGAGTGCTGAGTGCTGAGGCTATGAACGATGGAAGAGGGGCGACGGTGCGGATTCTCATTGCAGGTGGGGCGGGATTCATCGGGTCGCATCTGACGGACGCACTGCTCGCGCGCGGCGACGAGGTGATCGTCTGGGACAATCTCATCACCGGCACACTGGCCAATCTCGCCCACCTCGGTGAAGCGCCCGGCTTCACCTTCGTGCGCCACGACATCGTGCAGCCCCTCCCGGACCCCGGCCCGATTGAGCGCATCTATCATCTCGCCTCCCCCGCCAGTCCGGAAGGGTATCGCGGCCACCCGATCGAGACGCATCTGACGAACAGCCTCGGCACCTATCATCTCCTCGAACTTGCCAAAGCGAAGGGTGCGCGCCTGCTGCTCGCCTCCACCAGCGAGGCGTACGGCGACCCGCAGGAACACCCGCAGCGCGAGACGTATCGGGGCTACGTCAATCCCGTCGGTCCGCGCTCCTGCTACGACGAAAGCAAGCGGTTCGCGGAATCCCTGACAATGGAGTATCACCGGCTGTATGGGCAGGACATCCGCATCGTGCGCATCTTCAACACCTACGGGCCGCGCATGGACCTCGCCGACGGGCGGGTGATCCCGAACCTCTTGTCGCAAGCACTCAGAGGCGAGTCGCTGACGCTCTACGATGGCGGCGAGCGGACGCGGGCCTTCTGCTACGTGGCAGACCTCGTACGCGGCCTACTGGCGGTGATGGAAGGGGAGGGAGCGAAGGGAGAGGTAATCAACCTCGGCAACCCGGACGAGCGCACGATCCGTAACCTCGCCGAGACGATCGTCGCTGTCACTGGCCGGGATGTCCCATTTGTGGATCGTCCGACAGCGGTAGGCGATGACCCGAACCGCCGCTGCCCAGACATTACCAAGGCGCGCGCACTCGTTGGCTGGGAGCCGACGATCGCGCTCGATGAAGGACTTCGGCTCACGATCCCCTCTTTCGAGCACGTTCTCAAACAAGAAGGACTGAAGATTAAGGACTGAGGAGAGAATCGAGAGGGCGCATGCTCTGTGCCCCTACCATCCCGTCGCATTTCTCCCGTTGCATTCTCCCCCTCTCCTTTGCTTATCAGCAAAGGAGAGGGGGACGGTAGTGAGGTTCCCAATCATGCAGTTTTCCGCTTCACTTCATCGCAGACAACCGAGCAGATGGATCGAGGAGGTGCGTGGCTACCCGCTCGCTCCGACCACGCTGATGGTCGTGTTGACACTCGTCACGGTTGCGCTTCTGGCGAGCCTCGGGCCAATTGTGACCGTCGCACTCGTTATCGGTGTCGGGCTCGTGTTGCTCACATTGGCGGAACCGCGCTACGGTCTCTACCTCGCCGTCCTCTCGGTGCCCGTGCAGCAGTATGGTTCGCTCAAAGGACTGACGGCGACGCAGGGGGCCTTCGCGCTCGTGCTTGTCGCCTGGATCGCGGGGAAACTGCTGGGGGGGGCACGGTGGGATACACTGCGAGACGCGAACGTCTGGCGGTTCGCCCTCTTCTACATCGCTATTCTCGTCTCGGGTCGGGTCGCGGGGGACATCAAGGCGACGCTCACCGAGGGCTTCCATTGGGGCGAGGCGCTGATGATCTACATCATCGCGCGCGATACGCTTCGCACGCGGCGGGACTGGGCGGGACTGATCACTTGCTTCTTCGTTGGCGCGAGTGGGGAAGCATTCATTGGCACGGTGCAAAGCAAACTCGGCCTCGGCAATCTCTCGTTCTTCGTTGGCGGTATCGCGCGCTCCTTTGGCACCTTTGGCCGCCCGAATTCCTATGCCGGTTATCTCGAAATGATCTTCCCCCTCGCCGTCACCGTCGCGCTTTGGGCGCTCTTCGCCCTCCCGGTGGCGGTACGACAGTGGTACATGTTCCGTGGCGGGACGCTCGATGCGGAACGGCGTGCGCTCCTGCCGCTACTTGGGCTGCTGGCGACGCTCGCAGGTGCGGGTGGGACGGCACTGGCGCTCGGGGAGGGTATTATCCTCTCGCTCTCGCGTGGGGCATGGTTCGGTGTGGCGGCGGCGCTCCTTGTGATGATGTTCCTTGCGGGACAGCGATGGGCGATCGGCGCGCTGATCGCGACTGGGCTTATGGTCGCCGTCCTCACATTGGGCGGGGCGGGCATCCTGCCCAATCGAATACAGGAGCGGATTGGCAGCGTCGGCAGTAGCCTCATTCTACTCGATTATGACAAGGTGCCGATCACGGACGCCAACTTCGCGGTCAAGGAGCGGATGGCGTATTGGTTTGGCGGCATCCGTATGGCGAAGGATTATCCGTGGCAGGGCGTCGGCCTCGGTAACTATGGCGTGCAGTACGACGCGAAGTACTTTACTTCACCTTTCATGAAATCGCAGGTTCACGCGCATGACTACTATATCCACATCACGGCGGAGACAGGCGTGATCGGGTTGGCGGCGTACCTGCTGCTGATCGGTGGCGTCCTCGCGACGGGCGTTAGCGCGGTACAGCGGACGGCGGATGATCCGTTCGCCCGTGCCCTCGCGCTCGGTGGCGTCGGAATCATTGTCGCCGTCGCTGTCCACAATCTTTTTGAGGACCTCCATGTCCTCAGCCTCGGTGTCCATCTCAGCGCGATCTGGGCGCTGCTTGCTTCGATCCGGGCGGGACAGACCTCACCCCCGGCCTCTCTCGTACGGAGCCATTGCGATGGAGAGGGATGACTCAGTCTGAATGTCCAGGCGCTCCTCATACGCCTCGATCGGGCGGAGGTCGTTCCTCCTCTCCATTGTGATGGAGAGGAGGCCAGGGAATGAGGTTGACTGTGAATGTACAAGCTCTATAGCAAACGACGCGTTGCACTCTCGAAGCGATCGCAGTATCATCTGGACTGATTAGTCAAAATAGTCAGATAGTGATGAGGAACATCCTGTGACCGCAATACCGATGATGGACGAAATTCAGTTTTCGCAGGCCAAATCTCGTCTTTCGGAGATCATGGACGATGTGGTGCATCGAGAGCATCCGAAGGCGGTGCGCCGCGAGCGGGGCGGAAGCGAGATAATGTATCTCCTCCCGCGCGAAGTCCTCGATGCGGTGATCGGCGCAGCCCGTGTTTCGGTGGATTACCTGCCCGACGAAGACGGGATTGGCCTGTGGGTGAACGATCTCGACATTGGCGCGCACGGCATGGACATTGATGAGGCGCGGCGGAATCTCATGCGGGAAGTGCGGTCGTACGTCGCGAATTTTCTCGGAGAACTGCCAGTCTACCTCACATGGCCCGATCGCGCGCGACTTGTGCCGCAGGTGCTTCGCCTCGCGGTGGCCCGCAGCGACGACGAATTGGCGCGGCTCCTTTTCGATCCGGCCACGCGCTAACATGCCGGGACGGCGTCCAACCTGGGCGCAGGTGCGGCGGTTCTGCGAGAAACAGGCATTCCGCCCATCCACGACGGATCACGATTTCTACGACAAGCGATTGCCTGATGGCAGCACGGCGGGGACGAAGATTTCCTTCAATCGCGCGGAGACGGAACCGGTTTCGCCGTCACTCTGGCCGCGCGTCTGGAAACGGCAGCTCCGGCTCCGCTCCGAGGAAGACTTCTGGCGGGGACTGGATGGCGCCCTCGTCGAGTATGATATTCCCCCGATTGCGGAGCCTTCACAGCCTTTGCCCGATTACCTGGCGCGTCACCTGCGTGAGGATCGCCACCTGCCGGACGATACCATCGCCGCGACATCGCAGGAGGAGGCACAGCGGCTTCTCAACGCATGGTACAGCCGCGATCGCGACGGCTACTACGGTTCTCTTTGCTAATCGCCGGGCAGGTACATCGCGTAGCCGCCGGTGACGAGCAGCGTCTGGCCCGTGGTGTACGCGCTCTCCGGCAGGCAGAAGAAGCGCACGGCGGCGGCGATGTCCTCCGCTGTGCCAACACGGCCCATCGGGATCCACTGCTCGGCCTGCGTGCGCCATCGCTCCTCGTCGCGCGCCGCGCCGGGTCGCTCGGCCATGTTGCCCGGGGCAACGCAATTGACGGAGATGCCGTACGACCCGAGTTCGTAGGCCATGTTGCGCGTCGTCGCCTCGATCGCCGCCTTCGCGGCGTTGTAGACGAGCCGTTCCCGATGGTTAGAGTGCGCGCCAATCGAGGAGATATTGATGATCCGCCCACGGATGTTGCGCTCGATCATCTGGCGCGCCACATGCTGGCTGAGGACGAACGTCGCCCGCCAGTTCACATGCATCGTCCATTCCGCGCTCTCGTCGGAGACCTCCCAAAAGTTGCCCCGGCTCCCGCGCGAGCCGCCCGCGTTATTGATGAGGATGTCGAGGTGCGGCACGCGCTCCAGCACCGCTGTCGCGAGCCGGTGCATCTCCTCGACGCGCGAGAGGTCCGCCGCCATCCCCCATGCCTCGACGCCGTGCTGCCGCATAATCGCGACTGCCGGTTCGATCAAATCTTCCTCCATACCATGGACGACGATATTCGCACCTTCTTGCGCGAGCCATGCCGCCGTCGTCTGTCCCAGCCCCTTCGTGCTCCCCGTGACGAGCGCCCATTTCCCTGCTAATTTGCCTTCGGATGTCGTCGCCATCATTTCTCCTCCACGCGCGGTATCGTTTCAGGCAAATCGGCCTGCCTTATCTGGTAGCATAGCTAACCGGAGCATCGCTCCACAATAAGGATACGCGATACGGAGGGTATCGGTGATGGCCGATGACGTGGCAGCAACGCACGATGCGGATGGGGAGACGAAGCCCGATTCGCACGCACATTCGCCCCGGTTTGCTGCATACTTCAAGGTCCGACACTATGAAATGGATGCCCTCGGCCACGTCAACAACGCGGTCTATCTGCATTATCTCGAACAGGCGGCCTACGAGCATTCGGCGGCGGCCGGTTTCTCGGACGAGCGGACACGGGAACTCGGCGGTATGTGGATCGTTCGGCGGCACGAGATCGAGTATCTCCGCCCCGCGACAGCGGGCGATGTGCTGCAAGTCGTCACCTGGGCCGTCGAGTTCAAGGGCGCACGCGCCTTCCGCGATTACGCGATCGCCAAGTATGAAGGGGCAGCGAACGATCCGCACGCCCTCCCCGCCGACGGTTTCCTCCCGCCCGGCCAGGAACTGGCTGACGATCCACTCGTGCGCGCCCGCACCTTGTGGGTCTGGGCCGACCTCGCTACCGCCCGCCCGCGCCGCATTCCCACTGCCCTCTACCCAGCCTTCTTTGCTGCCATTGAAATCGGGGAGAACCGCAGAGGCGCAGAGGACGCAAAGAGCGCAGAGAAGTAAAAAAATGGGAATCAAACAATCACTATTCTTTCCTTTCTACGCTCTCTGCGTCCTCTGCGGTTCATTTGGTTCCGATCCCTGCTTCAGCTGAGGCGGTGGTGCGCCGCGAGCGGACGGCTAACGCGAGTTCTTCGAGGACGGGGACAGTCATCTCCCAGCCCATGCAGGCATCGGTGACGCTCTGGCCGTAGACGAGCCGGGACTGATCGAGCAAATCCTGCCGACCATCCACGAGGAAACTTTCCAGCATGATGCCGATGATGCCCGTTTCGCCCCCGGCGATCTGCGCGGCGACCGTGCGGGCGGCGATCGGTTGGCGGCGGTAATCCTTCTCGCTGTTGCCGTGGCTCGCGTCAATCATTATGTGCGGTCGGAGTCCCGCGTCGCGCAGGCTCGCCAGCGTCTTCTGGACGTTCTCGGTGTCATAGTTGATACCGCTCCGCCCACCACGCAGGATGACGTGACAATCCGTGTTGCCGTAGGTCGCCACGATGCCCGCCAACCCCTGCTCAGTAACGCCGAGGAAGCGGTGTGGATATGCGGCGGCATGCAGGGCATCAATTGCCATCTGTACGCCGCCGCCCGTCCCGTTCTTGAAGCCGACCGGCATCGAGAGTCCCGATGCCAACTCGCGATGGACCTGGCTTTCAGTCGTACGCGCGCCGATCGCGCCCCAGGTGACGACATCAGTAAAGAACTGCGGCAGGATCGGGTCGAGAAACTCGCAACCGACCGGGAGACCAAGCACGACCAAATCGAGGAGCAACCGCCGCGCGAGATGCAGCCCTTCGTTGACCGCGAAACTGCCGTCGAGCCGGGGATCATTGATTAACCCCTTCCAACCGACCGTCGTGCGCGGCTTCTCGAAGTACACGCGCATGACGATGCAGAGGTCACGAGCGAATTCGTCCGCGAGCGCCTTGAGCCGGTGCGCGTAGTCGCGCACGGCGTCGCAATCGTGGATAGAGCAGGGCCCGACGATCACGATGAGCCGGTCGTCCTCACCGCGGAGAATGCAGCTGACGCTCTCGCGGGCATGGCTGACCATCTCCGCGCCATCGGCAGTAAGCGGCAACTCTTCAAGGAGAATCGCCGGTGGCACGAGCGGCCGGATACTCTCGATACGCAGGTCACGCGTTGTAAGCGGTCCCGGCAGGTCGCGGCGTACCACGGCGTCTACATCGGGCATCGCCGCTAGCATCTCCTTGTGTCCGAGCGCGATTTCGCCCGTCACCGCGATAACGGTATGCCCGGTGTCTGTGTACGCTTCCGCATCGAGACCGGCTACCCGCGCCCGATCGCACACCGCTTCGATCTCTCCCCGCCCCGCCCCGCTCCGCATCACTACCAGCATTGCCCCACGGCCTTCCCTTGCTCCCTCTCGGTATTCCTGCCCGCCAAACCGACCTCAGTAAGTCAACAATAGCCGGTCTTTAACAACTTCACCCTCCAGTGTTGCGCCACTCATCTGAAAACGCCGGAGCATCGAACGTCCGCAATTCACGGCAACCTCATGTGCAAACAAACCATCAGGGATAGGGATATCACAAAGCATGTTCCCTGAGCGCTTCGTACCATCAATACTTAACGCTACGGCCACGCCACGCTCTTGACAACGCGCAATTGCACGGAGCAAGCGCGGAAGGCTGAACCCCTGTGCGCCATAAATAATTCCTTGACTATACGAATAAGGCGGGTCACAATACACCACGTCACCGGCCCGGGCCGTTTCCATGATCGGTTCAAAGTCGCAGTTGAGAAACCGCGCGCTCTTTGTGCGCTCATGCCAGAGATCAACGCGCCACTCGAACAGTGCCAATTGCATATCACCCCCGCATGAGAACCATCACACTGTACATACGCACTATATCCGATTATGGAATCTGTTGCAATCCGCCGTACGCTATCGTACATGAGCGTACGTACCCTTAGCAAAACCCGTCTCGCGCATGAGCAGGCCGCTTTTCTCATGCTACTCAGAGAGATACGGCAAGAGGCAGGGTTGCGTCAACGCGACCTTGCCGAGCGGATCGGTCTCCCTCAGTCGTTCGTGAGCAAGTGCGAGTCGGGGGAACGACGCCTTGATATCGTCGAACTGCGCGCACTCTGCGCGGCGCTCGGTGTATCGCTATCAGATTTCGTCGACCGTCTGGAAAAGAAAATCGCGACGAGTGTGTCATGAAGCCCGATCCGCGATTTAAGAATCTCGACAAGGCATTCTGGGCTAACGTCCGAACGATCAGCGAAACGGGCGGCTACACTGTCCGCCGTGAAAGTCGTGTCAAGGCACATACGCTCAAAGAGATGCAAGCAGCGATGATGACGGTCGGCCTGCAAATCAGCCATCTCGTCACGAGCGACGGCAAGCCGACTGAGGTCGCGCGTAATTTGGAAGCCTACCTGGGTTATCGTGCAGAGATATTGAACAACATTGTCAAATCGAGTCTCATGAGTGCTGGACGCGCGAAGACCGCGTATGAAGAGATGAAAGCACGATTCAACCCGATACGACCTGTACCGTTGAATAAGCAGAAGAAAGAGAAACGCGCCCCAGCGTATCTCACGGGAATTGTCAATGGCATCGTTGAAGCTAGTCCTGCGCCACGGTAGTTTTGACACATCTTCCTGACTGAGGTAAGGATACCGCATCGCGAAGGAGGCGACGATGCGGAAGAAGATGTACGCGGTGGTCCTCACCG
>JAABUY010007780.1_pt1 | contig 10096 bp, 11 predicted proteins | sample 5560271 | NCBI WGS metagenome assembly JAABUY01 (sample SAMN10711886, study PRJNA513374) | rock metagenome | isolation source: Antarctica rocks | place: Antarctica: Victoria Land, University Valley
CAGGTTGGTGAAGAGGTGGCTGCAGGTGTCCAAGTTGGTGAAAATGATTTGTCAAGGATGGATGCAGCATGAAATTTTCCGCATCACTTAGTGTTGTGCCGCAATATGTCGCTGATAAATTGCTTATCACACACTGCGTCAGATAAGTAAGTTCATTGAGTTTTGATACCAAGTTTACCAAGAAATTGAACTACTGGTGACAGAAATAATGCGGCACAACACTAGCATCCCTATTGCCAAAAGATTACGGTGAGGATAAACGGGGTCTCATTCCCATTTGTATTGGTAATTGTGGAAGCTCATGTGCACCACCAACATGTCACAGACACTGATAGACGCACCTGCTGCACACACTCCAGCATCGCTGCTTCCTGGCCCGGAAACCAACCCCTTTTTTGGGTTGTCTGTTGTGCAGTGGTACTGGGACGGGTTGTAACAACCGTAGGCAGCGCCACCGACTGCTTCAGCGTCTGGTGTAGGGCAGGCACAAGGTGCTCCGGTAGGGCACAGCACCTGCTGCGCCCCTGTGAACAGCATGCAAGAGCGTCAGGGCAGAAACAGTTGTACGCATGCAAGTTGACATGCAAGTTGACAAGAGATGCAAGAATAAAGAGGTTGTCGGCTGAATGGATTCGCAATGTCAAACATAGGCTTACTAGGCTAAGACGATCTTCGACACGAATGCTGCCGTGTTGAGCACTGCACGGTGACCCTTTCCTACCTAGTGTAAGACAGTAGTAGTCGTCAGGGCTGTAGCTCTGGCTACCGCAGGTGTCTAGCTGAAGTAAGAAACGATGAAAGTGTCAGCTAGGACCCCATGCGTAAGCTGCTGGGATACCCACACTGCCTGCAGAGGTGTAGCCGCGAATCTCACACGTTCGAGATACGCACAACAGGTTTTGCGAGAAGAAGACAAAATGACGCGTTTTGCGAGAAGCAGGACGCGTTTGAGAGAAGCATGGCAGCGACAGTACCGCATCGGTGTAGACCTGGCCACGGAGTGAGTAGCAGCAAAAGCAGCAAGAGATCATATCGCCGTGTCATGCTGCTAGTGCTAAGTTCGTCTTGCTGTGAATGCTTTTGCCTAGTGAAGCTTCGCGAGTTGCAATTCACTAAACTAGTCCTTCGCGAAAGTGTGCTGAAGCAATGACCAACCAGGTCATCTTGACTAATGCTGACCAAGATTCTTCATCTTAGCGGGTACGGCACAGTCGGATATTAGTCATCGCATAGCTGAAAGCCATGGCACGGGCAATCACGCTCCGCGTGAACAAGGCAGAGACTCCAAACTTCATGAGCATCGCTCAAACACATGCTTGTGGATGCGATCTCACTTCACTCATTTCGAAAATTGCGTGACACGTCTGTCAGTAGCACGTCTGTCATTAGCAAGGCACAGCTATCTCCAAGCGAATGTCAGTGTGCCGTGAAAGCGACTAGGCTTCCATTGCAGTCAGCACTTGTAGTTACTCGTGTCAAACATGGAAACAAGCAGGATCAAATCAACAGATGACATCATGGCGCTGATGCATGTGTGTTACACTGGAAATGACGCTTTGCCTATACAACAAGACACTGAGCTGTGAGGTCCCTAGCTGATGTATGACATGACCCTCAAGATGTCAAATATATGCCTCAATCATGCTTCTGAGATTTAGGATGAGTGCCGAAGACATGTGGACACGCAAGCACGATGAGCTATGGGAGAAGCTTGAGGACAACACAAGGAAATCATTCTGCACTATGTAAGTGGCTGGTAATTATGATACCGGAACGCTGTGTGTTCATGCAAAATTATTTATGACATACATTGTACATGTGCATGCATGCAGGCATGGTGTGACAAAAGAGGCTTTGACACGGCCATACATCCCATCCCTAAGTGTGTGATCTTCCTAGAAGATCTGCTTGAGGAAATGGTTGGCAAGAAGATCCCTTTGGAACAGTCAAGGTTGCGAGGAAAGCTCTTTCCAAGATCAGGTACTGCTCTTTATGGTGATGAATGTCTTGAAAAGCATTGCAACATTGACAGATGCATATTGGTGACCTCACAGGGAGCTTCAAAGAGGGGTCCCACCACCTTACGGTGAACAGTTCAGGAGACCCTCATCAAATCTGGTAGCAGCAAAGCTATTGCAGCCAAGAATGAAGCTCGAATAGGACAACCAGAGTGTTGAGGCCATCAAGTCCAATGTATCACAATTGACACTTTGATGTGCATAGGCCCTTGCGGCAATCATCTCAGAGATGGCCTTCAAGCCACCAGTCTGGATGGTGATGAAGTTGTGAGACTCCTGGATACCTGCATAGGACATCATGACCACTTCAATGGATTCAAAGTGGCTGCCATTGTCTTACTGGGGACTTGAATGCGATTCAGAGGTAAGTGGTGATGTTGCTGTGCACCATTGCAATTTGCAGTGACAATTGAATTGGAATGCAGGGGATGACCTCATGGATGCAGAACCTAGCTTACTTGCCGTCACACCTGTTGTGCGCTGTGTGCCTGTGCCAATGCAAGTTGTCACATGGTAAGCTTACTTGCTGAAGCAGTAGGACATTCTTCAGATTTTGCAGGGCATCCTTGCCATCCTTGCCAACCTTGGAAGTGAAGGTTGGCAAGGATCGTCAGTGAAGTTGTTAGATGGCTACATTGTATGTTTAGCAAACAAGTGTATGTTTGAATGGCTTGTGTGGGAAAGACAGTCACTCACCATTGTCATTTTGCAGCTCACTCACACTTCATATCAAGACAAAACTCAACTCAACCATGCACTGTTCTGCAGCTCAGAACATTTCCTTGACTTTGCCTTCATGTGTTTACTGACCCTCACTCTTGTTGTGCGTTGTGTACCTGTTCCAATGCAAGTCATCGCATGGTAAGCAAAAGTAGAATTGAGAGGTTGTTGCAGGGTATCCTTGCCATCCTTCACTTTGCAAGGATTGGCTTGAAGTTGGCAAGGATGGCAAGGATTATCAGTGAACATAACTAGCTGGCTGCATTGTATGTTTGGATGGCTTGGGTCCAGACAAGTATGATGAAGACACTTAATCACCATATGTGTCACTCTACAGAACGGGCAAGGTCCATTCTTTTGGATGGCTGAGGTATTCAGGGTTTGCTCAGGACAAAGATCCCAAGCTTGATGCAGCTGGAGCACTTGCTGATCTGCTTGTATTCAGTCTCAATCTGACTGGGTTGAACATTGATAGCGAGTCCAGACAGCAGCTGGCAAGTCACATGCACCAGTGGAATGGCTGATTGCTTATCTGGCTTCACTGCTCTTTTCAGAAAAGCAATACTGTGCTGCAATGCATGTGATCTCCGCAGGTGGAACTACAGGGTAATGTTCAAGGACCTTTGGCATGCTGACAAAAAGCAGGATCGCAATGCTCTGGCAAAACCTTTGCACAACACCTTGCAAGAAGTGGAAGGGAGCCCTGTTGTGAAAACAAAAGTGTTGCACTTGTTCAGGTATGCAAACATCATACACAGTATACTTTCAGCTCAAAACTTGTGTTCATCATGCAACTGCACCTGAGCTTGATTGCCCACCACAGGGACAGTGGTGTCATCTTGCTGTTGCAGTGCACTGATCACTTTGCTCTGTGTGTGAGTATGATCCACACAGGATGTTAGTCATCACTGCTAATTTCAGCACTGCTATGCCGAAACGCTATCTCAAGAGATCTTGCCCTTGTAACTAACTTCACACATTAGCTCTTCCGATACTCTTACTATTTGCACACCCCCACGTTACAGTGGTTTCGGAGCTCGGAATGATGTGCATGCTGAAGAATGAAGCATGCACAAAGGGACGTATCGCGGCAAGGTCGAAGCGATCATCCTGACGTCCGTATTATCATGGTCGATACTGTCCCTAACAAATTCAAATGGGCACACGATGGTTTGGGGAAAGCCAAAACGGAGGACGACCACGAGCAGTTTACGTTTTTAGCTCTTTGCAGAAGAAAAAGATAAGTTGACGTTGAAAACACGGATTGGGCAAGACGTGTACCGTTTTCAACAAACGACTGAGTTTTTACATCTTCCGTGATGAATAAACATCACGGAATCGGATATGGCGATCCCCATGACTGAGGTTGCTCGGGATCACTCAAGCGCATCCTCTTTGTTACGTGTCATCCTTGGTTGTGCCTGGCCGATTCAAGTCAATATGAGCGCAAACATATACTTGACTCGGCGCCACGGGTGACCCTTGTCAGAAAGCCACATAAAGAATAGGATGGCAAGGATTATTCACAAAACCTATGGTTGAAGCTGATTGAATGCCGTCATTTGGGTACATGATCAATTACCCAGGCAAACATGCATGCATACTTTTGAGTATGAGCCTTGTCACCCTTGCCAGCATTAAAAATGTATATAACTGCAAGGAGGGTCGCAAGGATCATTCACAAAAAACATTGAACGGTTGTAGCTGTCACAGAAGCGCTGTGGGATGTGCTTGGCAAGTTCGAGAGACATGCCGCAGGTCTCATCTATGTTAGCCAATTGCACCAATACATGGTCAACTGATGCTTATGTTGTCGCTTTTGGCCTTGCATATGTTGCAACGGCTGGCTGTCACCAGTCGTAAGAATGTAAGCTGCATATATCTGCCCTAGTTTGATCATTTTTATTGTTTCTTATAACTTTTTCGCACATTCCGCCAGCTTTGAGGTGCTACGGGAGGCTGTCCGAACCATTTCGCACATGTCGCCGTACGAAATTAAGGTTCGGAAATTTTCGTATTTCGTACGACACACTGCCAACGGACCCAACATGACTGTGAATGAGGGGGACTCTCAGAGTCCGACTCTGGCTAGGTATGCCTGCCCTTTCACACAGCACAACAAGTCTATTTACTCATCCTGCACTGTCAGCCAGGGTGAATGCCACCTTTCAGGTGATCATTCCGGTGATATGTATTACTCATCCTGCACAGTCAGCCAGGGTGAATGCCACCTTCCCCTCAAGTTCTGGTGATACGTAACGTTGGGGCGATACAGATGGCTTCTTAGCTGACGTCATAGACTGTCTGGATTTCATTAAAAAATTGACATGATTGCCATAATGGCACAAGCGATCAGCCGAAGCTTGTAAAATTCTTCTTCTTCTTCTTCTTCTAGCTCCTCGCCTGCCGGACAAAAACTCCGTGACTTCGCGATCTAAAGCTAATCCAGCATGGTGAACTGCACGTCAAGCGCAACTGCGTACCTCGCTTGCGTCCTGGTGTTAGCTGCCTATGCCAACTGCCCGTTGGCAGAGGCTGCCTGTCCTCCGCTCGGCTCTCCAGACACTTGCGGCCCAGCTGCCGTCAACCAATATGGAGACAGCTGCAGTTGTCAATCAGGCGCGTGTTGCAGTCCGTTCGGATACTGCGGACCCTCCAGCAGCTCTACTGACTCGCAAGCACAGTATTGCAACGCAAATTGCCAGCCCTTGTACGGAACGTGCAACACTGTTGGTGAGCAGCTGTCGGTATTGTACTGTATGCGTTGCACTTGCAGTTATTGTGACTCAGCACGACTGATGTACTTCGCAGCTGCACCCTATTGCCCTGCAAAGGTTGCCTTCGTGCCCTCCAACCCGCTTGGAATTCTGGACCTCAGCGGTGTCCCAGGAAAGCCTGCACTCAAGCCGAGCGCTCCTCTGGTCCAGTGGTGTTGTCCCATAACTGCCCCAGTCGCAAGCTGGACCTTGACCCCGACTTCCACGTTTCCGCCTGGCTACTTTGATTCCGGCATCTATATTGGGAAAATTTATGCAACATGTCAAGATGGAACACAGCTGCCGCCTTTGGTGTATGGCTTGACAACAAGCATAAATGGTCCCTGCACTGAGTTTGGTCTTGGCACAGACTCAAACGTGGCTGCTGTTGCAGCTGGGAGCAGCTACACATATGCGTGAGTGTTGCTGTCAATTCCATTGGTTGTGAAGCTCAATTTTGTCCCAAGCAAGCTCAAGCAGTGATGGCCAGCCGCAGACTTCGTAACATGTAGATGTGTCCAATTACGACATTGATCTTAGTAATACATGAGCCTGCTGCTTTAGAAGGCACTCAATGATTACGTAGGTCTGGTAGTGTGCTGGATCAATTTCTTGGCATCGGTGGCACTGGAGTGAGTGCCGGCACACCTTTTACTTGTCCTTCCAAGGCTCAAGGATACGCTGAGGATCAAGTTGCAATTGGATTTAGTGCTGCTTCTTCCTGCTATGGCATTACTCAGTTCCAGGTAAGCCTGCAACATGTCTAGGCTCAGCCTTGAACCAATCAGTGCCAGTGCCAAGCTGTGCATTCCATCTAAACGAGTAAAAGTGTGACAATATTGTACCATTTTAATTATTTTGCATTGGTTTTGACAATGTACAACAATGCCATTGCAACTGCATGGCTATTCACACCATTCAGATTTGTGTTGGATCAACTTCTGTGCAGGTCATTTGCGCAACTCCACCAGTGCCTTAGCAGAGGTGCGAGTATGACCTACAGTACCAAAATCTGGTTCAAAGGGAGGTCCCAAACTCCCAAACTTGGGAGATAAAAGCATTTGCTTGCTTTAAGGCGGCCTGACATCAATCACTGTAAGGACAAGTGCACAGCATATTCAGTGACCAGTAAGTTTGTTAGTACTACCGGCTCTGCGCTGCTCTGCAGACCACACCACATGGCAAAACTTTCTCAATGAGGCAAGCCAACACACTTGCAAAGTGGCAGCTTTCATTATATCATAAGCACCATATATGACTGATTCTGAGCAGAATGCTTTGACTTACTGGGCGAGGTACATTTTCTGCAGCTGCTGAAGGTACTTGTGTCCTTTATCACTTACATGTAATCAGCTAGACCGTCCTAGACCTCCCCACTTGCTTTTGAGCTTTTTGCATATGTGCAAACTTCAGTAGTGGTGGCACAACATGCTCGTAGCACAATATTGTGTCATCAGTAGTAACAAATACAAGCTACTTGCATTGTTGCTGTTGATCACCAGAACCTGCATTTTGGCTTTCGAATCACATTACACACACATGTAGTACAGCTCAGTGACATCGGGCCACTTCTGGCGCTTGGCTAGAGAGATCGTTGCTACAAGCTCCTATGTCAGACTCTCTGCTGCGCAACTGAAGTGCACCGCCACAAAACATCAAGTTTTGCAAAGCTAGTCAAGTTGTAATTCTAAAATTACCACTGCTCATGCTGTTCCAAGCTCGCAGGCTGAACCGTTGCAAGTAAATCATACTATGGATCGTGGTTTTCCCTGCCTGCTCCCTGGCTGAGCCTTGCGTATCCATTTCAGCCTGTAGACTGGCACTAGTGTGGTCTACCAACCGATGCATATAATACGTTTGCCTGCACACAACAACAGACAAACATGTAAGCTTAAAGTCAAGTAACAACAGCATTGCTCTTGCTACATACCAGTAGCAACAATGGTGCGCTCAGAAAGCTCAACGACATCAAGGTGCTTGCGATTGAGCGATTGATGCCTTTGAGCTGGCAAAAATGCACATGCACCTTGATGAATGCGACAGGATTTGTCAGTGGGCCACACTTTCTGTTTCAGTACCTTCAGCTGCTGCTAGATGAGACGAGAACTCTGCAAAAGTCGTTGCAACATAGCGCAGGTAGCAGCATGTATGCTTAAGCTGATTGTCCCAAATGGTTTTTTTGACTGCTTTTGTTTCATTTCCTCAAGCAGGTCCTCCAGAAACACGACACATTTTGCAGCTGGATGTATGAATGCCACCAGTCCTCTGGCATCACACCAGGCCTGTGCAATCAAGTCGCCCTGTATGACTGGAAGCCAGGTGCGTTTGCATACTCAATGAACTAGCTTCAGAGTTCACCAGCCATTTCCAATGAGCTGTGCAAAAGGAGTCCTGCGTAATCTTCTCTAGCTTGAGCTCATCATAAAACATCCTCTGCCATATTTCTTCAGCACTCATACTGTGTGTTGCAGTGCATTGCATTTCAGTTAGGACGCCCAGCAATACCATCATGTATGGTCAATACAACCATGTTTATCATGACGGCGTGGCACTTACAGGTCAGTGTCTTGTTGCAGCGGCGCAGCATCTTGCCCAATACGGCTTGCATCAGAGCAAATATATCATCTCTTGACAAAACATATGTGACAACGATTGCGACTGACAGCCGGCCACAATATGAGTGGTCTTTGCAGGTCTAGCTATTTCCCTAGCCTACAGGATATGGCTATAAAATTCCAAGTGCTTACTCCACAGAAATTGTGACAGCTGAGCAGAAACAGTTCACTGATCTGCAGATCATGCATTTCAAGCTTGCTGCAACAACACGCCACCACTTGCTTGCATGTTGCTTCAAAGCATAAATTATAAATTAAATTATATAATCGATTACGGTGCTTTTCTTGTCCCTGGGACTCAATGTGGGATGTGGGATTGGAACTGCAGCAGGGTACTGGGTGAAACTTTGAGGTCCAAGGCGGAAAGGCGAAAGGGCGGAATGCAGACGGCGAATTCCGGCGAAATAATAGATGATCGACATTTTCAATTTTGAAGGCGGCGAAATGCTCGCCTTGTTGACTTGCATCTGTTCATGTCTTTCAAGATTTTTTTGAGTTCAACGAACAATCTGTCGACCCATGGCACTCATGATGATCAAGCCCTTCCTAAGCCACTCGTCTATGTCAAAGCCTTCTGTGTTGTTGTTGCCAAGTTGTGTGTTATTGCCAAAGTCCATGTTGGCAAGCTCCAGATATTTGCCGCTGAAATCTAGGTCAAAGTCCTGTGCATTGATGTCTATGTTAGCCTAAATGACATCACCACTGACACTGTGCTTTGACTTTGCCATGTCCTCTGCATCACCATGATAGTACGCTGTGAACACCTCCATGAGCTCAGTAGTGCTGCACAAGTCCAGGTGGGGAACTGAACCAATGTCACATGCATCCTGAGCAAGGTTGTCAAGTGCCTCTTGCTCTACTGCAGCTGCGGTTACCTGTTCCTCAATGGCCTGCAGGTCCTCCTCACACTGTAGAATTGCCTCGATATCTCTCACAGGCTTTACAGCCCGCAAAAGCATTATCAAAGTATGATAATGCTTTTGCGGGCTGGTAATTTAGATAAATCATTTTTGAAATGCAGAAGAGTGCAGTGCAGTGCAATATATTGCAGTACAGTGCAGTGTCATGCAGTTCAAACCCACTTCTGATACCATGCCATACAAGGCAGAAATACAGTAGTCACTTTGCCATGTGATGTACTAAACATGACAAATGTGTTCAACAGTTGCAACATGACTAATGACAGCTGCAACATGACTCACGACAGCTCCAATGAGATCAATGACAGAGCTGACAATGCAGCCACAGAAGCCAGTGAACAGAAGGTCCAAAGCAATCTTCTTGGTGTTATGCATTTTAATGACAGTCATGGCAGCAGTGGCCGAACTGCTTGCAACTGATTGCAACTGAAGAAGGTGACCACTGACTGTGCCCTGACTGTGCGCTGCTTTCTTCTTCCTCAGAGGAGGGGCTGTTCATCACAACCCGTCTGTTTATAAATGATTTGAGAAGATTTAAGTGCGCATACGTAGCAATCCTCTGTGTGATGGAATATGTTTCTTCTAAAGCAAGATTGGCAGTCCCAACTAGCGGCTGTGGTTCATAAGCAGATTGTTTTGCTGCTTACTGGTCAAACACAGAGAATGGCGTGACAGTGCTGCCTCTTGGCCTTGGCAACTGTCAACTCTATTTCTCTGGGAAAATCGAAGTCTAGTACATAAATGCCCAGATCAATCAATAAACCTTGAATTCCTTCAATTGTACCACAACAAAGGCCAGCAAGCATTTTTATTCTTTTCTTTTTTCTAGTTTATTGGTTTTTTTAACATCTATTTTAAGTATAAATTTTACAAAGTAAAACTCAAAAGAAAAATACATTAAAAAATAAATAAATAAGTCAAAAAATACATAAAAGCTTGGTTGTTTTCGAGTGCTGGAGTATTTATCCACGCTTTATCAGATGAACAAGATATGCGAAAAATGGGAGGTGTAGATCAGCTTTTACCCTTTTTATCTTTTTTTTAAGTAATAAAATACATGAAAAATT